>Ga0187776_10000032_pt1 | contig 74065 bp, 60 predicted proteins | sample 0216_BV02_MP12_2_FD_132426 | JGI IMG/M metagenome (GOLD analysis project Ga0187776, IMG submission 132426) | Tropical peat soil microbial communities from peatlands in Department of Meta, Colombia - 0216_BV02_MP12_20_MG | ecosystem: Environmental > Terrestrial > Soil > Wetlands > Peat | place...
AGTCTGTCTGCAGGGCGCGCCGCAATATTTCGCGCGAGATATTCGCGCCGCTTACGATCAGAACAATGTTGTCGCCGCAACGATCAGCCAGCTTCGGAAGTGCCGCCGCCGGGACTGCGCCTGCCGGTTCGGCGACCACGTGCTCGTCAATCAGCAGGGCTGCGATTGCGTCGAGCATCTCTTGCTCGCTCACCAGCACCATGTCATCAACGATCGCCTGCAGCATTTTCACATTCGCCGGGTCGGGCATGCGCGTGGCCAATCCGTCCGCGATGGTGTCGCAGGTCTCGGTAGGCACAGGCCGGCCTTGCTTCCAGGATAGGTAATAGGAAGGAGCCAGCCCGGCTTGCACTCCAAAGATCCTTGTGCCGGGAGAGATCTGCTTGACCGCAGTCCCGATTCCACGAATCAGGGCCGTGTCGCCCACGGGCACGATGATCGAACTGACCTCAGGCAAATGCTCCAGAATTTCGCAGGCAATGGTCGCCGGTCCGGCCGGCAGGTCAGGATCGGTGGCGTCATTCAGAAAATAAGCCCCGTTTCTGCTGGCGTACTCGCCGGCCAACCTGAATCCGTCGACGATATCGCCCTTCTGCACCAGAGTCGCGCCGAGACCTGCGATGCGCGCACGCTTAATCGGATTATTCACCTCCGGCAGGAAGATTCTGGCCTTCACTCCGAGTAACTTCGCGGCATAGGCCACAGCCGCGCCGTGATTCCCGGTGCTATGGGCGACCACCTCCTCAATCTTTCGCTTCTTCAGGTTCAAAGCCAAGGTGTAAATTGCTCCCCGCACTTTGAAGGAAGCAGTGGGCAATTCCGTCTCCAGCTTTAAGTAGACTTTCTTTCGGGTGCCTCGGCTTAAGGAAGCGGCATTCACCAATCGAGTCGGTTGCAGGTACTGGGAAAGGAGTTTTTGTGCTTCCTCAACCTCTTGAAGCTGAGGCCTTATCGTTTCATGGTCTTTGATATTCATCGCCGAATCCCGTCCAGCCCCTACATGCTCTCTAGTTTGACTTGAAAGTTGCCGGGCGAAGCCGGAAACTAATTACATGCTCCTTCACGGCATTTTCCCGCCGATTACCACGCCCTTCTATCCCGACGGAAGCATTTATTACAAAAAGCTGGAGCACAATCTCGAGCGCTACTCCAAGACCCCGATCGCCGGCATTGTAGTCCAGGGTTCGACTGGCGAAGCCATCATGCTCTCCGACCAGGAGAAGCGCGATGTTCTCAAGGCCTCGCGTGAGGCGACAGCGGCGCACAAGGTGCTGATCGCCGGGACCGGGGTCGAGTCGGCGATTGAGACTCTGCGGCTCACCGAGTACGCGGCCGAGATCGGATACGACGCCGTCATGGTGCGCACGCCGCATTATTACAAGATGGCCATGCACCCGGAGAACATGCTGGCCTTCTACCGCACGGTGGCCGACCGCTCGCCGTTGCCGATCATCATCTATAACTTTCCGCAGGCGACCGGCTACGACATCCCGGCAGAAGTTGTAATTGCACTCGCCGATCACGGAAACATCATCGCTATTAAGGAATCTTCGGGGAATCTGGAGAAGGTGAAGACAATTATCGCCGGCACGCGCCAGGTAAAACGCAGCGTGTTGACGACCGAAACCTTCGAGGCTTTCACTGGCCGCATGATGGTGGAAGCCACCAGCCCGGTCGCCGCCGGGGATATGGTTTCTGTCGGCGCGCTTGCAGGCACCGCCCGTCCGAAGCCATCTTCTTCGGAAGTGCAGGTAATCGGCGCCATGAAGGCTCGCAAGAAGGAGGTCGGATTCCAGGTGATGGTTGGCGCGGCTCATCAATTAAACAGCTCACTCGAACTGGGCGCGGTAGGTGCGATTCTCGCGTTTGCCTGCGCTGCCCCGACTGCCTGTTTCGAGATCTACCAGGCGTGGAAAGAGAAGGCGCACGAGATCGCGATGGAGAAGCAGAATCGTATCGTGCTGGCGGCCAAGCGGGTGGTCAGCGAGTTGAGCATACCGGGGCTTAAATATGCGATGGATCTCAACGGCTACTACGGCGGGCCCTCGCGGCTGCCACTGCTGCCGCTCAATGGGGAGCAGAAGGCCGAAGTCGAGCGGCTGATGGCGGGCATCAGGAACTGAGGGGTCCTAAGGCGATTCGGGCTGATTTGCACGGCCGCTGGATTCGTTCTAAAATTCTAACGAACGTTCGATTTAGGATCGAGTATGGCCGGTCCCACTCTTTCACCCCCAATACCGCGGCGGCGCAGCGGGGATTCGCAGCCAGCCGAGAGCGAGCGCTACGAACGCCGCCTGGGCGAAATCCTGGAGCACGCCACCAACATATTTCACGAGAAAGGCTACGAAGGCGCTTCCATGCGGGACCTCTCGCGCGCCAGCGGCATGTCGTTGGCGGGGCTGTACTATTACTTCGAATCCAAGGAGCGGCTGCTTTACCTGATCCAGAAACACACGTTTGAAACCGTTCTCCAGCAGATACGCACCCGACTGCGTTCGGTCGAGGATCCGCAGGAGCGGGTTCGGGCATTTGTGGAAAATCATCTCGAGTATTTTCTGAAGAATGAAAAGGCGATGAAGGTTCTCTCCCACGAAGACGAAGCATTAAAGGGAGAACTGGGCGCGCAGGTTCGTCACCTCAAGCGCGAATACTACCGGCTGTGCCTGCAACTGGTGGACGATCTACGAGAACGCTGGCCAGAGAGCATTGCACCCGGGATTACCAGCCGCATCGCGGTCCTCAGTCTTTTCGGCATGGTCAACTGGATTTACACCTGGTACAACCCGCGCACCGACGGTGATTCGCAGGCGCTGGCGCGGCAGATGAGCGACATCTTCCTAAGGGGAGTACTGCGAGAGCCCCTTTCCAGCAACGCCCATGAAGCCGGGCGCAGCGGCAAGCTCGGGCGAAGCAAAATTTCCTGAACGCAGACGACACAGAAGGAGTGATTCGATGGCCACCACGACTCAAACTGTTGAGACCACGAAGCCGCTGATCCAGTACCGGACGGATGCGGGAGTTGCGGTAATCACCATGGACGATCCGCCCGCCAATACTTACACCTACGAGATGAATCGTCAGCTCGACGATGCCATTCTGCGGGCGCGCATGGACAACAGCGTGTATGTAATCGTGCTCACGGGATCGGGAGAGAAGTTTTTCTCGGCTGGGGCCAACATTCGCATGCTTTCCAGCGTGGACCCTACCTTCAAGTACTACTTCTGCCTGCATGCCAACGAGACCTTGCTGCGGCTGGAGCACACGCCCAAGCTGGTGATCGCGGCGATCAACGGGCATTGCGTCGGCGGCGGATTGGAAATCGCCATGGCTGCCGACATCCGCATCGCGCGGCAGGACGCGGGCAAGATCGGCTTGCCGGAAGTCAACCTGGGAGTTCTTCCCGGCACCGGCGGCACGCAGCGGTTATCGCGCCTGGTAGGGAAGTCGAAGGCGATCGAGTTGATGGTGACGGGCAACACCTTTTCCTTCGAAGAGGCGAAGGAGATGGGAATCGTTAACGACATTTTCGACCGCGAGAATTTTATGGAAAACATCATGGAATATGCGCGCCAGTTCTGCCCGCCCAACAAGGCGGCAAAGGCCGTGGGCCGGATCAAGCGTGCGGTGCAGACGGGCTGGGAAATTCCGCTGGAGTCGGCGCTGGCCGTGGAGCGGGAGAACCAGCAACTGCTATTCCAGAGCGAGGATGCCAAGGAAGGGCTGGCGGCGTACGTAGAGAAGCGCCCAGCCACCTTCACGGCGAAATAGAAGCACTCACCTGGTCGGGGAAAGCTGAGGCTAATCGCCGATTGCCAAGTGGGAAGTGCCAAAAAATTGTGGAGTTGTTATGCCAGGCAAAGTTCATAAAATCGGATCATTCACTGATTGGGTAGGCCTGTTCGAGGAATGGCGGCAGGAGATCGGCGTCAATCGCGACGAGATTGCGCAGTTCAAGTTTGACACGCTGTTCGGCGCCATCGAAACCGGCGACATACAGTTTGGGCACTGGAAAGGGCGCAAGAAGTGGGAGAATGTGCGCCAGGTTCCTACGCAGCAGATTCGCGACGCTCTGCTCAACCTGATCGTGTATCAGGGTGATACCGAATTTGCCAGCGTCGAGCAGCAACGTCACCTGTTCGAGACAGCTCCTACCGACTGGGATCGCCGCGCACTTAGCCGCGTGATGATTGAAGAAATGCGCCACGGCTGGCAGATGTGCGCGCTGTTGGTGGAGCACTTCGGATATTCCGGCAAGGTCGAGGCACAGAAGATGCTGGAGCGGCGCGCCTTCGAAAACAAGCGCCTGCTGGGCGCTTTCAATGTCGACGTCGATAATTGGCTCGACTTCTTCACCTACACGGACTTTGTCGATCGTGACGGCAAGTTCCAGCTGCAGATGCTCAAGTACTCGGCGTTCGCGCCGCTGGGGCGGTCAATGTCCTACATGCTGCGCGAAGAGTCGTTCCATATGGGCGCGGGCAATGATGGGCTGCGGCGGGTCGTCGAGGCAGGGAAGATCCCGGGCTGGCTGATCCAGAAATATCTGAACAAGTGGATCTCGACCTCTCACGACCTGTTCGGCACCGATCATTCTTCGTCCGCGCACTGGGCCTATGTGTGGGGAGTGAAGGGACGCTACGACGAGCCGCAGAACCAGAGCGAGCCCGATCTCGACGATCTTAACGATTACAACCGCAACCTATACCACCAGGAGGTTGCGGGCCTGATCGAGCGGTTCAATAGCGTGCTGAAGGCGGGGCAGGAGCCTTTGTACGCTCCGCACATTAAATTCAACCGCGCTATTGGGCGATGGGCGGGCCAGAAATTCCACTGCAAGACCGGCGAGCCGCTCAGCGACCGAGAATACGAACAGCACTTCCAGGAAGCGATGCCTTCGGCGGAAGACAAGAAGCTGCTGCTGCAGATCATCGCCAACGAGAAAAACTGGATTGTGCCTAAGATGGGAGCCAAGGATCCGCTGGAGACCATCGGCGAGCCGCGTAAGTCCGCCATCAATCTCTAGGCGGGATGGTGACCTGGGGATAGAGCTATGGCTGCTAATCCACAACCCGCATATTCGCGCCTCATGGTTTCCATGCAGGCGCCGGTGGCGCGCATCATCCTGGCGAATCCGTCGCTGAACGTAATCGACCTGGCGATGATGGACGAGCTCCAGGCGGTGCTGGAGCAGATTGAACAGCGGAAGGAAATAGCGGCCACTGTCTTTGCCGGCAGCGATCGCGCGTTTTCCGCCGGCGTGGACGTCGGAGCTCATACTGCCGAAAACGTGCGCAACATGCTGGTGAAGTTTCACTCCGTGATTCGAGCGGTTATTGCATCCAAGAAGGTGACCATTGCCGCGGTTCGCGGAAACTGCCTGGGTGGAGGCGCTGAGCTGGCCGCGGTCTGCGACCTGGTTTTCACCACGGACAACGCTACCTGGGGTTTTCCTGAGATTTCGCTCGGCTGCTTTCCGCCGGTTGCCGCGGCGATGCTTGCGGCTGTGGTGGGGCAGAAGCATGCCGCCGAACTGGTTCTTACCGGCCGCCAGATTACGGGCGAGGACGCGATGCGAATCGGTTTGGCCAATGAATCGCTGCCCGAAGACGAGCTCGCTGAGATCGTGGACGATACCGCCGAGCGCGTCAGCCAGCTCAGCCCAGCGGCGCTGGCGCTGACCAAGAAAGCTCTCTATGCGTGGGATTCGGCTCATTTCGATAAGGGGCTCGCGCGCGCTGAACAGATCTATCTGGAGGAATTGATGAAGCTTGACGATGCGCAGGAAGGCATCGCCGCGTTTCTGGAAAAACGTCCGCCGAGGTGGACGGGCAAGTGAGGCGAAGTAAGAATTCAGACCGGGTGACCGGGTGAAGTGGCGCTATGGATTTCGAAATCACACCTGAAGAACTGAAAGGCAAGCTTGACGCCGGCGATCGGCCAGTCCTGCTCGACATTCGCGACCAGTGGGAGTACGAAGCTGCCCGCATCAGCGGAAGCAAGCATATCCCGATGGACCAGATACCCGGGCGGGTACACCAGGAGCTCGATCCCGAGGAGCACATCGTAGTGATTTGCCATCATGGCATCCGCTCCGCCAACGTTACCAACTGGATGCGCCTGCAAGGGTTCGAAAATGTGCAGTCGCTGCGGGGAGGATTGGATCAGTGGTCGCGCCAGATCGACCCCAAGGTGCCGGTGTACTAGCTAGCGGCATCGCTGCTTGGAATTTTCGCTGGGTGCGGACTGCTGATTGTTGACTGCTCAATGAAAAAAGAACTCGTGGAACTCAAGATCAACGGCCGCACGCACGAGCTCGCTATCGAGCCCAACCGGCTTCTGCTGGAAGTGCTGCGCCAGGAAATGCAGCTGACCGGCAGCAAACGTGGTTGCGACGATTCTTCGTGCGGCGCCTGCACAGTGATGATCGACGGCATCCCCATGCTCTCTTGCACGCTGCTGGCTGCCAGTTGTCAGGGGCAGGAGATTACGACGGTTGAAGGTGTAGCCGATCATGGTGGACTGACAGCAATCCAACAGGCTTATGGCCGTTGGGGTGGCGCACAGTGCGGATATTGCACGCCGGGTTTCATCATGACCGTTAAGCACCTGCTGGCCAACAATCCTGACCCTACCGAAGACGAAATCCGCAGCGCGCTCAGCGGTAATCTCTGCCGTTGTACCGGGTACACGCAAATGTACCAGGCGATTCGCGATGCTATCCAAGCCGAAAAGAGGGGCCGATCAGCCCCAGCCGAGCTTGGGGAGATCCGATGACCTACCTGGTGGTGACGATCAAGGAAATTAGGGATACCGAGGCTTTCCAGCAATACGCCGAGCGCGTCAAGCCGCTCATTGAGGATCATGGAGGCAGATACATCGTCATTGAAAAATCGCCTGACGTACGTGATGGGCAGTGGAGTTTTGTGCGTACGGTAATGGTGGAATTTCCGTCGGCGGAAGCGGCACGCAGGTGGTATGACTCGGCTGAATATCGCGAGATCATCCCGCTGCGCAAGCGCGCCATTGACGGCAACATCGTGATGGTGCGCGATCTTCGCGAGGCGCCGATTGAGGGCTATCCGATGTCAGCAGCGCCGTCCCAGACCGCCGGATAGGGTGGAGCGAAGGAGTTTTTGGAATTGGAACGGGAGCGGGAATGAATGACCAGTTCAGCATAATCGGCAAGCCTATCGCGATGGTGGACGCCGCCGAAAAGACCACCGGGCACGGTAAGTACACCGACGACCTGAGCCTTCCCGGGATGCTGGTTGGCAAGATTTTGCACTCACCACATCCCCACGCGCGGATCCGGCACATCGACACCACTCGCGCGTTGGCATTGCCCGGCGTGGTAGCTGTGGTTACGGGACACGACGCTCCCACCTCCTACGGCATTCTTCCCATCGGGCATGATGAGCATGCGCTCTGCACCGACAAAGTGCGCTACGTCGGCGATAACGTCGCCTGTGTTGCAGCGGTTGACGAGACCACGGCCGAGAGAGCTCTGGAGTTGATTGAGGTCGATTACGAATTGCTGCCTGCCTATTTCGATCCCGAAGAGTCGATGAAGGCGGAAACCGATCTCATTCATGAGAAGCGGCCTCACAATATCGAAAAGGATTACCACCACGTCTTCGGAGAACCTGAGCGGGGTTTTGCCGAGGCCGAATATGTGGCGGAAGTACGTTACCTGGCGAACGAAGTTACGCACGCCGCCATGGAGCCGCACTCGACGCTGGCGTCATTCGAGCTCGATCCCCACACCGGCAAGTTTGGCCGGCTGACCGTTTGGTCCTCGACGCAGGTTCCTTATTACCTGCAGCACAAGCTCTCACTGGTGCTGGACATGCCGATGTCGCAGATTCGCGTGATCAAACCGCTGGTCGGCGGAGGCTTCGGCGGCAAGAGTGAAGTGATTCCGCTGGAGATCATCGCTGCGGTCGCCGCCCGCGCGGCCAAAGCGCCAGTGAAGATCACCTACACGCGGGAAGAGGTTTTCTGGGCTCATCGTGGACGTCCCCGGACCATCATCGATCTGAAAACCGGGGTCAAGAACGATGGCCGCATCACCGCTGTGGCCGCTCGCGTTGTGCAGGATGGCGGCGGGTACTGCTCTTATGGTCCGGTGACGATTCTCTACTCCGGGGCTTTGCTGGGGGCGCTCTATGACATTCCCAATGTCAAATATGACGGCTACCGCGTGCTTACGAATAAGCCCGCGTGTGGGGCGATGCGCGGGCACGGCACCGTTAATGTGCGGTTCGGGTTCGAATCGCAGCTGGACGAGATCGCTGCCGCGCTCAAGCTGGATCCGGCAGACCTTCGCCGTAGGAATCTGCTGAAGCCGCCCTGCATCACCGTGAACCAGCTTCGGGTCTTGAGTTACGGCCTGCCAGAGTGTATCGAGAAAGTAGTGGATCGCTCACAATGGAGCACGCGCCGGGGCAAGTTAGGGCGCGGCCGCGGTCTAGGCCTGGCATGCAGTCATTACGTGAGCGGCGCCGCCAACTCCATCATCAAGTCCGACATGCCCCACTCCACGGTGAACATCAAAATCGATCGCGACGGTGGTGTGGTCGTCTACACCGGTGCGGCCGAGATTGGTCAGGGATCCGACACCATGACTGCACAGATCGTTGCTGAGGTTCTTGGGTGCACGCTGTCGCGCGTTAAGGTGATTGCGGCTGATACAGATCTTACGCCCATTGATCTCGGTTCGTACTCCAGCCGCGTCACTCTCATGTCCGGCAACGCTGCGCTGAAAGCTGCGCAGGATGTGAAGCACAAGCTCATCGCTGCCGCGGCGAGAAAGCTGGGTTGTCTGGCGGATGATCTGATTTTTCGCTATGACGTAATTTTCCGGCGTGGGTCCGAATCGCGCGTTGCCTCTGAAGTTGCCGCTGAGCATGGTCGTACGGCGCAACTGGTGCACGGGCGGGTGGAGGGCCAGATCCTGCGGGGATCGCTGCAGCAGCAGCGCAAGAAAGATGACCAGGCTTCACGGGATTACATCACCTTCGAGGAAGCGGTGGTTGCGGCCATTGATTTCAGCGGCGCCCTCACCGGCACGGGTTCCTACGCTCCTCCGGTTGATTCGCGCGGTGGAAGTTTCAAGGGCGCAGGAGTGGGGCCGTCTCCTGCCTATTCATATTCTGCGCAGGTAGCGGAAGTCAGTGTGGACGAGGATACGGGCCAGGTCACCGTTCACAAGATATGGGCAGCACACGACTGCGGCCGCGCTCTGAATCCGGTGGCGGTTGAAGGCCAGGTGGTGGGCTCGGTGTGGATGGGCCTGGGCCAGGCGCTGCAGGAGGAGATGATCTGGAAAGATGGCCTGCTGATGAATCCCGGTCTATTGGAATATCGCTCGCCTTCTTCCATCGAGTCGCCTGAAATAGAAACCATCATCGTGGAGAGCATCGATCCTGAAGGTCCCTTTGGCGCCAAGGAGGCTGGTGAAGGATCGCTGGCCGCAACCATTCCCGCAATCTCGAACGCCATCTACGATGCAGTCGGCATCCGCCTGCGTGAGGCGCCTTTCACGCCCGAGCGCGTGCTAGCGGCGCTTCGTACCCAGAAAAACGCGAAGAAGATCAATCTCACGGAGGGCGCCGATCCGACCAAACCGCAGTCGTTCCGCGAACACGGCGGCGCTCTCTGGTTTCAGGGCAAGGGTCCGGTGCGGCATGAGCAGGATCCCGCGCGGTCATCGTATTCGCGCGCGGCCGATTCCGGGGGGCCCGAATGAGCCTTCCAGAATTTCATCTTCTCCGGGCGAAAACTCTGAGTGAGGCACTCGACACGCTCGCTCGGCATGCGGGTGAGATTCAGATTGTCGCCGGGGGTACGGACCTGGTTCCTTCGTTGCAGCAAAAGCTGTTTTCGCCGCGGTTTCTACTCGATATCCGCGGGATCGAGGAATTGAAGCGTATTCGTGTAGTCGCCGGCTCCGGTGTCGAGATCGGCGCATTGGTAACGCTCTCGGCGCTCGAGGACTCGGAATTTGTCCGGCGCAATTACTCGGTTCTCCACCAGGCAGCGCAAACCGTGGCATCTCCCATCCTGCGCAACATGGGGACACTAGGCGGGAACATCTGCCTGGATACGCGCTGTCTCTGGTACAACCAGTCGCTGGCGTGGCGGAAATCGTGCGGCTTCTGCATTAAGAAGGACGGCGACCTCTGCCACGTAGCACCCGGCGGCAAGAAGTGCTGGGCAGTATTTTCCGGCGATACCCCGCCGGCGCTTCTCTGTTTGGAAGCTGAGATCGAGATCGCGAATTCCCGCGGCAGGCGGCGCATTCCGCTCCGTGATTTCTATACCAATATCGGCGACTCGCGATTCCGGCTCGCCAGCGATGAGATCGTGACCCGCGTCTTCCTGCCTGAATCCAGTTCCGGTTATCGCGGCGTGTACCAGAAATTGCGGGTGCGTGGATCGATCGATTACCCGCTCGCCGGTGTAGCTGTGGCTCTAAAGAGCGCAAACGGCAGCGGCCCGATAACGGATGCGCGTGTTGCGATCACGGCGGTAAATCCTGCGCCGATTCTGGTTGCAAGCGCCTCGCATGCCTTGATTGGAAAGAGCGTGGACGAGCACACGGCGGCTATCGTAGGTGAGTTGGCTGCTCGGACAGCAAAGCCCCTAACGACCTCGGCGCTTACTCCCGAATACCGGCGGGAGATGATAAGGTTGTTCGCCAAGCGAGCGGTGCTGGCCGCGGCGAAGAACTGAGCGGGCGAGTTATTATCATTTTTCGGTGTCATCCTGAGCGGAGTGCCGGGCTTCTTTTCGACCCGCATCGCATGCGTGTCGCAGGCACGGAGTCGAAGGACCGTGCGTTATTGTGCTTTGACGGGCGTCGAGCCTGTGAAAAACATGCACAGAAAGTCACTCGTCGCACTGATAGTGGGCTGCTTCATCCTCTGTCTTCCTGGCAATGCCCAGCAGAAGAAAACCAAGCCTGTCGAGGCGCCGGCTTCGCCCTGTGTAGCAGAAAACGAGACGGTATATCGGCCGGACACTAACGGAGTTGTTGCGCCTGAGCCCATCGAGATGAACGAAAAACATGCGCCCAGGTTGGCCAAAGGTTATGTGAGGGTGGAATTTCTCGTAGGTTCTCAAGGCAAAGTGTGTGAAGTGCGTATTCTCGACGCCTCGAATCCCGCCGCCGGCCAGAAGATGGCCGACTACATTCAAAAATATTGGACATTCAAGCCTGGTACCTTCCATGGCAAGCCGGTACCAGTGAGGATGAGCGCCAGTTTCGACGAATCCCGTTAGCGCTGGTGTAGGATCGCGATCTGGCCACTGACGGCCAACATGATTACAGACTGCCACGTCCACATCGCACCGGTTGAGATGTTTAAACCCGCGGCACTCGAGTTGATGAAAAAGAAGCGGCCGAATTTCGCCTCTATCGTCGAATACTGCCGCTCGCCAAAATCCTTTCTTCATCACCTCGACGACGCTGGAGTCGATCGCGCCATGCTTATCAATTATGTGGCGCCGGAAATCATTGGATTCACGGCTGGCGTCAATCAATGGGTGGTCGATTACTGCAAGCACAATCCGTCGCGGCTACTGGCCTGCGGCAGCCTGCATCCGCGGCATAGCACCAACATCATGGCCGATGTGGAGCAGCTGGTTCGGCTGGGAGTGCGCCTGATTAAGATTCATCCACCACATCAACTTCTGTTCCCAAATGGCTATTTGCATGGGGTAAAGGAGCTGGAAATCATCTACCGGGCAGCCGAGGCGAACGGTATTCCGGTGATGTTCCACACCGGGACATCCATCTTTCCGGGCGCACGCAACAAATATGGCGATCCCATCCACATCGATGACGTCGCAGTGGACTTTCCGCGGCTTCGGATTCTGCTGGCGCACGGCGGTCGACCCCTGTGGATGAATACCGCATTTTTTCTGATACGGCGGCATGCGCACGTCTATCTCGATATCAGCAGCATCCCGCCGCAGGCTCTGCTGAAGTATTTTCCGCGGCTGGAGGAAATTGCTCAGAAAACGCTGTTCGGCAGCGACTGGCCTGGTCCGGGTGTACCGGAAATAAAAGGAAACATCGAAGCCTTTCGCGCTTTGCCGCTCAGTGAGACCGCCAAGGAGCAGATCCTAAGCCAGACCGCGCTCAGCCTGTGGCCGGCATGATCGCCCTCAGCAGTTTCTGGCGTCACTCTCCCAGCAAGGGCGGAACATAAAGGGGTCGGAATCGAGTGAGACTTGGATTCACAGCGAATTCACCAAAGTCAAATCAAATGAGAGATAAAATTCGCAGCCTCAGGAGGCATTCATGGAGCGCGCAACTGGTATTGGAGGCATCTTTTTCAAGTGCGATGATCCCGAAAAAATGTATCAGTGGTACGAGAAGCACCTTGGGCTGAAGCGAGTTGGTGGAGCAGTCGGGTTCGAATGGCGTCACAAGGATGAGGACAAACCAGGAATGACCGTCTGGAGCCTGTTTCCGCGAACCTCTACCTATTTCGATCCCAGCCAGGCAAACTTCATGATCAATTACTGCGTGGAAAACCTGGACGCGCTGTTAGAGAGGCTGCGCGCGGAAGGCGTGGAAATCGATCCCAAACGCGAGGACCATGAGTACGGTCGATTCGCCTGGATTATGGATCCCGAAGGCAACCGCATCGAATTGTGGGAACCGCCGAAGACCCAGGCAATGTGAGTTTCCCGCCCTGTCGCTCCAAAAACCGGGAGCGACAAGGGCAGGCCACCCAATCTGCAAAAATCTCACGAAAAGGTTGCTGCAGCCCTATTTTCCCTTTGCCGCCCCCGCGTTGCCGTTCATCAGTTCATCGGCCAGGGCGGCAGCGCCGTAAATCTTCCGCAGTGCCTCCTGGATCGCTCGAGCATCCACATGAATGGATCGCGCTTGCTTGTCGCTGTAGGCAAACCGCCATGCCAGGGACTGGATGTTGCCATCAAAGATAATGCCGACTACTTCGCCATCTCTGTTGATCACCGGGCTGCCGGAATTGCCTCCGATAATGTCGGGCGTGGCGACAATATTGAAGGGGGCTTCTAAATCCAGCTTGGACTTGTTCTTCATCCAGCTTTCCGGCAATTGGTACGGATCCTTATTTCCATGTTCCGCAGCATGTTCGTAGGCTCCGCCCATGGTGGTGAAGTAGGGAAGATGTTTTCCGTTTTCTTCGTACCCGCGCACCGCACCGTAGCTCAAGCGCAGCGTGAAGGTGGCATCTGGCGGCACATTCAGTCCGCCTTGAGCAAATCGGGCCTTGGCCAGGATGCCGCCATCCCGTTTCTCCACGGCGTCCACCTGATCGTCATATTGCTTGCGGACTTTGCGGGCCTCGGGATCGATCATGCGCATCAGCACGATCAGTGGGTCTTTGCTGGCTTCGATCGCCGTCTGTCCGCCGTTATAGAGCTGCTTACGATAAGCAACGTCATCGAGTTTAGTGCCTGGGATCAGCTCGTCAGCTCGCTGCGCGGGCGTCTTGCCATTGAGGACTTTGCGCACCAGATCGGCATCTTCCTTTACCAGGCTCTGCATTTCCTGTAGCGACTCCGTCAAAATGGCGGTCTCCAGCGTTTTATAAATGGGTGCGGTGGAGAAGAGGTCCTGCTCGACGGAGGAAAGATTCGATTCCCGATACTCGCGAAGCCGCTCGCCATTGGGCTTGGTTTTTTCGGCCGCAAGGCGTACCAGGTCGCGGGCATAGCCGCACAGATTTCCACGGAAGCCCGCGCGCCGTTCAAAGTAAAACAGCGGGAAGAAAATCTGCCGCTGTACTTGCATGGCATTTTCAATCTCTCCCCAGGGATTTCCGAATTCCGCGCTCTTCTTGGGATCAGCCGCGACATCGTCCCTAAGCTTTTTCTCTTCTTCCTGCTTGCTTGCCAGAAGGCTGGGATCGTTAAGTCCGTCGTTGTAGCCAGTGATGGCCTTGAGGCTGTTTTCCAAGCTAAAGATGCCTTCCTGGGCGATGCGGGCATTCTCCGGTGATTTCGCGGCGAAGTCTTTCAGCCAGGCAATCCGCCGCTTGAGCGATGCCAGCTGCCACGGATACTGCATGTCTTTAAGAAACTTCAACTGCGCCACGGTAAGCAGGCGGCCGGTGGATCCGGGGTTTCCCGAGACAAGAACCAGATCGCCTTCCTTAACGCCGGTTCGCGTCCAGCGAAGATAGTCTTTCAACTGCGCCGGTTTGTCGTTCTCGTAAACACGAAAGAAGGTGATATCCAGGTCGTAGCGCGGATAGTTGAAATTGTCGGGATCGCCGCCAAAAAATGCGGCGTCGAACTCGGGCGCGAATACCAGACGCACGTCTGTGTACTTCTTGTACTTATAGAGCTGGTACATGCCACCGGAGTAGAAAGTGACGACATCACAACGCAAACCGGTGCTGGTGTTGCAGTCACGCTCGATCGCAGCCATGGCAGAACGCATCGCCGCGCCTGCCTGCGCGGAATTCATTTCCTTGGTTACGGCAGAATTGACTTTGTCGGTCACGTCCTCGATACCCACCAACTGGTTGAGCTCGAGATTGGGACACTTTGCTTCCTGGGCCCGAGTGGGGGCATAGAAGCCGGTTTTCATGTAGTCCTGGCCGCTCTTGGAGAGGTCCTGAATACATTCAGCTCCCACGTGGTGATTGGTGAATGTGAGGCCATCGGCAGAAACAAAGGAGCCCGATCCACCGTTGTTGAATCGCACCGAGGACAAACGTACGTGATCCAGCCAAGTTTGCGCAGGTTCGAAACCGTAAGCCGTCTTCACCTTGGCTTTGGGAAAAGCGTTGAACAGCCACATGCCTTCGTCCGCGGCTGCCCTGGGGAGCAGCGCGGCGAATAGGACAGCAAGTAAGCAGAGAGCTAAGTACCGCGATCTGGGAGATTGCATGAGGGCTCCAGGCCCATTCCCTTATCGGGTCCGGGCGAATAGTCAAACGTTTCAATATACGGATTGCCTGCGCTCTCGGGCAATGATTAAGGTGGCAGGCGCTTGTGATCCGGCGCAGGCCCGCCTTGGAAAAGCCAGCTCCTTTCGGGTATAAAAGAGGGTTGGCCGGGCCGGAGCGGAGCTACGGTTTCGGATCTATTCGCATCTCAACCTTAAAGACTCAATCGAGGCGCTTATGTCCACCAGCATGGTAGCCAGCAAGGGTTTGGAAGGTGTCGTTGCGGCGCACTCCAGCATTTGCTTTATCGATGGGGATCGGGGTGTTCTCGCCTACCGTGGATACGACATTCACGAACTCGCCGATCATTCCACCTTCGAAGAGGTCTGTCACCTGCTTTGGTATGGACGCTTGCCTAACCAACAGGAACTGGAGAACCTCGCTATCAGCCTGTGGCGGGAAAGCAAACTGGACGCAGCCATTATCAGCCTTCTGCGGCAGGTTCCGAAGCACGCGCTGCCCATGGACGTGCTGCGGACCACGGTTTCCGCGCTGGCCTATTACGAACCGGAGGAGAAAGCCGGCGATCACGAGGCCAATGTCCGCAAAGCCATTCGATTGACAGCGCAGATCTCGATGATCGTGGCTTACTACGATCGCATTCGCAAAGGGCTGCCCCTGGTTGAGCCGGACCGTTACCTCAATCACGCCGGCAATTTCCTGTACATGCTTACCGGCAATCGCCCATCTGCGACGGCCTCGCGTGCCCTGGATGTGGCTCTGATCCTGCATGCCGACCATGAATTGAACGCCTCCACCTTTGCCGCCCGGGTGACCGCGGCTACCCTCTCCGACATGCATTCCGCCGTGACATCAGCGATTGGAGCCCTCAAGGGGCCATTGCACGGAGGCGCCAACGAAACCGTGTTCCAGATGCTTGAAGGTATCGATCAGGCTGGAGCTGACCCGGTTGAATACGTAAAGGGCATGCTGGCGCAGAAAAAGAAGGTTCCTGGCTTCGGTCATCGCGTCTATCACACCGAGGATCCTCGTGCCACGCACCTTCGCCGAATGTCCCAAGATCTAGGCAAGTCGGCCGGCGAGACCAAGTGGTTTGAGTTCTCTTACAAGATCGAGGAATTTATCCGCAGCGATAAGAAGCTGAACGCCAACGTAGACTTCTACTCGGCATCTACCTACCACACTTTGGGAATTGACCTCGATCTGTTTACGCCTATCTTCGCGGTTTCGCGCATCTCGGGGTGGACTGCGCACGTCATCGAGCAGCTTGACGATAACCGGCTAATTCGCCCCCGGGCGGAGTACGGGGGACCGCTTTATCCGCAGCACTACGTGCCCATCGGCCAGCGCAAGTAGGTCGAGGGATTGGCTGTCTAGCTTCGCGCGGGAAAGCTCTGAAAGGGCGCGGCTTCAGCCGCGCCATATCCCCCTGATTCAGAATTCTCATCCTCGCCATCACATCCGTCATCTCTTGAAGCAAGGGATAGAATCGTATACAGATGCGCCGAGCCTATATCGACAATAACGCGACCACGCCGGTCCTCCTGCCGGTGTTGGAGGCGATGCAGCCGTATTTTCTTGAGCAGTTTGGCAACGCCTCATCCATCCATCACCATGGGCAGCACACGCGGGCAGCGGTAGAGCAGGCGCGGGAATCGATTGCTGAGTTGCTGGGCGCGCGGCCGCCAGAGGTCGTATTTACCAGCGGGGGTACCGAAGCTGACAACCTGGCGCTTTTTGGACTGGTTCGTCCTGGCGATCACCTGATCACTTCGCAGGTCGAGCACCACGCAGTGCTCAATTCTGCCAAGCGTCTGGAAGCGATGGGATGCGAAGTCACATACCTGCCGGTGGACGGCGGAGGGCTGATCGAGCTCGAAAAGCTGCGGCGGTCGGTGCGTTCCAATACGCGCCTGATCTCGATTATTTTCGCCAACAATGAAACTGGCGTAACTCAACCTGTAGTCGAGATTGGCCGCATTGCCGCGGACGCCGACGTGTACTTCCACACCGACGCGGTACAGGCAGCCGGCAAGGTTCCGATCAATGTGCAAGACATCGGCTGCGACCTGCTCTCCCTCTCCGGCCACAAGATCCATGCCCCGCAGGGCGTCGGGGTCCTCTATGTGCGCAAGGGGACGCTTCTGCAGCCCATGCTCTATGGAGGGCGCCACGAGCGCTCTCGGCGTGCTGGCACGGAGAATGTTCCGGGAATCGTCGCTCTCGGCAAGGCGGCGGAACTGGCGCGTCTGGGTTTCACCGACGGCAGCGTCGAGCGAATTCGCCAGCTCCGGGATCGCATAGAAACCACGATTCTGGCAGAGATCGATCAAGTCGGGGTGAATGGAGGCGGCGCGCCCCGGGTGCCTAATACGACCAACATCTACTTCGATTGTATTGAGGGCGAGGCGTTGGTGATCGCTCTGGACCTGAAGGGCGTGGCCGTCTCAACTGGGGCTGCCTGCTCCTCCGGCGCCATTGAGCCGTCTCATGTTCTGACAGCTATGGGACTCGCGCCTGAGCGGGCGCGTGCCAGCCTGCGCTTCAGCCTGGGCAAGCAGAATACTTCGGCTGACGTCGATCTGCTGCTGTCCATCCTGCCTGAAACCGTAGCCCGCCTGCGTGAACTTTCCCCGGTTTACAATGGAAAAGAGGCGGTAAGAAGCTAACAGGGCGCTTTTGGGGTGTCCCGGTTTTTCCTACTTCGCAGATCACCCGATCCTAATTCGACGATGACTCCAGGTAGCACTATCGCGGTTGCCATGTCGGGCGGTGTCGATTCCTCGGCCGTCGCCGCCATGCTCCGTTCCGAGGGACACGAGGTAATTGGGCTGACCATGCAACTCTGGAACCAGCGGCGCCTGGCGGGCCAGAACGGTATGCCGGAGGCCGTCCACGGCCGTTGCTGTTCGCTGGATGACGTTTACGACGCGCGGCGTGTAGCCGAGAAGTTGGGGATCCCCTACTACGTGGTCAATCAGGAGCAGCGCTTCGAGAGCGACGTAGTGCGTCCTTTTGTGCAGGAGTATCTGTCCGGGAGAACGCCGATCCCCTGCAGCCTTTGCAACAATCATTTGAAGTTCGACCAGTTGCTGATCACTGCGCGGCAGATTGGCGCGGAACGCCTGGCAACAGGGCACTATGCGCGCGTGGAGTACGATTCCGACCGTGACCGCTGGCTGCTGAAGCGTCCCGCTGACTCGGCCCGTGATCAGACCTACTTCCTGTTTGGTCTCACCCAGGAGCAACTGAGCCGCACGCTTTTCCCACTCGGTCACCTGCAGAAGGCCGAGGTCCGCGAAATCGCGCGTTCCCACGGCTTGGCCCTGGCCGACAAGCCCGACTCGCAGGAGATCTGCTTCGTCCCCGGGGGCGACTACAAGCAGTTCATCGACGCCTACCTGGCCGAACAAAGTGAGGCACTGCCCGACACCTCGGGTGAACTGGTTACTACCACCGGCGAAGTGCTAGGGACCCATCCGGGCATTCACAACTTCACGGTTGGGCAGCGCAAGGGGCTGGGAATAGCGGCAGGATTTCCGCTCTATGTCCTTGGGATCAACGGAAACAAGCGCCAGGTGGTAGTCGGAGAGGATCGTGGTCTCTGGTCAACTACGCTGCGCGCCATTCGTGTGAATTGGATCGCCCCGACGAATGGTGAGCTGCAGCACCCGCTACGTGTTACCGCCAAAATCCGCAACCGCCACCAGCCTGCCGCTGCAACAGTAGAGGCTATTTCAGACGAAGAGGTGTTGGTTACGTTTGACGAGCCGCAGCGGGCCATCACACCCGGTCAGGCGGTGGTTTTCTATCAGGATGACGTAGTGGTCGGCGGCGGCTGGATTACGTGAGGCATCCTGAACTGTGAAAGTGTAGCCGCGCGACCGTGGAGATTCTGCAGGGCTGAAGCCCGGATCCATTGGGCTTTTCAAAGCAGGCCTGAAGGGCTGGTCCACCCCTGGTGAATAGATCTTAGCGAGCTAGTGAAGCGCGTTCTAGTGTTCTGCGCCCAACGTCACACAAACAGTTCGTCCTGCTGGGTGGCGCCGTTGCGCGAGCGCCGCGAGCGTCCCAGGAACACTCCGATTCCGGTGGAGACGGCTTGCAGAATAGCTGAGAGCTGACGCACAGGCGCATTCACAGTGGTTTGCACTGTCTCGCTCGCTGTTTCCACCTTGTCAAAAGTCCGCGACACGAAATCATCAGCCCGCACTACCTGCCGCCGGGTGCGGTCCATGATGTCGGACAGCGTGCTATCGAGCTTCTCCGCCTGAACTTTCAGCAAAGTGCTGCTTTCGGCGACGTTGGTGACCAGCATCTCCACGCGCGGACGTGTGTGCTCCACCAGCGCCTGGACGTTGTCGAGAGTAGGGCCGATGCGACGTTGTACGTCGTTGGCCAGGATTTCCATGCGTTTTCCGGTCTTGCGTAAGGAGATCAGAATCGCCAGCAACACAATAATCTGCATGCCGACAGCGACTCCGACTTCAATCAGAAGGATAGTAAATCGGCTTTCCATCTTTCTTCCGGACCTGCTTTCCCCTCGGGCGCGCGTTCCGCGACTAGGTTCCTTCTCCGGTTGCGGTCGCGTCCTTGTAGGCTTGTCTGCCGGCGTCGTAGGCGGTTTTCAGTTGGTCCTTTTGCTGCTGCACAAAATCCTTGCCCCGATCCACCCACTGGTTGGCCTGTTGCCGCGCATCCCGCGCTTTTCGAGCCACCCGATCGCGCTGCTCCTCGGCGCGATCGCGCACCATCTGACGCGTTTCTTCACCGGAACGAGGAGCATAGAGAATCCCGATCGCAGCTCCGATGCCGAGCCCTGCCAGGAACCAACCAAAACCATTGCCGTTATCCGCCATCTCGACCTCCTTGGATGCCCAAACTGGGCGATGTTAGCATCCGCATTCCGGAATTACAAACCAGCAAGCGAGGGCTGTGCTCTCTACAGTGCTATTGTGAAACAGCACCCTCGGCCTATGGCTTGCGGGTTGGCCGCAGCAAAATCTCGCTCGCAAACGACTGCGGCGCCTGAGTGACCAGCATCGCGACTACGTGAGCTACATCGCTGGGTTGCAGCATTTTTGCCGTATCTTTCCCTTCGTGAGGGCTTAGTTCTGTGTGAACGGACCCCGGGCAGACCACAGCCACGCGGATATTGTGTCCTCGCAGCTCCTCCGCGACCGAATAGCTCAATCCATTCAGCCCCCATTTGGATGCGGCATAGGCGGCGCCGTTTGGCAGCGCGTTCTTGCCCGCCAACGATGAGATGTTGATGATGTCTCCCTGCCCGGCGGAGATCATCCCCGGTACGAATGCCCGCATGCAGTAGTAAGGTCCGCGCAGGTTGGTATTGATCACCGCATCCCATTGTTCAGGAGGAAGCAGGTGCAAAGGCCTGGAAAAACTGCCGATTCCGGCGTTGTTCACCAGGATGGTGACGTCCCCATGAGTTTCCGCAACACGTTTCTGCAGTGCTTCGACTGAGCCGCAATCGCTGACATCACAGGGAACGGCCTCACAGATTCCGCCGCTTTCCTGGATGCGGCGGGCGGTGGTCTGGAGTGGCTTGGCGGTGCGGCCAACGATGACAGTTGTGGCTCCCAGAGTCGCCAGTTTCGCCGCAATGGCAGCTCCGATACCTCTGCCTCCACCGGTGACCACTGCTACTCGTTCTCGCAGTGCGAGTGTTCCGGGGTTTTCGTTCATAGCCAGCAATTTCCGTGGAAGTCCGAAATGAGGTGACGATCGCGGTAGCCATTATCTGGCAACGAACTTGCTTTCCGCCAGCAACCAAGATGGCGTCGATGCCGGGGAGGTTGGCCACCGCTCTCTACCAGCTTGCCTTAGTGGAATCAGCCCCATATAATCCTGCCTCCGCACCTATTGCTGTCGCTTTCTGGCGGGATCGGAGCAGGCGGAATGTTGTGCCGTGTCCGGGTCCGCTTCTGGGTGGCGGTTGCCATGTCAGGCAAGTGCTCGCGGTTCTATTTGCGTCTTGCCGGCCCGTAACAGATACTTCCCTGATCTGAGGAGCTCTTGATGAAGAAGTCGCTAGTGACGCTGATGGTCGCGTTCGCAATTGCCGTCTGGGGTGAACCCTTTCCTCCACAGGCTGCAGCACCCGCCCAGGGTACGCCTGCGCAAGGCGCGCCTGCGCAGAAAAAGGAAATCAAGGATCCGGCGGAATACAACGCCTACATGGCGGCCATTCAGGCGCCGGACAACAACCAGAGGGCAAGTGCGCTGGAGGCCTTTGTCACCCAGTATCCGCGCAGCGTCATGAAGGAAGACGCCCTGGAACTGTTGATGCGCACCTATCAGCAGTTGAACAATGGCCCCAAGACAGCCGATGCCGCGCAGCGTGTGCTCCAGGTGAATCCCAACAACGTCACGGCGCTCGCGATATTGTCCTATACCGATCGCATCCAGGCGCAAAGTGTTGGCGGACCCAATGCCGCGCAATTGTTGGCCGATGCCAGCCGATATGGCCAGACCGGTCTGCAGGCGCTGCAGACTTATACCAAACCCGAGAACCTGTCCGATGCCGATTTCGCCAAGCTGAAGGATCAGCTGGCCGGAATCTTCAATGCTTCCGTTGGGATCAACGCTCTTCAGACCAAAGACTATCCCACCGCGCAAAAGGCGCTTTCTGCTGCCGCGCAGGCTAACCCCAACGACTTTAGCATTGTTTACCCCCTGGCCCTGGCGCAATTGCAGGCGCCGCAGCCTGATTACATCAACGGTCTGTGGAGCGCTGCCCGTGCCGCTACCATCGCACCCACTCCTCAGTTGAAACAGCAGATCACCGAGTACGGGCGCCGCATGTACATCAAATACCATGGCGGTGACGATGGCTGGACGGACGTGCTGGCCGCAGCCCAGGCCAGTCCCGCACCGCCTGCGAACTTCGCTATCAAGCCCGCTCCCACCCCTGCCGAACAGGCTGACAAGCTGCTGGGCAGCAAGCCGGTCGACCAGATGTCCTTTGACGAGTTCCAACTCATCTTGACCTCGGGGAATCAGGCTGCCGCGGACAAGCTGTGGACTCAGATCAAGGACAAGCCTCTGGCCATCGAAGGCAAGCTAGTCAGTGCGACTCCCACCAAGCTGATGATTGCCGGCAGCTATGACGACATCCAGGCCAACCCTCCGGTCGCGGACATTGAATTGACAATGACCGCCACCATTCCCACGCGGCTGATGCCGAAGGAAGGCACGACGATACAGTTCCAGGGAAATCCAACGACCTGGGACCCCAAGCCGTTCCTGGTGCATATGGAGAAAGGGGTATTGCTGACGAAGGCAGCGCCAACCCCGACGCCGTCCCATAAGCCACCAGCTCGACGAACTCCGAGTCATTAATCAGAGCAGGAATAGACAAGAAAAAAGCAGCCGCAATCGGGGCTGCTTTTTATTTTTGCGGTAAGAATTTTTGCTTGCTTGCCGAAGGTGGCCCGCTAACGCACCATTTTTTTCTCGGCTGCGATTGGCGGACGTGCGCTGCGCGGCGGCCGTTTGGCGCCATCACGCAGCGCCCGGACATCTACTTTCAATTCATCCACGGTTCGGCTGAGGGTGTTGCGATGCATTCCCAATTCGCGCGCGGCCTTGCACTGATTGCCGTTGTTCTCCTGCAGTACTGCGATAATGAAGCGTTTTTTGAATTCCCGCACCGCTTCCGAATAAAGAATGCCGCCTTTGTACATCTGCATGACTAGAGCTTCCAGCTGATCTTTCACGGCGCCTCTCTTTTTCTCGAAATCTTGTGGGGGCTTCCCGTCGCGCGCTGGCTTGTGCGCACGGCGAGTGGCTGCGCTATTTGTTTACGCCTGCTCCTGGGGTTTCGGTCACATTAGACCCATTGCCTACAGTTGCCTGATGCTTAATTGTCTGCAGCAGGTCGATTCCTTCTTTCACCCGGTTGCGAACATCCACCGGAGTCAACCAAGTTGCGGCTCGCCCCACTGCCAGCAAATAGGGCGCTATTGCTGAGCGTGCCAGCATCCGGGAACCTGGATAAAATGCCGCTACTGCCAGCACAAATACGATGACCCACAACAGTCCGCGCAAAACCCCAAAGGCCGCGCCCAAAATTCTATCTACCCAGCGCAGACCGGCTTCGCGCATTCCCCGACTCGCGATCCTTCCGAGTATCCCGGAAAGAACCAGGATCGCAAGAAAGATGAGCAGGAACCCGGCAAGTTCGGCGAGCCACCGCTGTTTGACGAAGCTCGAGAACCACTTCGCTGTTATCGGGTATTCCCAGGCGGCCACTAGAAATCCCACAATCGTGCCTGCCAGGGAAAATACCGACTCAAAAAAACCTTGCGCCGCCGCTTGGATGATTGACAGCACTACGGCCGCCAGGATCAACCAATCTGCGATGTTCATTCTCTTCCTGTTGCTCGAACCTTGCGCTGGATACCAGTGTCCGGAGCACCCGTTAACAGTCCAGTTCTTTTCCTGTCAGCCGTTTGTATGCTTCCAGGTACTTCTCACTCGTCCTGGCGACTACATCGGCGCTGAGCGCCGGCGCCGGAGGAGTTTTGTCCCAGCCGATTCTTTCCAGGTAGTCACGCACGTACTGCTTGTCGAAGGAGTCCTGCGCTCGGCCGGGCGCATATTGCGCAGCCGGCCAGAAGCGCGAAGAATCCGGCGTCAGCACTTCATCCGCGAGGACAATTCCCCCTGGCGTCTTGCCAAATTCAAACTTGGTATCGGCAATGATGATCCCTCGGGACGATGCATAATCGGCAGCCTTCTGGTAAATCTTCAGGCTCAGTTCCCGCAGCTGCGCGCTCAATCTCGGACCCACCAGCTTCTTCATTTCCGAGAAAGGGATGTTCTCGTCATGACCGCTCATGGCTTTAGTCGCAGGAGTGAAAATTGGTTCCGGCAACTTGTCGGATTCCTGCAAACCCTTCGGCAAGGGGATCTCGCACACGCTCCCCTTCGCTTTGTACTCTTTCCATCCCGAACCCGAAAGATACCCTCGCACCACACATTCCACCGGCACCATCTCCGCGTGCATCACAAGCATGGAACGGCCGCGAATTTGCTCACCGTACTGCCTGAGAGTGACGGGATACTCTTGCACGTCTGCGGTCACGACATGATTCGAGACGATGTCGCCGAGAAACTCGAACCAGAACAGCGACAGCTGAGTGAGTACTTTGCCTTTACCTGGGATTCCCGATGCCAGTACGTAATCGAAGGCCGAAATGCGGTCCGTGGCTACAAACAGCAGATGCTCGTTGTCAACCCGATACAGGTCCCTGACCTTACCGCTGGCGTACAGTTCCAACTCGGGAAAGTCCGTTTGCAACATCACGTCTTGAACGATGGGAGCATTCACCGGTGGAACTCTGACGAAAGGGTCGTCGCGTATTCTAGTCGTCGGCCCTATTTTGTCAACGCCGTGGAACTCAAACTGTGGAAGCGATGTCACGCACAAATAATGGATTCCAGTTGACAACTGTCCACCTCAAGCGAAAGCCGCTGCAGCAGCCATGTTTCAGCTTGTGGACGAGTGAGGATTTTCCTGAGGGGCAGTCGACTGCAGGGCGCACGCGTGATCACGAGTCGCAATTTTTTGCAACTCAACAGCACGGCGGAGACGGATGACTAGGCAGTCATGGCCTGAGTTTTTTCGAGTCCGCTAAATCGCACCGAGACCAGCTTGGAAACCCCGGGTTCCTGCATGGTCACGCCATAGAGTACCGGCGCGATCCCCATGGTCTTCTTGCTATGGGTGATGATCACGAATTGGGTGTTCAGGCTCATCTCGCGCACCATGTCGGTGAAGCGGCCGATGTTGGCTTCGTCCAGTGGCGCATCCACTTCGTCCAGAATGCAGAAGGGACTCGGCTGGAATTGGAAGATCCCGACCAGCAAGGCAAGAGCGGTGAGTGCTTTCTCTCCGCCGGAAAGCAGCAGCACATTCTGCAGCTTCTTGCCGGGAGGTGAAGCGATGACATCGATGCCGCTCTCCATACTGTTGTCTTCATCGGTGAGACGCATGAATGCCGAGCCGCCACCAAACAACTTGTGGAAACTCGCCTCAAAGTTCTGATTGATTTTCGCAAATGCCTCTTCGAATTTCTCTCGTGATACCTGCTCGATTTCCTTGATGGTTTTCTGCGTGTTTTCAATCGAGTCGAACAGGTCTGTACGTTGAGCGGCGAGGAAGGTGTGCCGCTCAGTGGTCTCCTTAAATTCCTCCAAAGCCATCATATTGACCGGGCCCATGTTCTCCAGACGCGTCCGCATCTCGCGATGGGCTTCGTCTTCCGTAGCCAACTGCTCGCCCGTAACCACGACCAGGCTCTGGTCGGCCAGCAGTTCAGCGGGTGCGACTCCAAGCTCATTGACGGAGGCCTCTGACAGATGCAAGGCATCTGATTCCAGTTTTGCGGCATGTGCGGCCACTTCGCCGCGTTGATCCCGGACTCGGTCCAACGCTTCGCGAGCGGCCTTCAGCTGGTTCTCGATTTCCCCCAGGCGATCACGCATCGCGGTGGACTCGCTCTCTAACTCCACCCCCCGCAGCTCAGCCTGCTCACGCTCCGCCGTCAGAGTTATCAGTTGCTCGCCCAGGGCGACGTTTTCTTCTTCGCGCTGTTGTTTCTCCGCTGTTGCCGATTCGTTCTGTGCCCGCAAACCCTCCAGGCGCACAGCAACTTCCTGGATCAATGACTCCACGCGCTCCAGCGTGACCGCGGCCCCGCGCTGACGCTCCTCCAGCCCTGCCACTCGCGCCATCATTTGCGATGCGTTGTGAAGCGCGGCATCTCGCGAAGTTCTCAAGACTGAGAGGCTCTCTTGCGCAGCTGCAATCTGTCGCTCCAGGCCGGCCCGCTGCTGGTCTCGTTCTTGCAACTCGCTCCGGCGAGCCGCAACGAGTTCGCTCAGTTCTTCTCTGAATGCCGCAACTTGCCCCATCTCCCGCTCGCATAGGGTCGCGCGCTCGCGGCTGCGGGCCACTTCGCTGTCCAGTTGCTGAAGCATGTGCCCCGAGGTCATGGCCTGCTGCTCAGCCTCGCGTCGTTCAGTCTCCAACCGGTCCAGCAGGGAAGTCAGTTCAGTAATTTCGCGGGCCACGCTTCCTGCCAGGCGCTCCTGCTCGCGTAAGGCGTTCTCCAATCCGGCAGCCTGCTTCAATACTTCGCGCAATTCGCGCTTCATGGCCAGGGGTCCTTCGGAACGCTGTTTGCCGCCGGTTACAGTCACGTTATGGAAACACTCGCCGCTGCCGGCGAGGAAAAAGGCATCCGGATTTTCCAGTGCCAGCTCGCGAGCGATCTCAGCTGTGGGCGCCAGATAACCGTCGCGCAGCTTGGGAAGGATCACCTCAAGAGACTTGCCGAAGCCATTCAGCACGCGAATGCAATTCTTCAGCGGAACCACGCTGTCGCGCTGGGGCGATTGGCGGCCATTCTCGTCGACGGAGAAGGAGAACTTCGCCTGCGAATCTTCAGGATGGACCAGGAAGGTCGCGCGTCCGTCCACATCGGTGCGCAACAATTCCAATCCCTGGTCTGCCGTCGCCCACGACTTCACCACGATGTAGTTCAGTTCGTCGCGCAAGAAATCGTCTACCACGTGCTCATAGCGGTCTTCTACTTCCAAGAAATCCGCGAGCACACCTGCCGGGGCAAAGCCGCGGTCGACCGCACCCGACTGAAACAGCCTTCGCACGGATTCGGTTGAATACCCGTGCTCAGCAATCACCGCCTCCAGGGAAGCTTTCTTGCCAAGCGCAGTCGCATATTCTGCGCGCAGCCCATCCAGGCGGCGTTTGCACTCGGCTTCTTCGGCCCGATTTTCGGCAATTCCCGACCGCGTGTTTTCAATGTGCCTGACCAAAGCTTTCACGCGCTCTGCCGACGACTCAAATTCGAAGGCAATCTGCCCGCGTTTCCCTCCAAAAGCTTCGATCTGGGAGGCTGCAACGGCCATTTCACGTTGCAAGCGTTCGGATTCGCGCTCATAGCCCACCATCCGCTCGGTGGCTTGAGTGACTTCATTACGGATGGCGGATGCATCCGACACAAGTTGCATCACTGCAATTCGATTCTGTTCCTGCTGACGTTCGACTTCGGCCAGCGTTTCGGCAGCCCGCCGGACTTCGTCCTGGCACTGCGCCGCCTCCTGCTGCGCTATGGCTACTTCGGCAGCCAGGGTGGCGAAAATTTGCCGATTGGATTCGCGCTCGTTTTCCAGTTCAGAGAGACGGGCGCTTGCTAGCGACATGTCACGTGCTGCCGCTTCGCTGCGAGCCGCCAGTTCTGCGCAGCGCTCCTCATTGATTCGTTGCCGGGAAAAGGCACGGTCCACTTCGCGCGTGATCGCCGCCAGGCGTTCACGGAGACCGCGTGACTCTTCCTCGATGTCGTAACTGCGTTGCCTACCTACGCTCTGTTCATTCTCCAGTTGGGTCGCAGCTTCGCTACGGGTGCGGATTTCCTCATTCAGTGCGGCAAGCTCTGCCTGAAGCTCTGACCGCTGGTTCTCCAAGGATGTCCACTTGCTGGCCAGCACGAGCCGCAGCTTGGCCCGCATTTCTTCCCGCAGCTTGGCATAGCGCTCGGCCTTGGCGGCCTGGCGCTTCAAGGAATTCATCTGCCGCGTCACTTCTTCGAAGATGTCGTTCAGGCGCGACAGGTTCAGCCTGGCCTCCTCCAGGCGCGCTTCCGCCAGACGCTTCTTGGTTTTGAATTTGGTGATGCCGGCAGCTTCTTCGATGATGGCGCGCCGGTCGGTGGGCTTGCTGCTCAGAATCTGCCCGATGCGCCCCTGCTCGATAATCGCGTAAGTTTCGGGACCCAGACCGGTGCCCATGAAGATGTCCTGGATATCGCGCAAGCGGCACAGCTTGCCATTCAGCAAATATTCGCTGTCTCCCGAGCGAAACAAGCGCCGCGTCACTACGATCTCGCCTTTTCTGAATGTGACGCGATTGAACTTACGCCGCCGAATCTTGAGCACCACGTGGGGTTGCGCGGCCGTTGCGCCGCTACCGTCGGTTTCGGTCAGGGTTTGGGGAGCATCTGCGACAGGAGCTGGGGTCGCGGGATCGGAGCGCAAATCATCCGAAGTGTGAGTCAGCGATTCGCCTGCTGCCGATAGCTGATCAGTTGCGCCCTCCATCGTGACAGGATCGGTTTGCCCGGGCCTGACCTCATCAATGTATTCTTCGGCTTCCTGTTCCTCCTTCGCGCGCATCGCAGCTTCGTCCCAGTCGTCCTGCGGCATTTCATTGACAATTTCAATCTCCGGCTCGACGACGTTACCGCTCTCGTACACATCCGGGTCGATCAGCGTCAGCGACACCTCGGCCATGCCCAGTGGCTTGCGGTCGCGCGTCCCGGCGAAAATTACGTCTTCCATGCGGCTGCCGCGCAGTGTCTTGGCTGACTGCTCGCCAAGAACCCAGGTGATGGCGTCGGCAATGTTGGACTTTCCGCACCCATTGGGGCCAACAATGGCGGCAATCCCATCGCCATGAAATTTCAGCTCGGTGCGGTCACAAAAGGATTTAAAGCCGAGAATCTGCAGCTTTTTCAGTTTCAGCAACGCTGACTCCTTCTACGTTCGGACCCGTTGCCCGCTAAGGGGTCAAAGCCGGTTCGCTTTGCATAATCCGCTATGAATGGACGTAGAGCCGTGCCTTTCAAGAGTGACTCCTTGCCGATTCCCATAAATCTGGTCATCGGGGAAGCCGGAGTCAACACAATAAACCCTATATCTTGGGGCCTTCCTGTGGAAACCACCTGATATTGAACCCCTTATGCGAAAGCCATGAGTTTGAAGAGTTCCAAGCCGTTATTCACCACCGCCTGTTTGCTGCACGCCATCAGGATGTTTCTCCAGTAACAGGGGAGGCACCTTAGCCAACGCCGCTATGCATGGGCTCGCAGACACACGGGATACACAATTTTGATGAGGAAAAACCAAGAGGAGGGAGAACCGCCAGAGCTAGTTTGAGCTTAGCGTGGACTCAAGGGAAATGCAAACTTTCGTCAGTAGGCCGCAACCCGGGTGTTGCCATCGGGTATTCTGAAGAGTCTAGAGTCCGGCTGGAGTGTCAGCGTGCAAATCTCGCCTTCCGCACTTATGTCCACCATTCATGGGGCCGTCGAACCGGGCTATGAGGAAGTCCGAGACGAATTCCAGAAAAACTTCCTCCATCGCGGCGAGATCGGAGCAGCTTGTGCAGCCTATGTGCGTGGCCGGAAGGTAGTCGATCTCTGGGGTGGTTTTCGGGACCTCGTCACCCGCGCGCCGTGGGAAGAGAACACCTTGGTCATCATGTATTCGGTCACCAAGGGCATGGCGGGGCTGGCGATGGCACTGGCGCATTCTCGCGGCCTGTTCGACTACGAGGAAAAGGTCGCAACTTACTGGCCCGAGTTCGCACAAAATGGCAAACAGAGCATCACCGTCCGCCAGTTGCTTTCTCACCAGGCGGGGCTGTGCGCTCTCGACCATCGACTCAATCGTAATACCGTCGCCGATTTCGACCGGCTGGCCACGATCCTGGCGCGTCAGAAGCCAGCCTGGGATCCAGGACGCTATCACGGCTACCACGGCATCACGCTGGGATGGTATGAGTCGGAGTTGCTCCGCCGCGTCGATCCGCAGCATCGCACCATCGGCCAGTTTTTCTGGGAAGAAGTGGCGCGTTCCCTGGGACTGGAGTTCTACATCGGCACACCTGCTGAATTACCGGCAACAAGAGTCGCTGCGCTGATTGACTATGCTCCCTGGCGGCTGCTTTTTCATATGAGGCAGCTGCCGCCCGCATTCGTTTCGCGGGTGCTGAATCCGTTTTCTTTGACGCACAAGACGATGCGGAACCCCGATCTCAACCGCCCGGGTGATCTCAACCTGCCGGAATGGCGTTCAGTGGAAGTACCCGCAGGGAACGGTGTCGGCCAGGTGAGAAGCGTCGCGAAGGCGTATTCGGAGTTCGCAACCGGGGGCGCCGCTCTCAAGCTTCGGCCGGAGACTCTGACGGCGCTTGCTGAGCCTGCAATTCCGCCCACGGCAGGAGATTTCGACCAGGTCCTTCGCACCCGAACGTCTTACTCCATGGGATTTATCAAACCATTTTCGGCGTTTGCTTTTGCCGGCCATACCGCTTTTGCAGCCCCGGGACTGGGCGGCTCGATGGGCTATGCCGATCCTGAGGCGGGTATGGCTTTCGCCTACGCCCCGAATCATCTCGGCTTTTATATGTGGGACGATCCGCGGGAACGCGCTTTGCGCCACGCCGTGCAACGCTGCGCCGGGCGGCTCCGGGGCGGAGGCGAAGCGCGCGCCAGTGCCTGATCTCAGACTCGAGAAAAAGAAAAAGCCGGCGCTGATTGCGCCGGCCCGGGAATCCCACTGGAGACTGCTACTTGCGGCCTCGCCCGTCCGACTTCTCCGCAGACGTTCCTCCGACCCGCTGCAAGAAAGTGATGATCGCCTCGATGCCGCGATAGAAGTTGGGTATGTGGAACTTCTCGTTAGGGGCATGAAGATTGTCGTCAGGCAGACCCATGCCCATCATCACACTGGGAATCTTGAGGACGTTCTCGAAGTCGGCCACGATCGGAATCGAGCCTCCCGAGCGGATGTACACGGTGTCTTTCTTGAAGACATCATGCAGCGCTTCGGTAGCCGCCTTGATATAGCGATTGTCGGTTCCTACTACGATGGCCGGCCCTTTGCTGTGTACCTTGATGTTCATCTTGATCCCGCGTGGGGTGAGCGACTGCACGAAGGCGGTGTATTTCTTGAGAATGTCGTCGGGATCCTGATCCGGCACCAGGCGCATGGAAATCTTGGCCGATGCCTTGGCGGGAATTACCGTCTTCGCGCCGGGAGCCACGAATCCGCCAGGCATCCCGTGCACCTCCAGCGTGGGACGGGCCCAAGTGCGATAGAGGACCGGATAATCGGGCTCCCCCGTCAACACGTGAGAGCCAACCTCGGTCTTACGATAGTGTTCTTCGTCGAAAGGGAGCGCCTTCCAGGCTTTCAGCTCGTCCGCGGAGGGCTCTTTCACTGCGTCGTAGAAGCCGGGAATCAAAATGCGTCCGGAATCATCTTTTAGCCGCGAGATGATTCGCGACAGAGCCTCCAGGGGATTCGGTGCAGCTCCGCCGTACATCCCGGAGTGCAGATCGGTCATGGCGCCGACCGCTTCCACTTCCGTGTACACCAGCCCGCGCAAGCCGACGCAGAGCGTGGGCAACTCCGGGGCGAACAACTCGGTATCGCAGACCAGAGCGAAATCGGCCTTCAGGCGATCGCCATGCTTGCGGATGAAGTCGGCAATCGATTCTCCGCCCACCTCTTCTTCGCCCTCGAAGATCACGCGCACATTGATCGGTAGCTTGCCTCCGCCCGACTTGAACAGCGATTCGAAGGCCTTCACCTGCATCCAGAGCTGACCCTTGTCGTCCACAGCGCCACGCGCGTAGACGTTCTGGTTGCGCTCGGTGGGTTCGAAGGGTGGAGTGGTCCATTCGTCCACCGGATCGGGTGGCTGGACATCATAGTGCGCGTAAACCAATGCCGTAGGCTTGCCGCTGGCGTGCAACCAGTCGGCATAGATCAGGGGATGGCCTTGAGTGGGAATGATTTCGACGTTCTCGAATCCAATGCGCTTGAGTTCCGCAGCGACAAACTCCGATGCCCGGCGAATGTCGCTCTTGTGTTCCTCCAGCGTGCTGATGCTGGGAATACGCAGCAGGTCTTTCAGCTCCTCCAAAAACCGCTTCTGGTTTTCGCGGGCGAAGCTGACCGCAGTCGAAGCCATAGAAAAACCTCCATTTCTACTTCCAAAGATGAATAAGTGCGGACTGGCCGGGAAGCAAACAGGAAAGTATAAATCAGGGGAAGAGCTGAAGTCCGGCGTGGGCGGCGGTTTTCTGTTAAGGCGCGAGGCGATCGCTCGTTTCGTTTGTCCTGAAGGACGAGCCAGGAAAACCGTGAGGAACGGTTCCCGGGCGGCAGGAAAATTATCTGATGCCGTGCCGCTGCAGTTGCTCCAGCAGTCGGGGTTTTCCAAGTTCCGCCGCGATTCTGGCCTGCTGCCGCGCCCGCTCGAGGTCGCCCTCGGCTAGGTAGATCTCGCCTAGAGCAAGGTGGGCGTCGGCCAGCAGCGGCTGCTTCTCCAGCGCCGTTAGAAGGTTCTTCTTTGCTTCCAGCGGCTGATGCTGCACGCGCAGTAGCTGCGCCAAATGATAGTAGCCCTCAGCCCAATCGGGATTCCTTTGCAAGGCGGCGCGCTGCTCGGCAATCTGGCGCGCGGTTTCCGCATCCAGCATTTCGCCGGCTACCTGGCGGAAGAAGGGGAGGGAATTGTCCTTGGGGACCATATCCGACTCGCTTAGCTGGGTTGAGTTATTGGTGGAGCAGGCCATTAGGCCTGCATTGAAAAGTCTCGCGAGACGTGGGCTTCAGCCCCAGAGGAAGCCGCAGGTCTAATAGAACATGCCTCAGCGGCTGAAGCCGGAATTCCTGACTGCTGCATAAATTACAGGGCCGAAGCCCTGCTCCACCGAAACCCTCTGCATGATTCATAGTGCGTGCTACCTGCGGAAACGAATGTCACACACGATGCTACTCATCGCGCCGCCAGGGCAGCGTATTCTTTCTCGGCATCGCTCGACATCAATGCCCAAATGGTGTAAATGCCAAGCGCAGTTCCGAATGGCATATCGATCAGGGAGACGAACGCCACTACCAGGGCAATCAGCCGCGCCCAATGCTCGCGCTGCAGCAAACCCCAGCCTGCTCCAACCCCAAGAATGCCTTTCACCACGACCAGTCCGCCTACGAATGACACCAGGGGCTGCACGAATTGCGGAAAATTTCCCGGCATAGGTGGACCGGGAAGGCCACGCGCTCCCAGGTTTGCGAGGACGGTGTTGGCGACGATCAGCATGCCAAGTCCCGCAATTACATGCAGGCCGGAATACACCAGCCACAAGATAGCTAACAGTTGCACATGGCGCTGAACCCTTCCAGCCGAGGATGGGCCAACAGTGGCGAATGCCGCCCTGCCACACGACCCGCAGAACTGCTGTCCTGGTTTCAGCTCAGCTCCACACGAGTTGCAGAACATGAAATATGCTCCTAGCAATTCACGCTGAACAACCTGCTAAGGATACGCCGAAGATTCACGAACGGTTCCCTCAAACTTCCACGCGATCGGAGGCAACGGGCTCCGCTCTTGTGATAGCTGCCGATCTCAAGTGGAAAAACGCCCGGGAGAAAACGGACTCAGGTCGAAATCAGGATTCGCTCCGCACAGCAGTTGTGAGACGACAAGGGCAGTGATCGGCGCCAGGAGAATGCCATCGCGATAATGGCCTGTGCTGATGTAGTAACCTTCCACATCCGTTTGACCGAGGATAGGGAGACGGTCGGGAGTTCCAGGACGCAAACCCGTCCAGCTTTCCAGCATCCGGCACTCGCTCAGCTTTGGGACCAAACGCGCGGCAGAGTCATGGAGCCCGCGGATGATCTCAGGATCCACACGCTTATCGAATCCCATTTCTTCCAGAGTGGACCCGACCACGATCCTGCCATCACTGCGCGGAATGATATAAGTTTCGCCGGCGCGAATCACGTGGCTAACGGGTAGAGATGGCGGATGAGTTGCGCTTGAGCTGGAATGCTCATGCCCGTGCAGATCGGCGGCAAGCTCCAGCATGTGGCCTTTCACCGGACGCGTCGGAATGGCCACGGGACCTATCTGGCCCGCCCACGCTCCCGCGCAATTCACTACCTTGCCGCATCCATAGGTGGTTTTTCGTGTTCGCACTTTAACGACGTGTCCATGCTCGAGCTCGATTTTTGTGACTTCAGCGCCGGCAGCCACATCGACGCCCACGTGCCTGGCTGCCAGGATCATGGCAGCTACCAGGGTGCGCGGATCCACCGTGCGTTCGTGCAGCAGCAACGCCGGCCCAGCCAGCGCCAGTTCTGGCTCCAACTCTCGCAGCTGTTCTGAAGTTACCACCGAGGCGTTGCACCGCGCTGGTACGTTGTTTGGAAAAACGATGGTGCCCTCACTCCGCAGATCGATTTTCAGGCGCGATTCATCTTCGAGGAGTTGCACAAATTCGGGATACATTCGCGCGCTGGCAGCTGCCAAGGGATGGAGAGAAGGCTCACATTCCGAGTCGGCTAGCATTCCGCCGGCTGCCCAGGAAGCTTCGCGGCCGGGCTGGTTCTTGTCGAGCACCAGGACCTTCGTGCCCAGCCGGCGCAGCGAGAGGGAGGTGGCCAAGCCGATTACGCCCCCACCGACCACGATGACATCCCAGGCTTTCACCGGTTCATTGTAAAGCGCGTCTTTCTTAGCGGGCAGCCGGCTTAGCGGGCAGTTGGCGCGCTCAGCGGCGCTGCTGGCGCGGTTGGGACAACCATCATGACTGCGCGCCGCATCTGCTTAGTCACGTTTGACTATCACCGCTTTCTGCTAAACAATAATTGTGTTCCCTAATCAACAAGGAGTGCCGCATGCCGCAAGAGCCAGAGGTGGAGTACGTAGTTCAGGAAGAGACGCAAAGCCACACGCTACGCAATATTTTGCTGGCTGTTGCCGCGATCTACGTCGCGGCATCGTTGTACTTCCTCGCCGACATGCACGGGCGGTTGGGCAAACTGGAGCAGGCTCAAAAGGCTGCCGCAGAGGAAAACGCAGCACAAGTGGCAACTCTCAATAAGCGCGTGGGAACCGCCGAGACTTCTGCTACTGCATTGGCTTCCAAGCTGGGAATGACGCAAAAAGAATTGAGTGCCCGTACCGCCGCTTTGCAGAGAGAGCAACAGGCGTCGCAAGAGAAATTGGCTGAGAGTCAGAAGCAGATTGGCCAGGTAGCGACCGAAGTTGGCGGTGTAAAGACCGAGCTGGGCGGTGCCAAGACTGACATCGCCTCCACCCGCACCGACCTGGAAGCTACCAAGACGAAGCTGGAGAAGACTATCGGCGACCTCGGAGTGCAGAGTGGTCTGGTTGCCCATACCCGCGACGAACTCGAGATCCTGAAGCACAAGGGCGACCGCAACTATTACGAATTCACGCTCCTGAAGGGAGCTAAGCCTACTCCCGTTTCCACGGTGAGTCTGCAATTGAAGAAGGTGGATGCCAAGCGAGGGCGTTTCACCCTGAACGTACTGGCTGACGACCGCACCATCGAGAAGAAGGATCGCACGGTCTCAGAACCGATGCAGTTCTACACCGGTCGCGACCGCAACTTGTACGAGGTGGTGGTCTTCACTACGGACAAGAGTAAGGTGACGGGTTACCTGAGCACTCCCAAGAACGCGCCTGTACCCGCAGTTCAACAGACGAGCTCTAATTAGTCCGGTGCTGGAGCGGGTCAGGCCCTACGCCATGGCGCAGGCCTCTATCACTTTATCCAGAATAGATCGCAGTACTCTGCGTCTCTGCTGCAGGAGTTCGTTGGCTCCATTACCGGAATTGCGCAGGTCGTCTCCGAGCCTGCGGTTTTCTTCGCTCAGGATTTCCACCAGCTTGTCGAGCTCATCACAGCCAAACTCGAATTTACCGTCGATTACCTGATCAAGCAGATCTTCCACCGTGGGCAGCCGCCTGTCCGCCGTGGATGGATCGCTGCCTGCTGGATTGGGTGAGGCGCTGCGCAGCTTGAAATCCAGCTCCTCCAGGATGTCAGCCAGCAGTTGCCGTTCGTCCCGCGTAAATCGAAGTTGCATGATGGCACCGCGTATCCACTCAAAAGTATGTCGCCACTGCTGGCGCATGAATAGGAAACTCCAGCCGGGCGGTGAGCCAAATCCCGAAAAGGGACGAACCGTGCCGGCTCTTCAGGAGATGTATTCGCGCAGGTATTCGTCGGTGGAACTGGCGAGTTGGCGGATATCGCCGTCGAAGATGATCTTGCTGTCGCGCAGGACGAGGAAGGTGCTCCGGGCCTCGATCGTGCTGCCATCGGGGATAGGCAGCATCTTGTTGGCCTTCTCATCGAAGTAGTGGGTGGCCATGGTCAAGGTGTCGGCCAGCCGATGTGTCGCCATGAGCGCGCTGGTGTGGTAAACGTCGCGCTGCTTCACCAGCAGTTCGATGATGGTGGTGGAGGTAACCGGATCCAGCCCCGCGGTAGGCGAGTCGTAAAGCAGGACTTCCGGCTTGGTGATGATGGCGCGGGCAATGGCCACGCGGCGTCGCATCCCGCCGGAAAGCTCCGCCGGGAAGAGGTCAAGCGTGTGTTCGAGTTCCACGAAGCGCAGGGCCTCTCGCACCCGGGCTTCGATCTCCTCCGGAGCGACGTGTTCCTCGGTCAGCGGGTAGGCCACGTTTTCGCGAACGGTCATCGAGTCAAACAGAGCGCTCTCCTGGAAGACCATCCCGATACGGCGCCGGAGTTGAAAGAGTTCTTCTTCTTTCATTTGGTTGACGTGCTGGCTGAGCACCCAGATGTCGCCGCGGTCAGGCTTAATTAATCCAAGGGCAAGCTTGAGAATTGTGCTCTTGCCGGAGCCGAGGACACCAAGAAGCATCTTGGTCTCGGCACGGGTGAGTTCAAAGGAGATATCCGTAAGGACCTGATTCTGGTCAAATGCAATGGAAACATTCTGGAAGATGATGGTCTGCGGCGCACTCTCGGGTGCAGAAGGCGCGGATGCAGTTTGGGCGGCGGCACCAGGCATCAATGCACCGCAAAGACCGCAATCAGCAGCTTGGTGTAGAAGAAGTCCACCACCAGGATGAGCACGGAAGCCGCCACCACCGCCTGGGTTGTAGCCCGGCCCACTCCCTGCGTGCCTCCTTTGGCCGAGAGCCCGTAGAAGCAGCCCACACTGGCAATGATAAATCCGAAAAGCAGAGGCTTGGTCAGACCCATGAACACGTCGGAGAAGACCAGCGACTGGTAGGCGGTGGTCCAATATTGGTTGGAATTAAGGCCGAGAAGAAAATAAGAAATCAGCCAGCCGCCTGTCAGGCCCACCAGGTCGGAAATAATGGTCAAAAAGAACAGCATTACCACGCTGGCCACAACCCGTGGAGTCACCAGCTTCTTGGTGGGGTCAGTTCCCAGAGCACGCATGGCATCGATCTGCTCGGTCACTTTCATGGAGCCGAGCTCGCTTGCCATCCCCGATGAATTACGACCGGCCACCATGAGGCCGGTAAGAACGGGCCCCAGCTCGCGGACCATGGACAGGGATACCAGTTGTCCGGTCAGGGAAAGAGAGCCAAAGCGCTGGAGAGTGTTGGAGCTCTGCAACGCCAGTACGGCGCCGGTGAAAAACCCGGTGAGGACCACGATCGGCAGAGAACCAACCCCGATAAGGTCCGCCTGCAAAAGGGTATCGGAAAGATAGCGGGGCCGCTGGAAAAGATTGCTGATGGATTGCCAAGCCAGCAGCGAGTAGTCCTGAACCGCAAGGACACTCTCCTTGGCAATATCTGTCGGCGAGACAAGTTCCATGAGCTGGGAGGGCGAAGCGCCGCCGCGGAAAACTATAACAGAAGCACTCAGAAATCAGCACTCAGCAATCAGTGATCAGCAGTAAGCCTCGTTAGACACACCTGGAATCAACGCTGCCAGCGCTCAGCGCCGCCTTCAGAGTTCACCGGGGAAAGAGGCCGACCCCTTTAGCGGCGGCGCAGATAGCTTCCGGGTGCTGGCTGCTGATGACTGATGGCTGATTGCTGATCGCTGATCGCTGATCGCCTACAACTAATTGCTGAGTGCTGAATTCTCGCGGTTCTTCTTGCGGATCTCAATATTCAGGCGCTTGATCTTCTGGTTGAGAGTGGAAAGCGGAATACGGAATTTTTCTGCCGCCTCTGTCTGGTTCCAGTTGCAGCGTTCCAGCATGTCCACAATCAGGCGGCGCTCACCATCCTCCACCAGTTCGAACAGGGATGCATCGGGGCGGGTTTCCAGGGGTCGTACGCTGTGATTGCGCCCGACAACGTTGTCTGGGAGGAGATCGGCCCCAATGGTCAAGCCGGAGGAGAGAACCACGGCGCGTTCCATGACATTCTCTAATTCGCGAACGTTGCCCGGCCAGTTGTAATCCATCAGCCAGCGCAGCATATCTGGAGATGCCTGCCGCACTGCCCGGTCATTTTCTTCGGCGAATTTCCTGAGGAAATAATCGACCAGCAAAGGTATGTCTTCGCGGCGCTGGCGCAGCGGCGGGAGATCGATGGTGATCACGTTCAACCGGTAGAAGAGGTCTTCACGGAACCTGCCCTCCTTCACCATCTGGCGCAAATCGACATTCGTGGCCGCGATGATGCGAACGTCCACCTGGATTTCCTGTACTCCGCCCAGGTGCATGAACTTGCGGTCTTGCAGCACCCTGAGGATTTTGGCCTGGGTTTCCAGGCTCATGGTTCCAATTTCGTCGAGGAAAAGCGTGCCACGATCGGCAATTTCAAAAAGCCCCTTCTTGGAAGCTACGGCGCTGGTGAACGCGCCTTTGACGTGACCGAAAAGCGTCGACTCCAGCAAGTCGGCCGGCATGGAGCCGGTGTTGACCGGCACGAAGGGGCTATCCTTGCGCGGCGAGTGCATGTGGATGGCCTTTGCGATTAACTCCTTGCCGGTCCCGCTTTCGCCTTGCAACAGCACCGTCGAGCGGCTGGGCGCCACCTGCGCTACCAGGTCGAAGATGCGAAGCATAGGTTCGCTCTTGCCAATGATGTTTTCGAAGTTGTAGCGCTGCTTCAGGGCCCGCTTGAGTTGAATATTTTCTTCCTCTGCCCGGCGGCGGGCCACAGCCGTACGCACATCGGCCAGCAGTTTCTCGTTATCCCAGGGCTTCTGGATGAAGTTGTTAGCCCCGCCCTGCATTGCTAATACGGCGTTTTCCACGGTCCCATAGGCCGTGATCATGATGACGGGAAGCTGGGAATCGCGGTCGCGAATCTCGCGCAGCACTTCCAGGCCATTGCGATCGGGCAGAGCAAAATCGAGCAGCACCAGATCAAAAACCTTCTCCGCGATCAGGTTCAGCCCTTCCTCGGCCGTGGCCGCACTTTCTACCTCGTAGTTCTCCAGCTCCAGCAGCGTCTGGAGTGACTCGCGGATTGCCATTTCATCGTCGATGATGAGGATTGATCCCTGAGCCGCGGCGCCGTTTCTCTGTGAGCGACGTGCAATGACGGCAGCTTCAGACATTGACTACCTTCCTGGTCAGCGGAAATTCCAGGTGGAACGTGGTGCCCTCCCCAACCCGGGTCTCCACATGGATCTTTCCCGCATGCTCCTGGATGATTCCATAGGTCACTGAAAGGCCTAAGCCGGTACCGCGGCGGCCGTCCAATCCGTTGGTTTTGGTGGTGAAGAAGGGGTCGTAAATCTTACGTATGTGCTCCTGCGCGATGCCCGTGCCGGTGTCAGATACCAACACATGAACCCCAGATCCGTTGGATGTCTTGATGCGGAGAGTACCGCCATTGGACATCGCATCCTTGGCGTTCAGAAACAAATTCAGGAAGACCTGCTGCAGCTTGCCTGAGTTTCCGTAAATCGTGGGCAATTGCGTATCCAGAGCCTCTTGCACTTGAATTCGCGAGATCTTGAACTGATGTTCCAGCAGGGCGAGAGTTTCATGAATAATCCGGTTGAGGTCGACATCGCCGAATTCGGCGGCGCTGGTGCGAGAAAAATTAAGCAGGTTGTTGACAATTTCTGACGCCCGGAAGGTTTGCTTGGTGATCTTCTCCAGCAGGGCGGTTTTCTTCTCGTCGCTACCCAACTGCTTGGCCAGCATCTGCGCATAGGATGAGATTACAGCCAAGGGTGTGTTGACCTCGTGGGCCACACCCGCGGCCAGCAATCCGATGGACGACAGCTTTTCTGCCTGCGACAACTGCGATTCCAGTTCGATACGCTCGGTGATGTCATCGACGATGATCAGGCGGCCGATGACGCTGTAGCTCTTGGTAACCAGCGGCGCGATGGCCACGTTCGTCACCCGGGTGTCGCCGGTGAGGGTCTGCAAGCGGAACTTGTAGAGGTTGTGGATGCCAGGGCTCTGGCGCACTCGATAGAACTCTTCCACGAATGCGGAAGGGAATACCTTACTGATCGGCTGCCCGAGAACGCTGGCCCGCGGCTGGGCGAACATCACTTCCATCTGCGAATTCCAGAACTCGATACGGTCGTTGAGATCAACGGCCAACACTCCTACGCTGATCGATTCAACGATGTTTTCATTGAATTCCTTCAGCCGCTCGTACTGCGAGACTTTCTGTTCGAGCGAGGCGTAGAGATATGCGTTCTGGATGGCGATGCCGATGTAGCCCGCCAGGGTCTCCAGCAGCTCGACATCTTCACTCGATAAAAAGTCGCCTTCAGCGGTTTTCCCTAAACCAAGGACCGCGATGGTGTAGCCCTGAACGGTGCAGGGAATGAAATAGTTGAGATCGAGCTGGGCAATCGTATTTTGTGCGCTAGGACTCTCACGCACCACCTGGTGCGTGTTGTCGAAGAACAGGTGTCCGGCAGCGGCCTCGGGACGATTGATGCTGAGAAAACCCAGGTCCAAAACACCCAGGTCAGCAATGCCAAAAGATTTCGCCAGCTCAAATCCCCCGCCCCTTTCCTGTTGCGCCAGGAAGATGGCCATACGATCGACAAGCAGGGTGCGGGTCAGACGATCGATAACCGAGCTGAGCATCTTATCCAGATTCACCTGCGCGCTCAGCTCGCGCCCGAATTCAATCAGCGTTCTGCGGTAATCGTAGCGCTTGCGATAAAAGAACTTGTCCAGCCGGTCCTGGATCCAGTTCTTCATGGGATCGAACAGCAGGGCGGTGACGATGATCGCGATGATCAGACCCGCCGGACCAGCACTGGGCATGCGGGTGTGTACAAGCTCCGCCGCCAGTCCGATAACAGCAAAGTAGAAGCCGGCAATTGCCGCCGCTGCCAGGGTGTACGCCATGCCGCGCTTGAAGATCAGGTCCACGTCCATCAGGCGGTAGCGGAAAATGGCGTATCCGAAGGTCAGCGGGATGAACACCAGGCAGAGCACCGAAATCCGCATCAGCGCAGAAGGAGTACTGCCGTTCAGATAAGGGATCACATAAAACAGCGTGAAAGGAACGATGGCCAGGGTTGTGCCGCGGGTGACCCACTTCATCTGCTGGCGGAGGATTGGAGTGCGAGCCGATTTGTAGCTGTGCCACAAGACTCCTGCCGCCGCCAGGAAGTAGAAGGTCAGATAGGACATCTCCACTTCATCCAGCCGGTGCCGCAGCAGTTCACTCGGCTCGAGCATGCGAAGCGTACCAAGATGTGCGCCGAGCAGGAGGACAGCCGGCAGATAGATCAACCAGCCCAGCCAGCGATTCTTCTCGATCACTTTCTTGCGCTCCGGAAACATCAGCACGAAGTGAAGGAAGAGCGCCGGCTGGAGCAGTTCGGCCACGACATTGCCCCAGTAAATGATCCAATCAAAATCGTTCAGCTTTCCGGTGTAGTGGAAGGAGTAAAAGATGAAGGACGTGAGACAGAAGAGATAGAAATGAGTGGCTCGCGGTGCGGTCCACCGCCGCAGCAACACATACAATCCGATTCCGAGGTAAATCAGCGCAATCAGGCGCAGGCCGGTGTTGACCGACCGGTCATAAGGGACGAGGATGAGGGGAACATTCACCGGCACGCCCGCGCGCTCCAGTCCGTAGGTAGCGCGCGCATAGGTTCCGGTCCGGTAGAGCTGGCGGGTCAACGTGCCAATGCTGTTAACCGCATGGTCGTTGACGGAGCTCAGGATGTCGCCAGGCTTAATGCCGGCGCGTGCCCCTGGGCCATCGACGTCCACGCGACGGGCTTGTAGATGGCCAGCGTGCTCCGCCCACCACACCCCGTCGTAGGGGCTGACATATTCCCGTTCCTTTTGAAAATTGATCCAGGCGAAAAAGACGGAGGTAACAGTCAGCAGCGCAAGCACTACTGCCAGGGACCGGACTGGAAAATCCTTCGTCATGGGCCGGTGCGAGGAAGTGGCGCTGGGTAAAATTCGCCGCTGTTCCTGTCGTTGCAACTCATCTGCCAGTCCGGTTTCCATATGTGGAATTGTAAGCGCTTTTAATGCTGACAGTTACAAGATGATAGCACCATGAAATTCACGCAAATACGTTTTTTGGAATTTGCATGCGGATTTTTGTAAGTCAACGGTTTGCCATGGGTTAATTCAATGACGTTTGGAATAGTGGGCCGGGTTACATAGGCTCCGTTTTCGGCCTATGGATTCCGCAGCTTGCAGATTTCATAGGCTCAAAAAATAGGGGAGTTCTAAGAAACTCCCCATACAGAAGCGACAGAGGCGATATCGTTAGGTAAGGATCGCTTCTTACTGGCTTCGGTTGCCAGGGATCCTCGAAGACGCAGAAAAACAAGGTGTTGCATCGAACACAGACCGTGGCCTCCGTTTCGCCTGGTGCGGAGGAATGCTGGATCGATCTTGGCGGACATCGCTTGCGCTACCTGAAAGCGGGTAGTGGTCCCAATCTTGTGCTGATCCACGGTTTGCTGGGGTATTCGTTTTCATGGCGCTTCAACATCCCCGAACTCTCGCGCCATTTTACGGTCTACGCTCCCGATCTGCTGGGGGTGGGATTTTCAGAGCGTGTCCCGGGGCTGGATTGCCGATTGCGAGTTTCGGCGGAACGAATGCTGCGCTTTCTGGATGAGTTGGAAATCGAGTCAGCCGACGTGCTGGGAACCTCCCACGGAGGCGGCATAGCGGTTCATATGGCGGCTCGGGAGCGTGAGGCGGTCATAGAGGGCAAAGGCCGAATCCGAAGGCTGATACTGGTTGCACCAGTCAACCCCTGGTCACCCCATGGACGGTTGTGGGCAAGAATCGTAGCCAGCGGGCCGGGATGCTTTCTGTTTCGCAATCTCTTTCCCCACGTGCGGCCGGTGTACCCCTACTTTCACGCTCGCATGTACGGCGATAAGGCGCGCATCCCTTCCGATTCGGCGGAGGGCTACCGGAAACCGCTCAGGATTCGTGGCACAGTGGACACATTGCTCAAAATAGCTGACTGCTGGAATTCGGATCTCGATGCCCTGAAAGACGCGCTGGCCGCAATTGCCAATATGCCCACGCTGCTGATCTGGGGGGACCGTGATCGGGCGGTGCCGGTCACGTCAGCGCAGGATGTTGCGGCTCAATTTCGCGGGGCGGAGCTGGTAATCATGAAAGGAGCCGGTCATCTGCCCTACGAGGAGAGGCCCGAGGAGTTCAACCGCATCCTACAGGAGTTTCTCGAACGCTGATGTGCATTGCGTTTACCAGATAAAGTACTGACTCTCTCATGCACGATATCCTGCAGGTCCTGAAGCAATGGTTGACAGATTGGGGCTATTGGGCGATCGCAGGCGCCTTGCTCCTGGAGAATGCCGGTCTGCCCCTCCCAGGAGAGACGATCCTGATCCTGGCCAGCGTCCTGGCGTATAAAAGCGAGTTGAAGCTGCCAATCATCATGCTCGTAGGCACGGTCGCGGCAACCCTGGGCGACAACATCGGATATTGGATTGGTCGCGAGGGTGGAAGGCCATTGCTGGAGAAATGGAAAAACTTCTTCCGCGTTCGCGAGGAACACATACAACGTGGCGAAGAACTGCTGGAGAAGCACGGTCCGGTGGCGATTTTTTTCGCACGCTTCGTGGCGGGCGCTCGCATCGTGGCCGGACCGCTGGCCGGTGTTCTGCGCATGCATTGGCCCCGCTTTGCTCTATTCAACTTTCTGGGAGCGGTGGTTTGGGTCAGCGTGATTTCTTCTCTGGGATACGCATTCGGCAGCCAGGCGGATCGGCTGATCGTGCTGCTGAAGAGGGTCGATCTGCTGGTGCTGCTGGGGGTTGTCGCGGTGAGCCTGGTGATGTGGCTGCGTTCCAGAAGGCAGCGGCAAATGGCAGAGAGGAGATCGAAGGCTGCGAGCACAGCGGAAGGGGATGCTCGTGAGAAATAAGCGTCGGAGCAGTCCAGCAGGCAGCGATCACGAGCAGCATGGGCAGGCCCGCTGCCGTCAGCGCGAGGGTGGCTGCGGCGCGGGTAGAGAAACGCGCCAGACACCGGGGGGCGCGCCGAAAGCAGCCGTCGGACAGCCGTCGGCGGTCAGTAAAGAAGGATATTTGCGCTAGCCATTTGAGATGACACAATAGCGACGTAGCTTACGTCGCAATGAAGCAGTTTCTTCGAAACGCGCTGGCGAATCTGGACCGTGAGGCGTGGATACGTTTCTTTGGAGCGCTGATCGGACTGTTTCTGGCATTTGCCGCAGCCTTATTTTCGACCGTAACGCGGCAGCAGGGCAATGAGCTCGCTACCGCGGTGCTGGCATCCTTCTCTCTTCTGATGGCAGGGATCGTAGGCCTGACCACGGTTCCCTATCTCGCACGTCGAGTAGGCTTCCGCAGGATGCGTGACGCTCTGGATTACGAGGTCACGCGTGAGGGCCTGGCTTACATGGCCGTGGTATTCCTGATCGGCGTGGCCGCTCTCAATACCGGCAACAACTTGCTGTTCATTATCGTTTCAGCATTGCTGGCAGCGATTCTGATTTCCGGGGTCGCGTCGGCGGTGGTGCCGCGATCACTGCAGCTGGAAGTCACCCTCCCGGAGCATGTCTTCGCCAATCAGGGCGTGCTGGCGCGCATTGTCTTGCGCAACGTACGCAGGTTTCTGCCGGCGTTTTCGGTGAGCGTGGTTCCCTTGAAACTGCGGAGAAGGAACAAACTCACCTGGGAAAGAAGTCTGTTCGCTTTTCCGCCACACGCCAAGCCTGAGAAGCAGTGGTTTCGGCTGCCTGATCTGGCCGCACGTGTGGTGTCGTCTGCGCCGGAGAAGGCAGAGATTCTGGCTAGTCCGGTCTATTTTCCTATGATTCCAGCCGGCCGTTCGGCTTATGCCCAGGTGGAACTCTGCTTTACGCTTCGCGGCAGATACGTGCAGGACGGCTTTGGTCTCTCCACACGCTTTCCTTTTTCTTTTCTCGTCAAGACGCTGAGCCTGCCAACCTCGCGTGAAATGGTCGTTTACCCTCCGGTTGAACCCACGGATGAATTATTTGAAGTATTACCCATGATCACCGGGGAATTCGAATCCTTTCAACGCGGCCGTGGCTATGACCTGTATCGTATTCGCGAGTATTCCGACCATGACTCCGCCCGTCACGTGGATTGGAAGGCCACGGCAAAGACCGGGTCGTTGATGGTCCGCGAATTCACCCGTGAGGATGAGCGACGGCTACGGCTGGTGTTCGACAATCCTCCTCCCGGGCAGGTCTCAGCGGAAGGGTACGAACGGGGCGTGAATCTGGCGGCATCGCTGGCGTGGCACTTTGCCTCCGAAGACACCGAACTGTCCTTTGCCGCTCCTGGTTACACAGGCGGGGCCGAGGTGTACGACTTCCTGCGCTATCTGGCTTTGATCGCGCCGCAGCCCAGCAACGACATTCTGGCTGATCTTCCGTTGAGCGACGATTTCAACCTCGTCTTCACTTGGCGGCCGCAAGGCAGCATCTCCAGCGCGCTCTGGGCGTGCTCTTACGTGGTGTTTCTGGAGTAGGGAGCTGCCCCCGACCACTCCGCGGATTATTTCGGTGAATGGCCTCCTCCCAACGCAGATCTCTCTCGCTGAGCAGCCATTGGCGCGATTGCCGGCGGAGCTGCGGGTGCAGGCACACAGGTCTTAACTCGCAGCAAGGATCTGAATGTTCCGGCGGAAACCCAATTGACCTTTCGACTGAACCAGGACCTGCAGATGAGGGAAAGTGGGCAAGGATATGAGGAGCGGCACAGGCTGCCACCACAGCAGTAATAAGCTTCGGCCACAGATAGGCTCGATGCACACGGGATCTCTCTCGCGATCCCGGTCCGTGTGCATCCGTCAAATCCGTGGCTTGCTATTTCACTACGCCTTCTAGTGGCGAACTGGCGGTGGCATAGAGCTTCTTAGGCATGCGGCCCGCCAGGTAGGCTTGCCGTCCGGCAATCACTGCATGTTTCATGGCTTCAGCCATGAGCGCGGGATCCTCGGCGTGGGCGATGCCGGTGTTCATGAGCACGCCATCTGCACCCAATTCCATCGCAATCGTCGCATCGGAAGCCGTGCCCACTCCGGCATCCACGATGAGTGGCACGCCTTCCAGCATCTCCCGCAAGATGCGTATGGCAGCCTGGTTCTGAATACCGAGTCCGCTGCCTATCGGCGCACCCAGCGGCATGATGGCGGCCGCTCCCGCATCGAGGAGTCGCTTGGCAACCACTATGTCTTCATTGGTATAAGGCAAAACCGTAAAGCCTTCCTTCACCAGAATTCTGGTGGCTTCGAGCGTTGCCTGCACATCCGGATAGAGGGTCTTCTGGTCGCCAATGACCTCGACCTTCACCCAATCGGAGAGACCAACCTCGCGGCCAAGCCGCGCCGTACGGACGGCCTCATCCGCCGTATAGCAGGCGGCAGTGTTAGGCAACAGGAAGATTTTTTGCGGGTCGATAAAGTCGAGCAGAGATTCTTTGCTGCGATCCAGATTGACGCGGCGGACGGCCACCGTCACCATCTCAGCGCCACTGGCCTCGATAGCGCGCGCGGTCTCGGGTCCGGATTTGTACTTGCCTGTGCCAACGATCAGGCGAGAGCGGAATTCGCGGCCAGCAATAATCAGGGGATCAGTCATGATTCTCTATTCTAGCGAAGGATGACGAGTCACGATGTGATGAGCGAACCCATGCGGGAGTGAGAGGTGAGTCAACCAGATTCTTGATGCTGCACCTCGGATCTTATAACTCCCCCAAAGAAGGTCCGCCAGCCAGCGAGGTGATCGGGAATCCTGCATGGTCGTTGTTAGAATCGAACATTGTGTTCGACAGAGCCGATGAAGCTTCGCTTCTACATAGCCCTGATCGGTCCGATGGTGCTGTGGGCATCGGGCTTCGCTGGAATCCGCGCTGGTCTGCTGGGATATTCGCCGACCCACTTAGCGGTGCTGCGCTTTCTGGTCGCCTCGGTGACCATGGCTGTTTATGCCCTCTTGGCGCGCACGCCGCTGCCAAAATGCAGTGATATCCCTTTTCTTCTGCTCACCGGGATTATCAGCATCACCTGGTATCACCTCGCGCTCAACAAGGGGGAACAGACGGTCAGTGCAGGTGCATCAAGCATGCTGGTGGCTTCTGCCCCTATCTGGGCGGTGTTGATCGCACACATCTTCACCAGAGACCGGCTGCATGCGCGCGGTTGGATCGGGATCATGCTTGCGTTTGGCGGAGTGGGGCTGATTGCCCTGGGTGAAGGCGGAGGTCTGCGCTTCAGCCCGGGAGCATGGCTTGTCCTGTCAGCGGCGCTGGCGACCGGGATCTCGGTGATCCTGCAAAAGAATTATCTGATTCGCTACTCGGCGGCCGAATTTTCCTGCCATCTGGTCTGGGCAGGGACCATTTTTTTGTTGCCGTTTGCCGGCGGCCTGGTGCAGCAAGTTATGCATGCTCCCTTGAGCGCCACGGTGGCCGCCATCTACATCGGTGTCTTTCCCGCCGGCATCGCATACCTCGGTTGGGGATATGCCTTGTCACGTATTTCCGCTTCCAATGCCGCCAGCTTCCTCTACACCATTCCAGTGTTCTCGATCTTCATTGCCTGGATCTGGCTGCGCGAGGTGCCGCATCTGCTTTCGCTTATGGGTGGGGCGCTCGCCCTCGCTGGAGTGCTGCTGGTAAACACTGGCGCGAAACCGAGGTTCGAACCGGCCGTCGTGGCGGAAGGGGACTAATAGCGCGCCTGGCAGGTTGCGGAAAAACTCGCTTCTCGCGAATGGTTTTAAAAGGGAAGGCGTTCGGGCCGTCCGTAGGGATTGCAAAATCAACCGGGCTTCAGCCCCCTGACGGAAATTCATTCCTCGCAAAGGGGCTTCTTCCGCAGCCTCCTAGGGAATGGAATAGTTGCGGCCAGCGGTGGCTGCGACCGCTCCAAAGTGGGCGACAGAAATCGCTCGTTCCAGCTTGTGATGATGGGTCTTGTGCAGGATGTACGCTGCCTGCATGTTTAATCCCGCCAGAGCAAAGCTGTAGCCAATGAAGGCTGGTTTGTTGGAAACCAGCGATGGCGGTAGCTGCGTCTCGTAGTATCTGGCTTTAAGGCAACGCGAGGTGGAATGCACGTCGAGCAGCCTGGACCCGGCTACGGCAGCGAACAAAGAAATATTTTTGGCGTCGAAGAATGAATGTTCGCCCGGCAGGTCTTGGGGGGAGCAGGTTGACGCCAGGAAGAACAGCATCACGATGTACTTCTTCATGGGCCGATGATCGGTGCATGGGTGAGCACCAAGGTGTGATTGCAGTCACTCAGGAAGATAAACAGCGCTTCCGTTCGGTGCAAAAAGCGGCTCTCAGCAATCGCGATGCCGGTCAGATGACATTTGCAAGACGAACAGGCGACTTCTACTCAGGCGGGAATTCGAAATTGGGAGAAGTGCAGATCACCTGCCGCCCGAGACGGGTGCGGCTTCGGGGTCGGGCGCGGCCTCCTTGTAGAGATTCTCGATCTGGTCGTGGTAGCGCTCCTCCAGAACCCGCCGCCGCAGCTTCATGGTGGGGGTCAGAATACCGTTGGCGATGGTGAAGTCGTCAGAGATTAAGAGGAACTTCTTGATCTTCTCGAATTGTGCCAGCTTGGCATTGACCTCTCTCAGCATGTTCTCGTAGAGGCCCCTTGTCTGCTGCAGCTCCACCAGCTGCTGCCGAGACTGGTACTGAAGGTTGCTGTTGCGGGCCCATTCTTCCAGGACATCAAACGCAGGGGCGATGATCACCGCCGGGAACTTGCGCCGGTCACCCACGATGGAGGCTTCGGCTACAAAGGGATAGCTCTTAAGAAGGCCTTCGATCGGCTGGGGGGCGATGAACTTGCCTCCGGAGGTCTTGATCAGGTCTTTCTTGCGGTCGGTGACACACAGAAATCCGTCGGAATCGATGTGACCGACATCGCCAGTCTTGAACCAGCCATCGACGAAGGCGTTCTGAGTTTCCTCAGGACGATTCCAGTAACTGCGAAAAATGGAGGGACCCTTAACCAGGATCTCGCCGTCCTCGGCAATGCGAACTTCGACGTTGGACATCGGTCTTCCAACCGTCCCCAGCTTGTAGACGGAAGGGGTATTGACGGCGATCACAGGCGAGGTTTCCGTAAGCCCGTAGCCTTCATTGATGCGGACGCCAATATCCGCATACCACTCCGCCAGTTCGCGTCCCAGAGGCGCGCCCCCGGAGATGAATGAGCGCACCCGTCCTCCCAGGCCTGCCAGCACTTTGCTGTAAAGCAGACGGTTAGCAATCTTCCAGGTCAGGCTTGAGGGCGTTTTGCCAGTAACGATTTCGTTGCGATGCTGGCGGCCAACGGCCATCGCCCAGTGGTAAACAAGCCGCTTAATGCCGGAGTGAGCCTTGGTTTCCACCTGCGTCCGGACCTTTTCGTATACGCGGGGCACGCACACCATAGTGGTGGGCCGAACCTCGTTGACCACCTCCACCAATTTCTCGATACGCGGGCAATAAGCAATGGTCGTACCCATGTAGAAGTGCACGTAGTCCACATGGCGGGCAGTCACGTGCGACAGGGGCAGGAAGGAAACATGCACTTCGCCGGGACCAAACCAGCTTCGCCACTGGTGAACTTCCGCTTCCACGTTGGAAGCAAGATTGCCGTGTGTGAGCATGACTCCCTTGGAGATACCGGTGGTCCCGGAGGTGTACATGATAGTGGCAAGGTCATCAGGTCCTATGGCCTGCGCGGTTGCATCGAAGGCGCTATCCGCGGAAGTGGGGCCGCCGTGCATGAGGCGGTGCATGGGTATGGCATCGGTCACGCCAACGTAATCCATCACTACGATGTGCTCGAGATGAGTCTGATCTTTGATGGATTTGATCTTCTGAAGCTGTTCGGTAGTAGAAACAAAGATGACGCGCGTGCCGGAATCGTTGAGCAGGAAGGCGATTTGTTCGCCGGTGAGCGTCGGATAGAGTGGAACGACCACGGCGCCAATAGCCATGGTGGCAAAATCTGCCACCGCCCATTCCGGCCGGTTTTCACTGAGTATGGCGACTCGATCACCCTTGGCGATACCCCATTGCATAAGCGCCCGCGCGGTACCCACCACGTCGCGGTAGAGCTCGCGGGAGGAGATGGGAATCCATTTGACAGTCTGCTTGAAAAGCATGACCTGATCGCTGTTTCGAGTGACCGGGGCGCGGAAAACGTCGTTGACTGTGCGCAAGCTCATGGCAAAGCGTGGAATCCCGGCCGACGAGATTCCGCCTGGGTGTCCTCCTGACCTCCGCATGTATTTTATTCTTCCAGACGATTCAGATTCCATTACTAGGAACCAACGACGATAGCATTCCCGAATTAGAATGTACGCTGCGCTGAGCAGTGGATTAGCGGAAGGAGAGAGGATGCCCATGAGAATTCGCCAGGGAGTCAAGTTGGCATGCCTGGGGCTGGTGCTGGCATGCATGCTGCTGTCTGTAGGGAAAGCCAATGGCCAAGCCAAACCAGAGCCGGCAGCCCCAAAGATCAAGGTGGGAGACACGGCGCCGGATTTCACCCTGCTGACGTTTGATGGCAAAGATCTGACCCCGGTTTCGCTGCACGATTTCCGCGGGAAGAAGAATGTCGCCCTGGCATTTTATGTGTTCGCGTTCACCGGCGGTTGAACCCAGGAGATGAAGGCCTTCCAGCAGAATCTGCAAAAGCTGGAGGCGGCCGACACCCAGGTCCTGGGTGTGAGCATCGACAGTCCTTTCGCCAATCAGGCTTGGGCACAACAGAATGGCTTAACGTTTCCCCTGCTGGGAGATGTCTCCGGCGCGGTTACGCGTGAATATGGCCTGCTGAAGCCCCTGGAGGTTAAGGGAGTAAGGCTGGAGTCCGCCAGGCGAGCCACGTTTCTCATCGACAAACAAGGCAAGGTCGTGGAGATGCAGGTGGACAAGGAGGCTGTAGATCCCAGCAAGATTGTGACCGAGTGCGAGCGCAGGAAGAAGACGTAGGAAGCTCAAGGAAAACGCGAGATCTTTCGACTCGGACGAGGATTTGTAAACCTCGTCCTCGCTCAAGATGACATCCAGAGGGCGAGGCTACCTTTTGGGTGGCTCCGCACACGTGCTGAAACTTCACTCGCCAGGTTCGAAACGGTATCCGACCCAGGGTTCGGTAAGGATGTAGCGGGGAGAGCTGGCCTCAGGCTCAATCTTTTTCCGCAGTTGGCCGACAAAAACGCGGAGATACTCGGGTTGCTCGACGCTGTTGGCTCCCCAAATAGCACTTAACAATGCGCGATGTGTAATGACCTTCCCCGGGTGCTGGGCCAGATAGACGAGCAAATCAAATTCCTTGGGTGTAAGGCGCACCGGTTGTCCGCCGACGATGACCTCATGGGCGGCCAGGTCGATGTGAAAGTCGCCCACCTCGATGACTTGCGGTGCGGCCGTCTCTGGAGCGGGCGTGCGCCGAAGATGGGCTCGTACCCGCGCCACCAGCTCTTTCATACTGAAAGGCTTGGTAACGTAATCGTCTGCGCCGGCATCCAGCGCTTCCACCTTGTTGCGCTCCTGTCCTCGCACCGAGAGAACGATGATGGGCAGCTGTGACTTCTCGCGAATCTTCCGGCACAAAGCGATACCGTCCAGATTCGGCATGGCGAGGTCAGTGATTACCAGATGGGGCGTCCAGTCGCGGAGCACCTCGAGTGCCTGTTCGCCGTCGTTGGCGGTGCGGATGTCGTAGCCTTGGGCGCCCAGAGTCGTACGCAGCACGCGCGTGATCTGGGGCTCGTCGTCGACTACCAGGATGCGCCGATGATCAGGGCTGGGATTCAAACGGCAAAATTCTACCCGAGGACATCAATCTCGGATATGAGAGCTTGGCAGGCATGCGCAGTTACAGGCCAAGGCGGGAACGAATCTTGGCAACAATGTCGGGGACCGTATCGTTCACATCGATCGCGATGGCGTGCTCAGGCTCCAGGGGCTCTTCCAGAGCCTCGAACTGGCTCTCGAGCATTCCCGGCTTCATGTAGTGTCCATGCCGCTCACGCATGCGCTCCTCGATCAGGCTGAACGATCCGCGGAGATAGACCAGCCGGACCTCCGGGTTGATCATCAGCACCTCCCGATAAGACCGCTTAAGAGCCGAGCAGGCGAGAACGGTATTTTCTTTGGCCCCAAGCCAGGCAGCGATTGCCCGTCGAAGGGACTCGAGCCAGGGAGCGCGATCCTCGTCCGTGAGTGGAATTCCAGCTGACATCTTGGCGATATTGGCGGCAGGATGGTAGTCATCGGCGTCGGCGAATTTCCAGCCGAGTTGTTGTGCCAGCGTTTCGCCGACTGTAGTCTTGCCGGATCCCGACACACCCATCAGGAGGATGATCATCCGATGGGTGGCTACGCCACCGCCGCCGGCAGCAGGTTCGCGGCTGGCTTATCTACTAACCAAATCAGCATGCCTTGATCGAGCTTGATGAGCTGCGCAGGGAGCTCTTCGGGCTGGTTCGGTCCAGTGAGCACTTCCTTCAGCACCGCAGCTTTGCCGGAACCGGATACCAGAAAAATGCCACAACGAGCGTGGTTGATAAGCGGAACGGTCATGGTGATTCGATAGAGGTTAACTTCCTGAACAAAATCCGCAGCTACCAGGCGGTTCATCTCATGAAGCAACGGAGAATGCGGAAACAGCGAGGCGGTGTGACCATTTTCTCCCAAGCCAAGCAGGATAAGGTCAAAACGCGGTGTTTCACCTTCCTTCGCGCCACATACCTGGCGGATGGTCTTTTCGTAAGCCGCGGCGGCTTCCTCCGCTTTGCCCAGTTGTGTGGGAACTGCATGGACGTTCCCTGACGGTATCGGGATCTTGGATAGGAGGGCTTCGTTCGTCATGCGGTAATTGCTTTGCGGATTGTCCTGCGGAACGAAGCGCTCATCTCCCCAACAAAGATGCGTTTTGGACCAATTGATGTTGTTGCGCCATTCCGGCGTGGCCAGCAACTGATACAAGGCCTTGGGAGTTGACCCGCCAGACAACGACACCAGGAATCTCCCGCGTGCAGCGATGGCCTCGGTCGATAAGGCGGCAAACCGCCGAGCGGCTTCCTGGTTCAATGCTGCGTTATTGTCGCAAATCACCACGTTGGGCTTACTCATGAGTGTGCTCCTAAGCATCAGGATCCGCTGGGCGCAATGGAAGGCGTATTCTCTTCTGCGCTTCGCGGCGCAGCAGGCAGGATAAAGCGCTCCATGGCCAGGGCGAATCCATCCTCTTGATTGGAATTCGTGACAAATTGGGCAGCTGACTTCACCTCGCGTGAAGCATTGCCCATGGCAATGCTCATTCCGCTCCGCCGGAACATAAGCACATCTGTGGGCATATCCCCCAGGGTGGCGATATTGGCGGTATCGATTCCCAGCAACTTGGAAAGCGACAGGATGGCATTGCCTTTGTTGGCATCATAATGGGTCACGTCAAGATAGAAGTCTGCCGAACGCGTGGCGGAGATGTGGGTGTCACTGCGCGTTCGCAGATCACGCTCGCAGAGCGTTATCAGATTGAAGTCGTCGCTTACGCCTACCAGTTTGTCAACGCTGTTCAGCACGGCATTGGTAAAGGGCTGCGGTATGAGTCCCGTGTGCTCGCTATGTGACGCGACATGCTCTCCCTTGAGATCGCCAACGTACCAGTCGCGATCGGCATATGCCCACAACCCCAGCTTGTGCTCGAGGATGACGGCACACACCAGGCGGGCATCGTCCGGATTCAGCGGCCTTCGGCGGAGCACCTCGAGCCGGGGTGAGACGATCATTCCGCCATTGAAGCAGGCCACCGGATCCACAATCCCCAACTCATCAATCAGAATTTTCACGGCCAGAGGCGGGCGTGCGCTGACTATGGAGAACCGGATGCGAGCCTCTCGTACCTTGAATACAGCTTGAATGGAACGTGGGGAGAGCTGTTTCTGCTCGTCGAGCAGGGTGCCGTCCACATCCGTGACGACCAGCCGAATTTGTGGCTGCAACTCCGGAATTTGTTGGCTCTGGCTCACAAATCGCGATCAGTGATGTGAATCGTTCGCCAGCGGTGACGGTCGGAGGCCATCAGATTCTTGGCTTCGTCGGGTCCATCGCTGCCGGCGGAGTAATTGGGAAATTTTGGCGGGGGCAATTGCGCCCAGGCCTCTTCGATAGGAGTGATGATCTTCCACTCTGCTTCGACCTCGTCGCGGCGGGTAAAGAGCGTGGCATCACCGCGCATGGCATCGAGCAGCAGGGTCTCGTAAGCGGCAGGCGTATTCGCGGCAAAGGCATTCTTGTAGGAGAAATCCAATCCCACGGAGGCGGCTCGCATCTGCGTTCCGGGGATCTTGGCCGCAAAGCTGGCGGTGATACCTTCGTTGGGCTGGATTCGAAGACTGATGACATTGGGCTCGATCTGTTCGTCCGGAGTACGGGAAAATAAAGCCTGCGGTGTGCGCTTGAAATGAACTTCGATCTCCGTCAAGGGGCGGGCGAGACGCTTTCCGGCCCGGACGTAAAAGGGAACACCGGCCCATCGCCAGTTATCGACACCGAAGCGGACTGCGGCATAGGTCTCGGTGTTGGACGTTTTGCCGACCCCGGGCTCTTCACGATACGCCGGCACAGCCTTGCCGTCGATCTTCCCCGCGCCGTATTGCCCGCGGGCTGTGCTCTTGGCGACCTCTTCCACGCTCATGGGGCGAATGGAGCGCAGAATCTCCACTTTCTGCTCGCGGACGGAGTCTGCGTCGAAAGCCACGGGTGGTTCCATCGCCGTCAGAGTGAGCAGCTGAAGCATGTGGTTGGCAACCATGTCGCGCAACGCCCCAGTTTCTTCGTAGAAGGCGGCTCGGTTCTCGACACCGAGCGTTTCAGCGGCCGTGATCTCGACGTAGTCGACGTAGTTGCGATTCCAAACGGGCTCGAAGATGGAATTGCCGAAGCGAAACACGAGAATGTTCTGGACCGTTTCTTTGCCGAGATAGTGATCGATGCGATAGACATCGCGCTCGTCAAAAACACTCGAAACAATCTGGTTGAGTTGCTGGGCACTGGCCAGATCGTGGCCAAAAGGTTTTTCCAGGACGATGCGCGACCAGCCTTTTTGCTTTTTCGCCAGCTTCACCGAACCCAGGCCCTCGACAATTGGAGGAGCCAGCGAGGCAGCTACAGAGATGTAGAAGAGAGTGTTCGGGCTTGAACCCGATTCTTCCATTTTCTTCAAATGTGCGGCCAACTGGGGATAAAAAGCACGATCGTTGGCATCACCGCGAAAATAGGAAATTCGTTTTTCGAAGTCGCCCCACCGTGCATCGCTGTAATCGCGCGCTTCCTTGGAGGACGAGACAGCCTGCCGCATGCGCGCGCGAAATTCCTCCGTGCTTAACGGAGTGCGTCCGATGCCCAGAATCTCAAACTGGTTATGGGTGCAGCCGAGGCAGGCCAGGTCGAAGAGCGCGGGTAACAGCTTGCGATGCGCCAGATCACCGGTGGCCCCGAAAATCACCAGCACACAGGATTCGCCCGGGGGAAGGGAAACAGCAGCCGGTTTTTCCCGAGGAACAGCCTGCACCAGGGTGCTCATTTTTGTCCTCCCGTTTTCTTCTCTCCTAGTAAGGTGAGCCAATCAGTGTGGACGAATCCCGCCTGCGGGCGATCGGCGAGTCCGACCATGCCAAAATCTGCAGTCACGGTTGACATAGATAGCTCCTATCGCCGGACACCCGTCTCCAGGGCAGGGGAAACAGTTCCCTGCACGACGGCGAGCAACTGTTTGAGACCTACTTCAACATTGCGGCCAAGATCGATGCGAATCGCCCGGCGATGGCGACGCGACAGCGACTCAAAATCACCCAATGCCTGCGCCTGCTTCAGGATGCCGAAGGAGAAAACCTCGCCGGGAATCTTGACGTCCTCGACATCTTCGGAAGTGATCTGGATGAAGACGCCACTATCCAGGCCGCCTTGGTGGAGCTGGCTGGTGGAGTGCAAGAAACGCGGGCCATAACCAGTGGTAGTGGCAGCGTGAGTCTGATTGCGAATCAGCACTCGCATCTGTTGCAGCAGATCGTCGTACTGCGGCAGCTCGTCGATGTATTGGGTGATCGCTACGTAGTCCCCGGGTCGGACTCGCGCCAAGTGCGCTTGTATGGCGTCCGACAGCGAGGAACTCCCGTTGGCCAGTGCGGAGCGATTTTCAGAATCACTGAGCACATGAATGGATCCCTCAGTAACAATCAGCTCCTGCTGTGCGAGCTTGCCGTTCTTGGAGTATTCCGCCAGCAGGCGCCTGGTGTTGTCCTTGGACTCCTGCACATTGGGCTGGTCGAAAGGATCGATGCCCAAAAGCTTGCCGGCAACCGGCGTGGCAAATTCCCATAGGAAGAATTCCTGGCCCAGATCCTGCGAATCGAGGAGGATGTGGCGAAGCACGGGATGGCCGGCAGCTTGCAGCGCTTCCAGCTTGCGCTCGATGTCAGGTGAGGTAACCGACTTTGTGCGGATGTAGACGAACACGCGGTCATCGCCGTAAATCTCAGGAGGACCTAAAGGCTCGCCGGCAACCGGCACGATGCCCTTGCCTTCCTTGCCCGTACTCTCGGCGATGAGCTGCTCGATCCAGAGGGCGAGTGAGTCGATCGGAGGTGGAGTGATAAACGTCACCTTGTTACGCCCGGCGTTCGCCAAAGCTCCGATAGCGGCGCCGAGGCGCAGGCCGGGATTCTCATTGGCAGGAACAGCAGCAGAGCACGCATGCATGGCTTCGACAGCATGGCCCAGCAGAGCTGAAAACGGCCCTCCCATTACGGCCAGAGGGACCATGCCGAAGTAGGAGAGAGCAGAGTAACGCCCACCGATGTCCGCCGGGTTGAGAAAAACTCGCCGGAATCCGTTGCGCTCAGCTTCCTGCTGCAGCTGGGTTCCGGGATCGGTGATGGCAACGAAATTCTCTCCCGCCTTCTTTCCGCGAATCTGCTTCACGCGATCGAAGAAGTACCGGTAAAACATTTGCGGTTCGGTCGTGGTGCCGGACTTGGAGGAGACGATGAACAGCGTCTTCTGCAGATTGATCTGCTGCTCGAGATGCAGAATGGCGGCAGGAACCGTGGAATCGAGCACGTGCAGTCGCGGAGAGCCATTACGCCTGCCGAATGTGAGGCTGAGGACCTCAGGACAAAGGCTGGAGCCGCCCATGCCGAGAACTACTGCATCCTCAAATCCGGCTCCGCGGACTTCCTCATCGAAAGCAGCCAGATCAGGCAAGTCTTCCGTGACGAGCTGGGGTACGGTAAGCCAGCCGAGAGCGTTGGAGATGGTCTTCTGATGTTCGGGTTCAGACTTCCAGACAGTGGAGTCTTTCTTCCAGGCGCGAGCAACATAATCCTGTTTTTCCAGCCCCTTGAGGGCTTCGTCCACTGTGGACTGATATTTGCCCAGCGCCGCAGTGTGGCGCTCCAGTATGGCGCTGACAACCTCGTCGCGCCGGTCGCGAATCACTTCCAGCAACTGCTCATAGGATTCAGCGAAAAGCCTGACACCATCAACCGTGAGCTTGTCGGTAACGGCCTTGAAGTCAATCCCAAGAGCCTTGAGTTCGGCGAAGACTTTGTGCGCTTCGTCGAGGCCTTTTTCCAGTGTGAGTGTGGGTTTTCCATGGTCACGGTAGGCGTCGATGGTTTGCGGAGGCATAGTGTCCACGGTATCGGGACCGATAAGCGTCTCCACGTACATCACATCCGAATACTTGGGATTCTTGGTGCTGGTGGAAGCCCACAGCGGCCGCTGAACTCGCGCACCCTTGGCCTTGAGCGTGGCAAATCGAGACGAATTGAAAATGCGTTTAAACGAATCGTACGCCAGCTTGGCGTTAGCTATCGCCGCCTGGCCGTGAAGAGCGGAAATGCGGTTCTTAAGGGCCTGATCTGTCGTCTGGGCAAGCCTCTTATCCAGTTCCTTGTCGACCGCCGTGTCGATTCGGCTTACGAAGAAGCTGGCTACCGAGGCGATATTGTTGATCGGCTGCGCCGCGGCTACGCGCCTCTCCAGGCCCTTGATATAGGCTTCCGTGACCTGCTCGTAGACTTCAACCGAAAAAATCAGGGTTACATTGATGTTCAGCCCGGAAGCAATCAACTCCTCGATGGCCGGCAGTCCTTCCGCTGTGCCCGGCACCTTGATCATGACGTTAGGGCGATTGAGTTGAGTAAACAGGGCCTTTGCTTCCTTGATAGTACGGGCTGTGTCGTGCGCCAGCAGGGGCGAAACTTCCAGGCTGACATAGCCGTCATTGCCCTTATGGCGGTCGTAAACTCCGCGAAAGGAATCTGCCGCGCCTGCGATGTCTTCGGTGACCAGTGCGTCATAGATCTCTGTCACACTGGCGCCTTTTCGAGCCAGGGCGCGCAAGCTGTCGGCATAGTCATTGCTGCCGCTGATGGCTTTTTCGAAGATGGTCGGGTTGGAGGTGAGTCCGCGCAGGTCATCTTCGCGAATCATTTTCTTCAACTCACCACTGGTCAGAAGCGCGCGACGGATCTGATCCATCCAAACGCTCTGCCCGAGGGCTCCGAGTTGAACCAGTGGATTGGGGTTCATAGGACTCCTCGCAAACCGTTGTCAGTATCGGGTTAAGCCACACCGACGTTCAGTTCCGGGTCATGCTGAGCGAAGCGAAGCATCTCTGGGTTTTGATCGTGCCCAGTTTCTAGCCGTCCTTTGGCTAGTGAGGGAGGTCGCGTCATAGAATCGACAGCCGATGCCAACTCCTGCCGCGGAACCCGGCTAACCGTTTTTTACTGTCTGCAGCGCAGCTTTGGCTTCGGCGACCACGTGTTCAACAGTAAAGCCGAAGCCTTTCATCACATCCTTGATCGGAGCGGATGCACCGAAATCGCTGTGGGTAACGGTGCGTCCTTCATCCCCGATGTATTCGCGCCAACCCAAGGCGGTGCCAGCCTCCACCGCAACGCGGGCAGGAACCGCGGCCGGAAAAACGCTTTCCTTGTATTCCGCAGATTGCTTCTCGAACAGACGCCAGGAGGGGAAACTTACTACCCGGCAGCGAATTCCTTCCGCCGTCAATTGCTCATAGGCTCCGATACAGAGCTGAACCTCCGAGCCGCTCGACATCAGGATCACTTCAGGCTGGCCTTTGGAATCCGCCAGAATGTAAGCGCCATTGCGCAAGCCCTCCGCGGAAGCATATTTCGCGCGATCGAACGTAGGTATGGCCTGACGGGTAAGAACGAGTGCGATGGGCTGATCCTTGGTGGTCATGATCACGCGCCAGGCCTCTGCGACCTCGTTGGCATCGGCAGGACGAATCAGAATCAGGCGAGGCATCGCCCGCAGGGACATCAGTTGCTCAATGGGCTGGTGCGTTGGTCCATCCTCACCGAGGCCTATGGAGTCGTGAGTATAAATAAAGATGGACGGGATATCCATCAGCGCCGCCAGGCGCACGGCGGGTCGCATATAGTCCGAGAAGATGAAAAAGGTTGAACCAAAAGCACGCAGCTTGGACAGGGTCATACCGTTAACGATTGCGCCCATCCCGTGCTCACGGATTCCAAAGTGAAAATTCCGGCCACCATAGCTTCCTACTTCGAACGACTCAGCGCCGGAGATTAAGGTTTTTGTTGAAGGCGCCAGGTCAGCGGAGCCGCCCAGCAGCCAGGGCACATGCTTGGCAATCGCGTTTTCAACTTTGTTAGAGGAGTCGCGGCTCGCCACGCCCTTGGCGTCTGCGGGAAACTTCGGGATGTCGCTCTCCCATCCCGGAGGCAATTCTCCTGCCTGAATGCGGTCCCACTCGGTGCCTAGGTCAGAGTAGGTACGTCGATACTGGGCCAGCTGCGCATTCCACTCCTGCTCCAACTTTTGGCCGCGATCGATCGCCTGGCGCATGTGTTCGCTGACCTGCGCCGGAATCAGGAATTTGGCGTCTACCGGCCAGCCATAAACCGCTTTGGTGAGGCGAACCTCGTCCTCTCCCAGGGCCTCGCCGTGAGCTTCCTTGGTGTCCTGCTTATGCGGAGAACCCCACCCGATGTGGCTGTTGACGATGATCAACGTCGGACGGGACTCTTCCCGCTGAGCGGCGCGCAAAGCCGTGTCGAAGAGGCTAAGATCATTGGCATCGGGAACGCGAATGACATTCCAGTGATAACCGTTGAAGCGATTGGCAACATCGTCGCTATAGGCTAAGGCGGTGTCGCCCTCAATGGAGATATGGTTGTTGTCGTAAATCCAAATCAGGTTTGAAAGCGCCAGATGTCCCGCAATCGAGGCCGCTTCGTGAGAGATGCCCTCCTCCAGGTCGCCATCGCTGCAGATCGCGTAGACGCGATAATCGATCAGCGTTTGGCCGGGCTTATTGAATTGAGCCTCGAACCAGCGCTCGGCGATGGCCATGCCTACCGAGGTTCCGACTCCCTGGCCAAGGGGCCCGGTCGTGGTTTCGGCTCCCGGAACCAGGTGATATTCGGGGTGCCCCGGGGTCTTCGACCCCCACTGCCGAAAACGTTTGAGTTCATCGAGCGACAGGTCATATCCGGTCAGGTGAAGCATCGAGTAGAGCAGCATGGAGGCGTGGCCGGCGGAGAGCACGAAGCGATCACGATTGGGCCAGTGCGGGTTGTGTGGATTGTGACGCAGGAAGCGGTCCCACAGTACGTAGGCCACCGGCGCCAAGGCCATCGGGGTGCCAGGGTGTCCGCTGTTTGCTTTTTGCACGCCATCCATCGACAGGGTGCGAATGGTGTTGATGCAGAGCAGATCCAGTTGAGCCGGAGTCAGATTGGTGCCGGGCCAATTGGCATCTACTTCAGGGCTGGGGGCGACAGGAATTTCTACTTGGTGTGCCACAGGTCTCCACCTTTCCGCTGCTTACGGTTGTCTTATGGGCGAATCTCCACCTTGAAGTCCGCACCCTGCCAGGCGTTCTCCTCAACCCAGCGGAAGGTGAAGCGAACCGGAGACTTCTGCCCAGATGAGATGGCGATGTCCACAAAATGGATTCCGATTGATGTTGCCGTCGAATGGGTGTCGTTCGCGGTTTCCCATTCGTCCTTTGTCCAATGAAGAATGAATTCCGAAGCCGCCAGAATTCGTAGGCGTCCTCCGGCGGGGACCGACCGCACCTGGCGATTAAACTTCCAGACCTCTATGGATTTCCGCTGGCCACTCCCGCCAGCGTAGCGTTCATGGATCAGAGGAAGGCAATCGAAAACCCTCCCCTCCGCTTGTGAGCGTAGAAGCTTGATGTATTCCGCGTGTGCCCACATCAGGGGAATGGCAGCACCTGTGGGGCGTCCGAGAAACAGACGCCGTTTGGGGTTATCTGGCTGGTCCCAGACCTGTTCCGGAATCAGTCCAATGCCATTGGAAAAGTTTTCCATGGCATGGATATAGGGTTCGGCGTCGCGTCCGGCAGCTATCTCGTAATGCCCACGCTCTCCGGTCAGCAACGGCCAAAGGCGTCCGACACCCCACCCGGAGAACGAAGAACCGTCGTCTCGGTCGCCATAACCATCATGATTGTATCGATGCCAGGAGGGCCCCAGAGGTGTCTCAACTTTCAGAATGGCATCGCAAACCCGCAGAGAGTCGACGATGAGAGGGTCGTCTGCGCGCCGTATGCCAAACCGAACCAGCTCCAGAAAACCGGGATCAACAATGTCCCTAGCCGGGAAACGAGTTTGGGTCCCAGGCGGACGATTAGCGAGAGTGACGATGCCGGTGTTGGGATCTTCGTCGCCGGTTGAACCCTCACCGCTGCTGGCTGGGTTAATGCGAATGTAATGGCGAGAAATGCCGGGCACCAGTGTGCCTTGCGTGGTCACCGTCCAGGGCTCTACGTGCGCCTCAAGAAAATCGGCGTATTCACGCACGAACTCGGCAGTTGCGGAGTCGCCGTGTTCTTCTATAAAGTCCGCGGCGCAGATCAGGGCAGTAATGTTCACCGCGAGCGTGTAAGGAGAGTAGCCACCCGCTTCCTCCCAGCGATCCTGCTTGGTAGCTGGCCCCTTGCGGATCAGGTATTCGCAAGCACGCAGTACCAGTAAATAGGGATCAAAATTCTCCAGGGCTTTGGCTTCCTTCAGCCGCCAGGCAAGAAGGATCGGAAAGGACACCTCATCGAGCTGCACACCTGTCCAGTAAGGCCTGCCGTCGATCCAGAAGTTCTGATAGAAACCGCCGTCCGCACGCTGCGAGACTGCCAGATAGATAAGGGCACGAAGCGGGGTGTTGACATCGCCAACGGCGAGCAGGGCACTGGCCAAGTTGACCATATCGCGTGTCCACACGAGATGGTAACCCCCCAGTTCGTCGTCTCCCTTGTCCTGTCCCCAGGGAATGCTTAGAGAGGCAATCATGGCCCCGGGGTAAAGCTTGTCTTCGTGTGCCAGCAACAGATTCACGCTGCGGGAGAAAACACGATAGTGGGAGTCACCATCAGAGAGCTTAGAAACCAAGCTGAAGCGTCGGCTCGTGCGATGCCACTGGTCGACGAAGTGCTCGTATGCGGTGGCGAACGGAATGCTGATGGACTGCACCAGGCAAGTGACGGCGTCGTGCCGGGATTGGCCGAAAGCCAGCCCCAGCGTGAACTCGGTACCGAGGCTGAGATCGAGCTGGGCGGTGAGCGCTATATTGCCGTCGAGAGCCTGGGAATACTCCCAGTCCATCTTGTAGTTGTTGTTGAGGTCAGTCCAGCCGTCGCTTCTTCCGACATAACCGCAAGAACACTTCAGGAATGGAAAGTTTGTTCCTCCCAACGCCAGCCATACGCCGTCTTTGTAAGCGACCAGTATTTTCTTGCCTTTGATATCCAGCACTTCGCCATTGTTGTGCCAGCCGCCAATCTGAAGATGAGGAGCGCACAGCACGAAAAGCTGGAGACGAGAAAGAAGTTCGGGAGCAGCGCTCAGGCGGGCATGAGTCAGGACGCAATTTTGGTGCGGATCACCGATGATCGTCTTGCGGATGCAATAGCGCTTCTGAGGGTCGGTATTGACGATTTCAAATCCCAGGGCGGATTCGGAAATGCAATCCAATTGGGTATCCAGACTGCGGCGTTCATCGTGAAAGAAGCTCTCACCGTCGGTGATCATGAACTGCATATCACGAATCTGGGGCTGGTCAATGGTGGGGTAATAAACCTCGGTAAGAGCGCCGCTGGCCACCGTGTACCAGACACGGCTGGAGGTAGAGTATGCCGTTCCGACCGCATCCTTGGCGCCACGGGTCCAGCGAGGTTCGATTCCGGGAGCGCCGGGGGCGAACGAGTTTTGCTCTTTGTTCAATTGGGTTCCCGATCTCGGTACTCACTCCAGGGTGCTTGCCTGATTCTCCGCCAGATCCGCGTCTGGGTGACGAGTGATAACCGGCAGGCTTTGATCACCTGCCGCCAACAAGGTGTATCGGGCTGCTCCATATAGCCCGGTGCTCGGGTTCAGAATCACGTGAACCGGGATTCGTTCCAGCAAGCTGCCAAGCCGTCCCTTGTCCACAAACGACCGCATGAAAGTGCCATCCAGAAACTTCGTCGCGATCTTGGGAGCAATACCACCACCAACATAGACTCCGGCGACAGCCATCGACTTCAGGGCCAAATTTCCTGCCTCCGAACCATAGAGCGACACAAAAAGATCCAGGGCGTCGGAAGACAGCTTATCTTTGCTTTGCAATCCGAGTTCTGCGATGACCGCGTTGGGATCCTGGGAACGCATTCTGTCTGCTACCCGCGGGTCCTCTTTCTGGCGCCCCGAGTCTCGCAGAAATTTATAAATATTCGATAAACCTGGACCGGAAAGGATTCGTTCCCAGCTGACGTGTCCATAAATTTCGATCAGATAGTTCAGCAGGTCGATTTCCAGAGGGTCACGCGGGGAAAAGTCGCAATGCCCGCCTTCGGAAGGGCTGGGAACGTGGCGTTGACCATTCCAGAAGAGGATCGACTCTCCCAGGCCGGTGCCGGCGGCAATCAGAGCGGCGTTGCCCGTGCCGCGTGCGCCTCCATTCAATGTTTGTAGCTCATTTGGCTGAAGCACACCGATACCCCACGCGGTGGCTTCCAAGTCATTAAGCAGCCATACTTTCTGTACTCCGAGATGATCGCGCAGGACATTTGCGTTTAAGGACCAGGGAAGATTCGTGATGCGCGCCGCCCCATCGACCACGGGGCCGGGCACTCCCAGGCAAATGGCTTCCGGAACGTCGCGTGCCCCGACAAAGGTAGTGATCAGTGCTTCCAGGGTAGGGAAGTTGGCGCTAGGCAACAAACGATCCAGAATCAGATCCAATCCGGTGGGGGTGCGCGCAAACAGCGCCAGGTGCGCCTTGGTTCCGCCGATATCGCCAGCCAGTACCATCACAGGCAATCGACCTCTCAAAGAATTCAACACCGTACTCGTGCGGTGACTTCTGTGTCAACCGAGGCGCGGCTAACCCCTTATTCCTACAGGAATCTACGCATGCGATTACCACATGTGCTCGATAGTTTTTTGTTGCACTGATTTCTAAGCTCGTAAGCAGGAGCATGTTTATGCCGGAAAAAGAAACCATTGAGAGAGCACAGGAAGATGCGCGGGAAGGCAAGTCGCCAAGCACGCAGGCCGGCGAATTTGTCCGCGAGGAAATGCATCACGTGCGGGAAGGGAAGCACGGCGCACGCAATACCAAGCAGGCGATAGCCATCGGGCTCTCGAAGGCGCGCCGCGCGGGAGTAACCCTGAAACCACCTGCTAAGGGCAAGGCGTCTGCTAAGACCCGGAAGCAGGCTGAACGCGCATATCGTCGCGGAAAGAGTTTTTCACGGCGCAAGCCGTCGAGCACCCGTTCACGGGCAGTCCGAGGTGCACTGAAGAGAGAAGGCAAATCGGCAGCCTCGCCCGGCTCGCTATCGCGGCAGGCGCACACCGCCGCCCGGAAACGCGGAAGCACTGCCCGCAGCCGCGCCGCCAAGAAGGCTGCCCGTACCCGTCAACGCCGGGGAAGCGGCAGGTCAACACGGAGAACGGCAAGCACACGCTCTCGTTAACTGGGCACGCTTGGGCTAGGTAGTTTGGCTAGCTGAGATTGATTTTTTCTGCGGGAGCGAATCCACGGGTGGAAATTGCGGGTATTCTTAATACAGGTGATGCGAGCAAGATCAGTCCGCGGCATCGTTGGAAGAAGGAGTGCCCGATGCGCCATCGTTGGCTGTTGTTTTGTCTAGTAGGCCTGAGCGCGATCACTTATGCGCAAGTGACCGTCACCTCACAAGGTTTCGCCACCAGTTCGGGCTGGGCCGTGCCCGGAGCCCCGATTTCACCGCCGCTGCTGTATACCCCTTCGGTGCATCTCGGCGACGTCTCAACTGCGACGGTTGAGGTCCCTCCAGGAGTGGTAAACACTTCGTCATCTCAAATTGAATATCCCGCCGGCCTGCAATCCTGGGGAACAGCCTGGCAGGTTGCCAGTGCGCAGCCGGGCAGCGAGAACATACTCACGGCGGAGCAAGCGCCGCCGTCGGCGCCAGTTCAAGCTCCTATTAGTGCTCAGGCCGCCGGTCAGTCACGCTTCAATTTCGGCGTCGCACAGTTCGACTCGCCATATTCCAGGTTCTCCAAAGACGAGAGCCGAAGTCTTGCCGAGATCGCTGCCGCTGCCAAAAAGCATAAGAAACCCGCAGTACGTACCTATTCGAACGAAGATATAGAGAAACTGAAGCGCTGAGTCGATCGACTCTGACGCCAACCTGCACAGAGCTGCGCGGCATAGTTCTGGTAGAGCCTATCTCATAAACCGACTCCAGTCCGTCTGGCGATTCGCAAAATCCGTCACGCTCTCCACGACGACGGCGAGCGCCTGCCCTCGGAATTAACAGACCCCAAACAAGCCCATGACAACTCCGCCCCGTCCGCAGGCATACCGTTAGGGCCGCGCCACAGCCGACAAAGGAGATCGCAGAATGTACGTCACCCCAGCGTTTCATCCGTCTTCCCGGGCTCTCTCACGGCACCGCTCACCCGGCGAAGCCGCCTTTTCAATAAGGAGACAAGAAATGAGAATGTGGAATATGCGTTGGTTTGTACTTGTCTTTGGGTGCGCTGCCTTGATGACCTTGTCGTCGAAGGCATCCGCCCAGAACGTACCCTTCAAGGTGTACATCACCGGGCTGACACAGCTTGATACAGGATTCGATCCGATTGATGGCCCCATTGCAGATTTCTATGCCAAGGTCACCATTAACGGCGTTCAGCAGGACAACAAGAATGGCAGCGGCGCCTGCAATGACGGCAATGGACTGGGTGGGATTATCGTACCCTTCCCGTTGTTCAACTGGTTCCAAAAAATTTCGGAGTGCAACCTCCCAACTCCCTGGGTCTTCACCCAGATGGTGCCGGCGGGGCAGCCGGTTCACGTTCATATTGAAATCTGGGACTTTGATTCGCTTACAGGCGACGACCAGGCCGACATCAAGGTCGGCCCGGGGAACGCACTCGACTTCGTCGTAGACCCGAGCGTGGACGGCGGCAAGTGGGGCGGCGATATCAATTGGCCGCAGGACTGCAGCCGGCCGGACAACGCACTTGGCGGCAGCAACGCCAATATGTGCTTCCAAATGGGTTTCGACTCCGATGACGACGGTCTGCTGGATGTCTGGGAGCAGTTCGGCGTGGACACCGACAACGATGGCGTGATTGATCTGGACCTGGCATCCATGGGCGCCAATCCCTTGCGCAAGGATGTGTTCGTTGAGTCCGACTTCCTTCAGGCCGCTAACCACACTCATGCACCGAACAAGAGCGCGATTGTGCAGATTGTTCAGTCGTTTGCGAATTCGCCGGTGCAGAACCCCGATGGAACTACAGGCGTACAGCTGCACGTAGATACTGGATCGCAGTTTGGAGCAGGACAAACCTTCTCCCTGGCCGGCCCGAACGGTGTAACGGGAACCTACGGCGACATGGGCGGCGGCGGCACTGCGATACCGGAGGCCGGAAACGAGATCATTGATGGGTTCGGCAAAAACACTCCAAACGTGACGCAGTTCGCGGATCTGAAGAAGGCCAACTTCGACCCCAAGCGCGAGCCAATCTTCCGCTATCTCATCTGGGGACATCAGACCAACGTGCGTGCCGCTTCCGGTGACTGCACGACTGGGGAGACGGATAAGAGCAGGCGCAACTTCATGGTTACGCTCGGTGGTACGCACAGCGATGGTACCCCGTGCTGGGACACAGTGAACGGCTTTTCGGTAGGCACTACCGAGCAACCGGGTACGTTCATGCACGAGTTGGGACACACGCTGGGCCTGCAGCACGGCGGCAATGAGACAACCAACAATAAGCCCAACTATCTGAGCGTGATGAACTATTCCTTCCAGTTCTGCACTGTTCTGTCTAAGGCCGGTCTCCTACCAGGAGGGTGCGACTACTCCAGATTTGGCCCCGGCGGCACCGACATCATCGATCTCGACGAGACAGACCTCGACGAGTGCGTTGGTATCGGAGCGGCATTCGGGGTTCGCGACTGGAACGGGAACAAGATAAATGAGGGCGTCTCGCGTTGCGGGCCGATCTTCACCAACGTGTCCGCCGACACCAACAACGACGGCATCTGCATCACTGCCGGGTCAAACAAGACTCTCGATACCCTCACACTGGGTAATGATGACTCGGTGGACGCCAACACCAATTCAATCAACGATGGTCCGAACCGGTTCTGCGACACGACCGCCAAACCCGACGATCTGCAGCTGGTTCAGGTCGGCTTTACTCCTCCTCAGCAACAGGTGTTGAAAAGCTTCAACGATTGGCAGTCGCTTGACTACAGCCTGCTTACACAGGAGTCTGGATCCGGAAGTGGTGCTTTCGAGGAACAGGAAGCCGACCCGGATACTATCAATCAAGCCCGTCAACATATGAGGACGACCTCGCAGCCGGCCATCACGTTGTCCGACACAGGTCCGGCAACGGCGAAACCCGGCGATCAACTGAGCTACCAGGTCAAGGTCACCAACACTGGACAAGGGCCGGCAGTCTCGGCGGTACTGCAGATCACCAACCCCGATGGCACGGTGCAAACCTCACCGCTCGATGTCATCAAGGTTGGCGACACGCCAAGCCAGACGGCAAACTTCACCGTGCCAGCCAACGCCTGCCCGGGGACCTTTACGGGAGCCGGCGCGTCGCTGAACTTCACGAACATCGCCGGTGATGTCCAGACCGTTTCGGCAGCATCTCCCCTGCAGATTCTGGACGTTCAGCAGCCCTCAGTTAGCCTGTCCGTGACGCCCACCATTATCTGGCCGCCGAATCACAAGTTCGTGGACGTAACGGCCACGATTACGGCAACGGACAACTGCGATCCGAACCCGACCATCACGCTCGTCTCCATCACCAGCAACGAACCAGAAACCGGATTTGTTCAAGGCGCAGCCTTCGGCACCGACGACCGCGCCTTTCAGCTCCAGGCCGATCGTGACACCGGCCACGGAAGGACGGGGCGGGTCTACACGATCACCTATAAGGTGACCGACAAATCCGGCAACTCAACCCTACAAGCCGCAACCGTCACCGTCCCCGCCAACCAGGGCAACTAACCAACGCTAGCAACCACGAGCGAGCCCGCCGCTGCCTTCACGCAGCGGCGGGCTCGCTGCCGCCGGTCAGTCACGCTTCAATTTCGGCGTCGCACAGTTGGACTCGCCATATTCCAGGTTCTCCAAAGACGAGAGCCGAAGTCTTGCCGAGATTGCTGCCGCTGCCAAAAAGCATAAGAAACCCGCAGTACGTACTTATTCGAATGAAGATATAGAGAAACTGAAGCGCTGAATCGATCGACTGCGAGCCTAATCTGCACGGCGCGGCGCTTCAGCAGTTCTGAATGAAGCCTATCTCATAAACCGACTCCAGTCGGTCTGTTCGTCCTGGCCACACCTTCCGGATTGCCCGTCATACGGACAAGTGAGACTCGCGTCATCCTGACGGTCACCGAGTCCGAGCCCCCCCGCACTGGTGGCTAGGCATTCTTTGTGATAAGGAGTGTCATCAATGATTACGGGAGACGTCGCACCGTTTCGACTGATGTATTGCTTTAGAATTCGCTAACTTTGCGCACCCAATTTGTCGGACCAATGGAAAGGATGCCAACATGAGACGCCGGTTTCGATCGCTCGTGACTGCCTTCGCGGCAGTGTTCTTCTTCGCAATGGTAACTACCGGCACCGCGCGTCGCGTTCTAAATCGAACAGAACCGGCGCGATCGCTCAAACTCTATGTGTTTGAATGTGGCACCATCCACGTCGCTAACACAGAACTCTTCGGCTTGAAGAAGGAGGAAGTCGCCACAAGCGATCTAGCGGTCCCATGCTTTCTCATTGTGCATCCAAAGGGGACATTACTCTGGGATGCTGGCGCGGTACCCGATGCAGACTGGAAGCCGACTGGCGCTCCCGTTGCGCGTCATATCGTCCTTCCCGACCATTGGGAACGAGACGTGACAGTGATCAATTCCCTGAAAAGCCAAATGCTGGAAATAGGATACGCACCGGCGGACATTAGCTATATCGCCCTTTCCCACTACCATTACGATCACACGGCGAATGCAAGCCAATTCACGGGCGCGACGTGGCTCGTGCAGAAGGCGGAGCGTGACGCGATGTTTGCTGATCCTCCTCCCCGTGTGACCCAACCGTCGACCTACGCGAGCCTTCGCAATGCGAAAACAATCATCATTAACAACGAAGACCACGATGTCTTTGGCGATGGAACCGCTGTCATCAAGTGGGCTCCTGGGCATACACAAGGCCACCAAATGTTGTTTTTGAGACTGGCAAAGACCGGGCAAGTTTTGCTGGCTGGTGACCTGTATCACTATCCAGAAGAGCGCACATTGAACCGTGTGCCGACGTTCGATTTCAACCAAGATCAGACGCGAGCAAGCAGAGTTGCCGCTGAAGCATTTCTGAAAAAGACCGGGGCGCAGCTCTGGATTCAGCACGACTTCGTGGGCAATTCCAAGCTCAAGAAGTCGCCGGCTTATTACGACTAGCGCCGTTCCAAGCACCCGAACGGAAGTAAGTGTCGATAAATCGGCTTAGCGTGACCTGCCGCCACAGGCACACTGACCTCAGCCTGCTTCGGGACACCAACAATCTGCTCGACAGAAAACCGCCTCTTCTTCATCAGCCCGTTCCCCAGCTTCTCAGGCTCGATTCTGGCCGAAGACTAACATCCAAGGTGCTTGAAAAATCCGGGCTAATCAGTCCGTGCTACGATCATTCCCCATGGTCCAGAGCGACGTTCGTCGGGTGTTGCAGGTAGCTTCGGGGAATTTTTCTCGAAGCCTACGATGTGCTTGTGTTCGCCTATTTTGCGCCGTCGATCGAGCGTCGCGAATGTGGATCAAGTCAACGCCGGCCTCTTGGCATTTCTAAACTCGGTACAAAAAGCTCGCAGGACGGCAGCCTGAATCTTTACTTCCAGGCAGATTCGGCCTGATTTGTTCCGCCGGTGTTATTCGCCGGATTTGTTTGGAACCCTTTGTTAACGCTTATGCGCTACATGCAGGGGAGCGGAGTTTTCGCGATCTCTTCCGCTTGCCGCCAACGAAGGAGAATCGCAGTCAGTTGGTGGACGCTGCGTGTGGCGCATATGGAACGCGTAGAAGGCCATGATCAGCGAGTTCGAGAGCCCAACAACGAGTCATTGCACTTCCTTCACGCGCGCCCGGTCGAAGTCACAGAACGTCAGAGTGCCCGAATATGTCATCCGGAATCCCCTTTTTGAGTTCGAAGAAGGTGACCATTGCACGCCCAGTTCGCACGCTCCAGCGGGGTCGAGACGATCTTCACCCGGCGCCCCAGCGGTCGGCGATCCCTACCAGTACAGCCGGAACATGCTGAGTCGCGCGCTCGTTGATGAAACACCGCAACTATCCTCCCAACGCCAGAATCGGGCGGTTACTTGAAGAGTCGTCGGCTATCCGCAAGCAATTCGTGCCGCAGGAGTGACCCACGACATCAAAGCAATGGGCTATGTACCTTTCTATGCGTTTGTGAGATGAGTAGATGAGTTCTACTGTGATTCTCGAAATTCCAGCGCACACCGGCACGCGTGGCGTATCTTGGATATGAGTGCCACTACGTTCTCAAATCCGATTGGGCAAGATTGCCGGGATCGAGATCGGGCTGCACTTCAGCTGGTTCATCATTGCCCTCCTGATCGCGCTTTCCCTTGTTGGACACTTTCATCAAGTCACTCCAGGATGGAACAACACGGTGGTCTGGGCAGCCGCCATAGTCACAGCTGTGCTATTTTTCGCGACTCTTCTGCTTCACGAGCTGGCTCATTCCCTGGTAGCGAAGGCAAAAGGCCTGAAGGTTCGAGCTATCACGCTGTTTGCGCTGGGCGGAGTGTCGCAAATCGAGTCGGAGGCACAGGACGCAAAATCGGAATTCGCAATCGCCATCGCCGGCCCCCTGACCAGCGTCGTAATCGGTTTGATTTTCATTGGACTTGCCCGCTTAACCGGCTGGCCTGCCGGAACTGAGCCCAGCACTCCCGTGCCTGCTGTTTTGCTGTGGCTGGGCTACATCAATATTGCGCTCGCGGCTTTCAACATGATTCCGGGCTATCCGCTCGATGGCGGCCGGGTTCTGCGGGCGATAATCTGGTGGATCACGGGCAACCAAGTGCGTTCCACGCGAGCAGCGTCCCGCGTAGGTGTCGGCATTGCAGTGCTCTTCATCCTTATGGGGCTGTTCCGTTTCTTCCTGGGCGCAAACTTTGGTGGATTGTGGCTGGCGTTCATCGGATGGTTTCTGCTCGATGCGGCACGCAGCAGCGGAATGCAAGTGGAATTGGTGAGCGAGCTCCGCGGCCGCCGTGTCTCGGATCTCATGGATCGCGATTGTGCCACCGTCGAGGGCTACATCAGTGTGAGCGATTTCGTCGAACAACACCTGCTGCGCACGGCAAAGCGCTGTTTTGTGGTGTTGCAAAACAATCAAGTCGCAGGACTGGTGACACCAGCCGACGTGAAGAGAGTCAGCCGTGAAGAGTGGAACCAGACCTCGGTGCAGAGTGTGATGCGCCCGGTCAGCGAGCTACGCACCGTGTCGCCCGACACACCCGCTTTGGATGCGCTGGAAATGATGGCCCGCGAGGACCTGAATCAACTGCCGGTTATATCCAATGGGCAGGTGGAGGGGATTTTCTCGCGCAGTCAGGTAATGAGATTCCTGAAACTCAAGTCGGAAATGCGCAACTGATCTTCAGAACGTAATCAAAACAGAACGTGATTGAAGCGGGAATTGCTTTAGAAACCACCAAAGGGTCTAATCAGAAATTCTCGATGGCCCACACGTTCGTCGCCGCAACGTCCTCGCGAATTGCCAGCAGATGTCCATCGGGGGAGGGAATTGCATACATGATTTGGCCGCTCTCCCCCTCTCGCAACAGCGAGGCGCTTCCGTCGAGCGCTACGCGCAGCAAGCTGCTTTGGGGATAGAGCGACCGGAGACCCGTAGTGGCCACAGGTGCGTAGGTGGACTTGGCTGTGGTCACGTAGAGGCTATTGCCATCAGCTGCCCAGTCCACGCACCACAAACCGGACCAGCCTTTGACTGTCACGTCGTGCGTTTCTCCGCTCGCCAGCGAATGGATCTGAATCGAATCAGTAGTGGGAGTGTGGAGTATGGTTGCAAGTTTTGACCCGTCGGGGGACAACCCCCAATTTATGATGCGGCCGCCGGTATCAATCCTACTTAGTTCACGGTCCACGCTACCCCAATTTAAGATACTTCCTCCGGTATCGATCCTACTTAGTTCAGAGCTCGCGCGACTCTTTACGTGCAATTGAAAGAATGTTATCTGATCTCCGTCTTGGATGTCATAGACGCAAACTGTGGATGGCAGCCGCGCACATTCCACATTCCCAAGTCTTGGCCCCGGCCCCGGCAAGGTGGATATCTTCGGACCACGCACGATGATATGGGAAGCCCCTCCCTGCAGAGGCACGGCCGCTATGGCGGAAAAAGCATTCACGTGAGTGGACCCCGGCAAGGACAGGTAGACGACCTCGGAGCCATCGGGGGTTAACCGGGGAATCAATTTGCGATCGGAGCCGGTGGCCAAAAGCTCCGGCAATGGCTGGTCAATCGCCTGCTTGAAGATGGAAAACGTCCCGTTGCGGTCTGATGAAAGCACCACCGACTTGCTGTCTGGAGTCCAGGCAAACGGCTGATTCTGGTTTTCGTCCAGCGTGAGGGGCCTGACCGCAAGCAAACGACTCCCGTCGGGCGACAGGGTTCCTACTGCGGTACGACTCTGCCCTTGAGTCCTGCCGAATACCAGCATCCCGCCATCTGCTGTGGCAGTTATCCCTGCGATCAAGCCAATTCCGCGCGTGAGGCGAAGTGACGATCCCGAAGTCCTGCCCTCCTTGTCGACCCTTACCACCCAGGCATTCGAGTCTCTTTGGTTGGTTGCACTTTCGGCTCGTGTATAGACCAGGCGGCCATCCGGCAACCAGCACAGAGCCGAGCCCAGGTCCTCTTGCGACAACAACGTATTTCTGCGCTCGCTGCGCCACTCGCTGACTTCAATGGAAGTGCGGTATTCGAAAGCGCCGGCCACATGCCGTCTGATATATGCAATATTTCGCCCGTCAGGAGACCAGGTTATTCTCCCCAGCCAGTCCTCGGGAGCATAAGGCACGACCTTCACTTGCTCCTCTCCATCGGAACGCATAACCCAGATCTCTCCCCGGACCGGGGGAACTCGAATGAACGCAATGTAGGATCCATCGGGAGATACAACCCCCGCCTGTGCGTCGTCGGCTAGCTTGCGAGGCTCACCGCCGAGAACCGAAGCGCTCCACAAGCTGGGTTGCACTGCCGCTGTTTCCACGTGATCCACCAGCACGTGGGCGCTGTCTGGGAACCAGCTGTCTATGTGCGCAGAAAAACCTTTGGGTAAAGGCCAGGCGTGGGTTTCGCCGGTCTGCAGCAGTTTCAAATACAGCCCGGTTGTGTCGGAATAAGCCAGGTACTTGCCGTCAGGCGAGATTGCGGCA
>Ga0187776_10000033_pt1 | contig 73530 bp, 81 predicted proteins | sample 0216_BV02_MP12_2_FD_132426 | JGI IMG/M metagenome (GOLD analysis project Ga0187776, IMG submission 132426) | Tropical peat soil microbial communities from peatlands in Department of Meta, Colombia - 0216_BV02_MP12_20_MG | ecosystem: Environmental > Terrestrial > Soil > Wetlands > Peat | place...
ATCTGCGCCTCGAGCGCGGCGCAGATGGGGACCACCGGGGCGCCTTCCTTCCTCGCGTGGTCCTCGACACGCTTGAGCAGGGGATTGTTCTCGAAGCCGTGCTCGGCGACGTTCGCGACGTACATCACCGGCTTCGCGGTGAGGAGGAAGAGCGGTTTCAGGACCGCCTGCTCCTCCTTCGACAGCGTCACGCTCCTCGCGGGCCGCGCCTCGTCGAGCGCGGGCCGCACCTTGTCGAGCACCGCGACGATGCGCTGCGCTTCCTTGTCGCCGCCCGCCTTGGCGACCTTTCCGTAGCGGGCATAGGTCTTCTCCACGGTGGCGAGGTCGGCGAGCGCGAGCTCGGTGTTGATGGTGTCGATGTCCGACACGGGGTCGACCTTGCCGGCGACGTGCACCACGTTCGGGTCCTCGAAGCAGCGCACCACGTGCGCGATCGCGTCGCACTCCCGGATGTTGGCGAGAAACTGATTCCCCAGGCCCTCGCCCTTGGACGCGCCCGCCACGAGGCCCGCGATATCGACGAACTCGACCGTGGCGGCGACGACCTTGGCCGGCTTGGCGATCGCGGCGATGGCCGAAAGCCGGGCGTCGGGGACCTCAACGATGCCGACGTTCGGGTCGATGGTGCAGAAAGGATAGTTCTCGGCGGCTATCCCCGCCTTGGTGAGCGCGTTGAACAGCGTGGACTTGCCCACGTTCGGAAGGCCCACGATGCCGCACTTGAGAGACATTGTTCTCTGGTATCCGTCTGAATTGGGGAATGTACAAGGGGGCGTGCCCCCTTGTTCGTCGTCAGGAGCCCGTGTGCAGCTTGAGCATCGCCGCCTGCATGTCCCCGTCGAGCAGCAATCGCGAGACGTCCATGCAGCGCGCCAGCGCGCCCTCGATCAGCTCGCGCTCGGCGGGCGCGGGCGAGTTAAGCACGTAGTCCGCGACAAGGTTCTTGTCACCCGGATGACCGATGCCGATCCGGAGGCGCCAGAACCCCGGGCTCCCGAGCTGGGCCGCGATGTCCTTCAGGCCGTTGTGGCCGGCGACGCCGCCGCCGAGCTTGAGCTTCGCCGTACCCGGGGGAAAGTCGAGCTCGTCGTGGACGACCAGCATCTCCTCGGGCAGGATCTTGTAGAAGCGCGCGAGGGCGCCCACCGACTTGCCCGAGACGTTCATGTAGGTCTGCGGCAGAAGGAATCTCAGCTCTCCGCCCGGACGCGCGAGCTTCCCGACAAGCCCGTGATAGCGGGCGGCGGGCCTGAGCTCAACGCGCTCGCCCGAGGCGAGGCGAGACACGAACCAGAAGCCGACGTTGTGGCGGTCTCTCTCGTGCTGCTTGCCCGGATTGCCCAGGCCGGCGATGAGCTTGATCATGGACGGATGTGAAAAGGGCGCGGAACGGCCCGCGCCCTTTTCCCAAGGAGGAGCGAGGGCTACTTCTTCTCGGCCTTCTCGGCCTTGCCGCCCTTGCCAGCCTTTTCGTCGCTAGCGGGCGCCGCGGCCTCGGGCGCCTTCTGCTTGACGGTCGGCACGTCGGCGGCGGCAGGCACGGCTTCCGCGGGCGCCACCACGCCTTCGACCGCACCGGCAGCCGCCGCAGCGGCCGCCGCCTCTTCCTCGGCGATTGCGGCCTTCGGGATCTGCGCGGACGCCACGGTCGGGTTCTCGTCGCCCCGCAGCGCGAGCTCGACGCCCCTGGGCAGCGCGAGATCGCGCACGTGGATCGAGTGGCCGATCGAGATGTTCGCGAGGTCCACCTCGACGAACTCGGGCAGGTCCCCGGGCAGGCAGCGGATGTCGATGTCGTTCAGAACGTGCGTGATCAGGCCGCCCTGCTCCTTGATCGCCGGCGACTTCTCGGCGTTGAAGAAGTGCAGCGGCACCTTGATGTGGATTTTCTGGTCCGCCGACACCCGCTGGAAGTCGATATGCTGCACTTCGGCCTTCCAGGGGTGCATGTTGACCGCGCGCAGCAGCACCTGCTGCTTGGCGCCGTCGAGGGCGAGCGTGAGGATGGACGCGTGGAACTTCTCGTCGCGCAGCTGGTAGTAGAGATCGTTCTGATCGAGCTCGATGTTCACCGGCTCCGCCTTGCCGCCGTAGAGGATCCCGGGGACCTTCCCGGCGTGGCGCAGGCGGCGGCTCGCACCCCTTCCTTGCACCTTGCGCGTTTGCGCTACCACTTCGATTGCCATTTTGCTTCTCCTAGTATGGCGTTCCCGCGACCAGGACGCCGTTGATAAGACCTACTCCATGAAGAGCGACGAGACCGAATCCTCGTTGCTGATACGCAATATCGTCTCGGCGAGCAGTCCCGCCACCGACAGCACCCGGATCTTGCTGCAGCTTTGGGCCGCCTTCGACAGCGGGATCGTGTCGGTCACGACCAGCTCGTCCATGTCGGAGTCGGCAATCCGCTCCACCGCGCCGCCGGAGAGCACGGGGTGCGTGCAGTACGCGACCACGCGCACCGCTCCCTCTTCCTTCAGCGCCTGCGCCGCCTTGCACAGCGTGTTCGCGGTATCGACGATGTCGTCCATGATCACGCAGCTGCGGCCTTTCACGTCTCCGATCACGTTCATCACTTCCGATACGTTCGGCGCCGGACGGCGCTTGTCGATGATCGCCAGGTCCGATTCCAGGCGCTTCGCCATCGCGCGCGCCCGCACCACTCCGCCGACGTCCGGCGAGACCACCAGCAGATTCTCGTACTGATGCTTCCAGACATCCCCGAGCAGGACCGGGGTCGCGTAGATGTTGTCCACCGGCACGTCGAAAAAACCCTGGATCTGGTCCGCATGCAGATCCATCGTCAGGACGCGGTCGACTCCTGCGGCCTGGAGCATGTTTGCCGACACCTTGGCGCTGATCGCCACGCGAGCCGAGCGCGGGCGCCGATCCTGCCGGCCGTAACCGAAATAGGGTATCGCGGCGGTGACGCGCGCCGCGGACGCGCGCTTCAGGGCGTCGACGATCAGCAGCACCTCCATCAGGCTGTCGTTAGCCGGCGCGCAGGTTGACTGCAGCACGAAGCAGTCCTTGCCGCGCACGTTCTCCAGCAGTTCGACCATGACCTCGCCGTCGGAGAACTTGCCCACCGTGGCGTGGCCGAGCGGGATGTTCAGCCGACGCACCACCGCGTGCGCGAGCAGCGGGTTGGCGTTCCCTGTGAACACCATCAGGCTTTCGTAGGCCATGCGCTTCGCTTCGAGTCGCCCTGATTCCCGGGGGCTTGGCCCCGTGCGCAAAAAATTAGCCGCGTGAGCGGCTCAACATCCTTCTTTGGCTGGGGAGGAAGGATTCGAACCCTCGCATGGCGGAATCAAAATCCGCTGCCTTAACCAGCTTGGCGACTCCCCAAGCGCTACTCTTTCTCCAGGAGCGCCGCCAGCGGTTGGCGATCCAACCCCCGCACGATGAAGCCGCGCATGTCCGCGGGCATCCTGGAGTGGACCGACCGCGCCTCGCGCTCGGCCGCAAATTCGGCGAAAACACAGGCGCCCGTCCCGCTCATGCGCGCATCACCGAATTGCCTGAGCCATTCGAGATGCTTCGCCACTTCAGGATGGCGCTGACACACCACCGGCTCCAGATCGTTCCTGCCAAAGCCGGCGGAAAAGCTTGATATTTTGATGGTTTTGGAATTTCGTGTCAATTCAGGCGCGGAAAAAATCGCCTGCGTGGACACGGCGACCGGTGGAACCAGCACCACGTACCAGGCCTCGGGCAGGTCGAGCGCGGTCAGGCGCTCGCCGATTCCCTCGCCGAAGGCGTTTCGGCCGAAAAGAAAGAACGGCACGTCGGCGCCGAGGCTGAGGCCCATCTCCGCAAGCCGCTCTCTGCCCAGGTTCAGTCCCCACAGGGCGTTCAGCGCTGCGAGCGTGGTGGCGCAATCTGAGCTTCCTCCCCCCAAGCCCCCGCCGACGGGGATGTTCTTCTCGAGGTCGATGTCCACGCCCGCACCGGCACCGCGTTCACGCTGCAGGAGACGCGCGGCGCGCACCGCAAGGTTGTCCTCCGCGGCGACTCCGGAAATCCCGCGCGCGAGCCTGATTTCGCCATCGTCCCGCGGGGAAAAGCTCAGCCAGTCGCAGCAGTCGATTATGCGGAACACGGTCTGCAGCAGGTGATAGCCGTCCGTGCGGCGGCCGGTGACGTGCAGGAACAGGTTGAGCTTCGCCGGCGCGGGATAGCGGCGGCTCCAGGAATTCACTTGGCCCATTCGTCCACGACCAGGCGTATCTCGACGCTCTCGCGCGACAGCCGCAGCCGGTACGGCCTCCCGTCGCGGAATTCCTCATACGCGACTGTCCAGCCGTCCTGCCGGATGTCCAGTCCCGCCCCAGCCCGGCCGCTCACCTCCGCGGGCCGATCCGGGCTCGCGCGACCCTGAACCCAGTCTGAAAGCCCCGACAGCGGAAGCCGCCAGCCCAGCGCCTGCTCGGTGAGGCTCTCCGGGTCGCGGGCACGGTACTCCTTGTTGTCGCCTGTGAGCAGCCTGTACCGATCACCCTCGCGGCTGATTTTCGCGACGCTCTGGCCTACGGGGGAGGTGAGGAGCATTTCGTCCGTGTCCGGAGAGTGGCGCCAGAAGATCCGCGCGGACCCGGACTCCTTGGAATGCAGGACCGCGACGCGTCCCGACAACTCGAAGCCTCCGGGGGGCACAACGCGGTGCTCGGGCAACGCGGCGCAGGCGCCGAGCAGAGCCCCCGCAACGACGCAGAGCGCAAGCCGGGCCACGAAGAGATCAGTGCTTCAGGCGCTTGATCGTGTTGGCGAGCGTCTCGTTGTCGGGGGCTTCCTTGCTCGCATCGCCCCAGACGCGCTCGGCCTCGGAGTGCTCGCCCAGCGCCCACAGGACCTCGCCGAGATGCGCCGCGATCTCGGGGTCGGGCCGGCCGGCGTAGGCGCGCCGCAGGTAGGTGAGCGAATCCTTTAGCTTGCCCCTGCGGTAGAGCACCCAACCCATGCTGTCGATGATGAAGGAATCGTCGGGAGCGAGCTTGAGCGCTTTCTCGATCAGCTCCTGCGCCTCGGGCAGCCGCTCGTTGCGGTCGGCGAGCGAGTAGCCGAGCGCGTTGTACGCGTGCGCGTGCTCGGGCCTTATCTCGATCAGCTTGCGGAGGGAGGACTCGAGAATGTCGACGCGGTCGACCTTCTCCGCGAGCATTGCGTAGTCGTAGAGCAGGTCGGGGTTGTTCGGAACCCGATCGAGCGCCTGGCCTACGAGGTCGAACGCGGCCTTGGTCTGGTTGGCATCCCGCAGAAGCTGCGCCTCGGCCAGTATCAGCTGGATGCGCTCCTGGCTGTTCGTCGCGGCGGCATGCTGCAGGCGCGCGCGCGCCGCGTCGAGCTTCCCCTGCTTGGCGAGCACTTGCGCGTAGCGGATCTGCGCCTGCACGTATTGCTCGCCCTCGCCCACCTCGCCGTACCACTTCAGTGCCTCGGGAAGGTTCTTGCGCTCCTCGGCCACCTGGCCGAGGTACAGGCGCACGCCGTCCTTGTCGCGATAGGGAGTGCTGAGCAGTCCCTTCAGATATCGCTCCGCGGCGTCGTAGTCTTTCAACTGGAGCGAGAGCACCGCGACCGCGAATGCCATGTCGGTGTTGTCGGGCAAACCGGTCATCAGCCTCTGGAACTCGGCGCGCGCCTCGCCGAAGCGCTTCTGCGCGACCAGCAGCCTCGCGTAGGCGAGACGCGCCTCCCGCGCTGGGGGGTACTTTTGCAGGTAGTCGGCGAGCACGGTCGCCGCCTGATCCGGGGATGTCTTCTGCAGGAGCTGCGCCTCGAGCAGCACCGCCGACTCCCAGTCGGGCCGCAACTGCCTCGCCTTGCGGACTTCCTCGAGCGCGAGGCGGTCGTCGCCGGCGTTCGCCGCCATTCGCGCGACTGCGAGGTTGGCTTCCGGGACCTTGGGGTGCTCTGCCGCCAGGCTCTGCGTGAGGCGCAGCGCGGCCTGCTTGTCCTGGGCGTTGGCGAGCATGCGGGGAAGCAGCGTGAAGCGGTTCGCCGGATCGCCGGCGGCAAACAGCTCCTTGAGCCGGGGCAGAGCCTCGTCGTAACGGCCGACCGACACCAGCATTCCCGCCAGCGCCTCGAGCGCGCGCGTCGACGACGGATCGGCCTCATGCCATATCGTCGCCGCTTCGATCGCCGCGTTGTTCATCCGCGCGAACAGCGCGACCTCGGTGGCGCGGCGCGCAATCCGCGGGTCGTGGGTGCGCTTCGCGAGATCGACGTACGCCTGCGCCCCGAGCGCCACGTTGCCGCGCTGGACGGCTATCTCCGCGAGCAGGTATTCGTAGAGCAGGTTCTCGGTCAGATCCTGGTTCGGATAGGCCGAGCGGTCCTCCGCTTCGGGAGCGCTCCCCTGCGCGTCGCCGGCGTCTTGATCCGAGTCGGATTCTTCCTGCGCGCCCTCGTCAGCCTGGGTGTGCTGCGGCGGGTTTGCGGCGCATCCGGCGAAAACGAGGAGCGCAAGCGCAGCGAGAAAACGCGACGCACCCGGGAAAGGTCTGAGCATGGGAAGCTGGCTGTCCTGTGGGGCTAGTTTAGGTATATTTAAGAGGCGAGACAAGGACGCCGAGTTCCCTCCGTGCCAGAACTTCCCGAAGTCGAGATCACGCGTCGCGGCATAGAACCGTTCGTGCTGGGACGGACGATCACGGGAGTCACCGTGCGCAATCCCAACCTGCGCCAGCGGGTGCCGCGGAATTTTGCACGCCTTCTCGTCGGCCAGAGAGTCAGGCGCCTGCAAAGGCGCGGCAAGTACATACTCTTCGAATGCGACGCCGGCTCGCTCATCGTGCACCTGGGCATGTCGGGGAGTCTTCGCGTGATCGAGCCCCAGTCAGCTCCGCGCAAGCATGATCACGTCGATCTCGTGTTCGGCGACGCAGCGTTGCGCCTTCGCGATCCACGCCGCTTCGGCCTGGTCGTGTGGAACCGCGGCGACGCCACCCGCCATCCGCTGCTGGCCAGCCTCGGCGTCGAGCCGCTGGGCGAGGAATTCACCCCGGAATTCCTGTACCGGGTCACCCGCGGCCGCAATGTCGGCATCAAGCAGCTGCTGATGAACGCTGGCGTGATCGTCGGCGTCGGCAACATCTACGCCAACGAAAGCCTCTTCAGGGCGGGCATCCATCCCCGCGCGCGCGCGGGGCGCCTCTCGCGCGAGCGCTGCGCGCGCCTGGTCGATGCGGTCCGCGAGACGCTCGTCGCCGCCATCGCCGCGGGCGGATCGAGTCTGCGGGACTTCGTGCATTCCGACGGCGCCACCGGCTACTTTCAGCAGCGCTACTACGTCTACGACCGGGCCGCGCTTCCCTGCCGCGTCTGCGGGGCCGGGATCCGGGTGGCGCGCCTCGGCCAGCGCTCGAGCTTCTACTGCCCCACCTGCCAGCGCTGAGGCCTATTTCCGGCGGCGATTCACCCGCTGCGCGAGCGCGCGAGCGACGAGCGGCTGGACGAACTTGCTCACGTCTCCTCCGAGCGATGCGATCTCGCGGACGATCGTCGCCGAAATGAACTGGTACTGCTCCGCGGGAGTGAGGAAGACCGTCTCGACGTCCGGATAGAGGTTGCGGTTCATCCCCGCCATCTGGAACTCGTACTCGAAGTCCGATACGGCCCGCAGGCCGCGCAGGATGACCTGGGCCTTCTGTTCTCGCACGAAATCCATGAGCAGGCCGCGGAAGCCTTCGACGGACACGTTTGGGTAGGGCTTGAGAATTTCGCGCGCCAGCCGGATGCGCTCGTCGAGCTGGAAGAAGGGACGCTTCGCTTCGCTGACGGCGATCCCGACGACGACCTTGTCGAACAGCGCCGAGGCACGCCGCACGAGATCCTGGTGGCCGAGGGTGATCGGATCAAACGTTCCCGGGTATACCGCCTTGATCATCGAGCTCCCCTGCCAAGAGATGAAAATGCACGTTCCCCGCGCGCGAGCTCTTGAGAACGGTCCAGCCGCGGTCGGGCACCAAGACCGACGCGCTCTCTACGTACACCCTCGCGTGTGGCGCGAGCAGCCCGCGCACCCCAGCCAGCGCGGCCGCCTGAAGACCGAGACGATACGGCGGATCGACGAAAACGATGTCGAATCGCGCGCGCGTTTCGCGTGCGAATTCTAGCGCATCGCCGCGGACTACAGTGAGGTTCGCGGCCTGGAGCTTGTGCGCGTTCTCGCGCAGCGCCTGCAGCGCCGCCGCGTCCTTCTCCACCATGACGACGGACGCCGCGCCGCGCGACAGCGCTTCGAAGCCGAGCGCGCCGCTGCCTGCGAACAGGTCGAGGCAGGCGAGGCCGCTCAGGTCCTGGCCGAGCCAGTTGAAGAGGGTTTCGCGGACGCGATCGGGCGTCGGCCTCAGATCCGCGGCGTCGGGAAAACGGAGCACGCGGCTGCGCCACGAGCCGCCGATGATGCGAACGGTGTTGTGCCTAGTCCGCCGCACCGACGACAACGGTCGCCAGCTTTTCCGGAGGGACCCGGCGCGCGAAGGCATCGCGGATCTGCGCCAGCGTCACCGCCTCGACCCTCTTGGGATAGACGTCAAGCCAGTCGAGCGGCAGCCGATAGAAGGCGATCACCGCGAGCTGCTCGAGGAGCTTCCGGTTCGTATCGATGCGCAGGGGAAAGCCTCCGACAAGGCTCTGCTTGGCCGCCTTGAGCTCCGCAGCAGTGGGCCCGCGCGCGATGAACTCCGAGACCACGCCCTGCACGAGCTTGAGGGCCTCGTCGGCCTGGTCGCGCCGCGTCTGCAGTCCCACCTCGAACGGGCCGCGCTGCGCGAAAGGATAGAAATAGCTGTACACGCTGTAGGCGAGGCCGTGCTTGCTGCGGACCTCGGTCATCAGGCGCGAGGAGAATCCGCCGCCGCCGAGAATGTAGTTGCCGACCAGCAGGGGAAAATAGTCCGGATCGTCCCGGGTCAGAACCGCCTCGCCCAGCAGCACGTGGCTCTGCGCAGAAGGGTGCGCAATCCGCATCGTTTCTCCCGCCGTCGGAGGGCCAAGCGGCGGCAGCGCGGGTTCATCCCCCCGCGCCAGACGCGACGTGAGCTGCTCCGCGAGCGCCTTTGCCGCTTCGATGCTCAGGTCGCCGACGATCGTCACCGCGGCGCCTCCCGCCGTGTAGCAGTCGCGGTAGTGGCGCTCGACGTCCTCGCGCGTTATCGCCGACAGGGTGGCGGGCGTCGCGGTCCATCCGTAGGGATGCGCCGGGTACATGAGCGCGTACAGACGCTTCTCGGCGATCTGGTCGGGCTGGGTTTCCGCCTCGGCGGCATTCGCGACCGCGCGGGCCTTCTCCCGCTCGAAGACGTCGTTCGCGAAGCGCGGCGCCTGGAGGATGTCGGCGAGCGTATCCACCGCCGCGGCGCGCTCGGCCTCGGACGACAGGGTCCGCAACGCGAAACCGGCGCGGTCGAGATCGAAATTGTCGCGCAGCTGCGCGCCCGCATCGGCGATGCGGCGATCCACGTCGGCGTCCGAGTAACGCGCCGAGCCGCCTTTCAGCAGGCTCAGGGTCAGCTGGCCCAGGCCGGCGCGCTCGCGCGGGTCGTAGGCGCTGCCGCCCGCGAACTCTACCGAGACGTCGACGATGGGCAGCGCGTGGGTCTCGACGAAATACGCCCGGGCTCCCGACTGCGTGGTCCAGTGCTGGACGCGGACGCGCGCGTCGGCCGCCTGCGCCCCGGCGAGAAGTGCCGGCACGATGAGTGCGCTCAGGACCCGTGGCGCCTTCATGCTCAATGCGCCGCGGGCTCGGCCGCGCGCGCCGTCGCGCCGCCGACGAGGGGCTGAGGGTCGAGGAGGGCCACGGTCAGTCCTTCATCGACGAGGTAGCGCGCCGCGACGCCCTTCACCTGCTCGGCTGTGACGGCCTTGTAGCGGTCCGAGAGGCGGTCCGCGTCGCGAAAGGAAAGGCCGCTCGACTCCAGCTCGCCGAGCTCCATCGCCTGGGCGAAGAAGGAGTCTCTCCGGTATACGAGCTGCGACAGAAGCTGCACCTTCGCCCGCTGCAGCTCCTCGGGAGTGATTCCCTGGGCCGCGACCTGCGCGACAAGCTCCCGCAAGGCCGACTCGAGCTCCGGGCCGGTGTGGCCTTGAGCGGCCGCGGCGTTCAGAAGTATCAGGCCCGGCCCGCGGGAGATGAGCTCGTAGTCGGCGCCCACGGAAGTGGCGATGCGGCGCTCGCGCACGAGAATCTGATTCAGGCGTGCCGCGTCGTTGCCGCCGAGCGCCTTTACCAGTACCGCGATCGCGAACGGCTCCCAATCCTTGTCGACGTCGCGCATTGCCGGCGCCTTGTACGCAAAGCGCACGTACGCGAGCTCGGCAGGCGCCTTCAGGACGACGCTCCTCATGCCGCGTTGCGCCGGCTCGGTCTGGGGCTTGCGCGGAGGCAGAGGCCGGCGCGCGAGCGCTCCGTAGTAACGCTTCGCCCAGGCGAGCACCTGCTCGGGATCGACGTCCCCCACCACGACGACGGTTGCGTTGTTCGGCGCGTACCAGCTCCGGTACCAGGCCCGGGCGTCCTTCCAGGTCATGTTCCGGAGATCCTGCATCCAGCCTATCGTGGGCCACTTGTACGGGTACGCCGAGAACGCGGTGGCGAGCAGATTCTCCTCGAGCAGGGCGCGCGGCTGGTCCTCCGTGCTCAGACGGCGCTCCTCCATCACCACCTTGATCTCCCTCGCGAACTCCACCGGACGGATCAAGAGGTTCGCCATGCGGTCGGCCTCGAGCTCCATCACGAAGGGCAGCCGGTCGCGATGGACCTGCTCGTGGTACACGGTAAAGTCGGTCGAGGTGAAGGCGTTGTCCCGCCCTCCCGCCTCGGCCACGACGCGGGAGAACTCCTCCGGCCCGACGCGCCTCGTTCCTTTGAACATCATGTGCTCGAGGACATGCGCCACGCCGGTCGTGCCCGGCGATTCGTCCATCGAGCCGGCCCGGTACCAGACCTGCTGCACCACCGTGGGCGCGCGATGGTCTTCCTTGACGATGAGGCGCAACCCGTTCGCAAGCGTGTATTCGCGCGTTTCGGCGTGCGCCCACGAAGCAATCGCGAGCGCGAGAATGATCGCGGCCTGACGGGGAACCATTGCGGTGAATGCTAGAATCCGACGTCGCTATTCTATAGCGGTTTTCGTTCCGTCATTTTTCGCGACATGCTTGAAAGCTCCTCCGAGACGTCTCGGCAAGGCACCTGGACCGCGCGCCTCAAGCATGGGCTCGCCAAGACGCATTCGCGCCTCTCGGGCCTGTTCCGGGAGCGCGCCGTCGACCCGGGTCTGTACGAGGATCTCGAGGCGGCGCTGCTTGCGAGCGACGCCGGAGTGGACGCTACGCGGGTCCTGATGGCCCGCTTGCGCGAGATCTCGGCCAAGGCGCGAACGTCCGACGATGTGCGGTCGGCGCTGCGCACCGTGGTAGCCGAGCTGGTCGCGACGCTGGAGCGTCCCTTCGACCTCGGCCCCGGAAAGCCCTGCGTCATCCTGCTGGCGGGCGTCAACGGGGCGGGCAAGACGACGTCCGCGGGCAAGCTCGCTAAGTTCTTCCGCGACCAGGGCCGCTCGGTGCTGCTCGCTGCGGGCGACACTTTCCGCGCGGCCGCTCGCGAACAGCTGACCGCCTGGGGCGAGAAGAACGATGTCGCCATCGTCGCTCAATCCGGCGGCAATCCGGCGGCGGTTGCGTTCGACGCCGTCGCGGCCGCGCGCGCGCGTGGCACCGAGGTGCTGATCGTCGACACCGCAGGCCGCCTGCCGACGCAGGCGCACCTCATGGAGGAGCTGGCCAAGGTCAAACGGGTCGTCGCGAAGGCCGAGCCGGGCGCTCCGCAGGAAACCTGGCTCGTGCTCGACGCCAACACGGGCCAGAACGCACTCAACCAGGTCAAGATCTTCGACGAAGCCCTGGGGCTCACCGGGCTGATTCTGACCAAGCTGGACGGAACGGCGAAGGGAGGGGTCGTGTGCGCGATCGCCTTGGCGCGACCGGGCAATCCGCTTCCGCTGCGGTTCCTCGGCGTCGGCGAAGGCGCGGAAGACCTGCGACCTTTCGCCGCCCGGGAATTCGCCGCCGCGCTGATCGGGTAGGCAACGGCGCATGGCGATGATATCGCTTCATCAGGTCAGCAAGCGCTACCCGGGAGGATTCGAGGCGCTGAAAGCCGTCAGCTTCTCGGTGGAATCGGGGGAGATGCTGTTTCTCACCGGGCATTCCGGAGCCGGGAAGACCACGCTGCTCAAGCTGATCGCCGCGATCGAGCGCGCCAACGGCGGGACTGTGCTCGTCAACGGCCAGAACGTCTCATCGATACGCTCGGCCGCGATACCGTACTTGCGGCGCAGCCTGGGCCTGGTCTTTCAGGGGCAGAAGCTTCTGTACGACCGCAGCGTGTTCGACAACGTCATGCTGCCGCTGATCGTGACGGGGCAGCCGTACCGGGAGGCCGCGCGGCGCGCCCGCGCCGCGCTCGACAAGGTCGGGCTGCTCACGCGTGAGAAAGCCAACCCGGTGACGCTTTCGGGCGGCGAGCAGCAGCGGCTGTGCGTCGCGCGCGCCGTGGTCAACCGCCCCGCCATTCTCCTGGCCGACGAACCCACCGCGAGCCTCGACGCCGCCTACGCGGACGAGATCATGGAGATGTTCAACGCCTTCAACCAGGTCGGGGTCACGGTGCTCGTGGCGACGCACGATCAGCAGCTGATCGGCAAGTACCACAAACGCGTGCTGAGGCTCGACCACGGCAGGCTCCAGTGAGAGTCTGGCTGCAGCATCACCGCCTGAGTCTCGCGCAGACGGCATCCCGGCTGGCGCGCTCACCCTTCGCCACCGCGCTCAATGTGCTCGCCATCGGCGTCGCTCTTGCGCTGCCGCTCGGGGTGTACATCCTGCTGACGAACCTGGAGGTCCTGTCCCGCAGGGTATCGGTCGATCCTCAACTCACGGTCTTCCTTGCCAGAGACGCGACCAAGGCCGACAGCGCGGCCGTCGAAGGCCGGCTTCGGGCGGCCGGGGGCGTGCGAAGCCTGCGCTTCATATCACGCGACGCGGCGCTCGCTGAGCTCGGACGCTCGGGCGGCATGAGCGAAGTCATCTCGAGCCTGCCGCAAAATCCCCTTCCCGACGCGTTCGTGGTTACGCTCTCGACGAGCGATCCGGCTCTCGCCGACCGGCTCGAGCTCGAGTTCAAGGCTCTCCCCAAGATCGCGTACGTGCAGGCCGATTCGGCCTGGGTGAGGCGCCTCGACGCGCTGATCCGCCTGGGGCGCAGCGCCGTGGCCCTGCTCGCGGGCCTGCTTGGCACCGCGCTCGTCGCCGTCACCTTCAACACGATACGCCTGCACATCCTGACGCAACGCGACGAGATCGAGCTGTGTCGCCTGATCGGCGCAACGAATGCCTACATTCGGCGCCCCTTTTTCTATCTGGGCTCGCTCCTGGGCCTGTTGGGCGGGCTCGCGGCGCTCGGGATCGTGCTGGCCGGGCTTGCGTTCCTGAATCGCGACGTCGGAACGCTCGCCCAGCTCTACGGCAGCGACTTCCGCCTGGGGATGCCAGGCCCCCGCGAAATGGCCGCGGTCCTGGGCTCGGCGGCGGCCCTCGGCTGGTTGGGGGCCTATCTATCAGTGAGTAGACACTTACTTGAAGGCGCCCGCAAATAGGGGCTGTCTGGCGCGGAACCCGTGCCCTTCTTAGCACTCTAATCTCGAGAGTGCTAAGATGCATCCTTAGGGGAAATAGCGAATGACAAATGCCATGATTTTGCCGGTCCCGGTTGGGAGCCTGGAGAGCTACATCCACGCAGTCAACCGCTTTCCGATCCTTTCGCCCGAGCAGGAGCTGCAGTTCGCCCGCAAGTTCAGGGCCGATCAGGATGTCGAGGCTGCACGGCAGCTGGTGCTGTCGCACTTGCGCCTTGTCGTCGCGATCGCCCGCGGCTACATGGGCTACGGCTTGCCGCACGGGGACCTGATCCAGGAAGGTAACATCGGCTTGATGAAGGCTGTGAAGCGCTTCGATCCGGAGCGCGGCGTGCGGCTGGTGTCCTTCGCCGTTCACTGGATACGCGCCGAGATACACGAGTTCGTCCTGCGCAACTGGCGCATGGTGAAGATCGCGACAACGAAGGCGCAGCGCAAGCTGTTCTTCAACCTCCGCAGCATGAAGCCATCCCTCGACCCGCTGACGCGGTCCGAGATCGGTTCTGTCGCCAGGCAGCTCAAGGTCAAACCCGAAGAGGTCGCGGAGATGGAAATGCGGCTCGCCGGCCAGGAAATCGCCCTCGAGCCTTCCGGCGACGAGGAGGATTCCTTCGCCCCCATCGCCTATCTCGCGGATCGGTCACCGGAGCCCTCGGAACTCGTCGAAGCGAAGCAGGAGGAAGACCTGCGCATGCGCGGCCTGGAGAATGCGCTCGCCAGTCTCGATCCGCGTAGTCGTCGCATCATCGAAACCCGCTGGCTGCGTGAGAAGAACCCGGCGACCCTCCACGATCTCGCCGGCGAGTTCAAGGTGTCTGCCGAACGGATCCGGCAGATCGAGGCGAAGGCCCTGGAGAAGATGAAGGGCCTGATCGCCCGCTGAACGTGCTCTCGACCTGACGAAAAGCCGCGCGTGCCGCGGCTTTTTTCTTGCCGGTTCAGCTTCCCGCGGCCAAGACGTAGCGGTTGCGGCCCTGCTGCTTGGCCTGGTAGAGCGCCTGATCCGCCAGTTCGATGATTCCTTCCGGAGTGGTGTCGCTCCCTGGAATCAGGGACGCGATGCCTTGGCTGAGGGAGATCACCTTGCCCGTCCCCGAGCGCATATGGGGAATCGCCCTCTGCTCGATCGCGCGGGCGAGTGATTTGGCCACATCCACCGCCCCTTCGGTGCTGGTCATCGGCAGAATCATCGCGAATTCCTCTCCGCCGTAGCGGGCGACGAGGTCCGCCGGGCGCCTCCCTATGGCCTTCATCGCGGAAGCGACCTGTCTCAGGCAATCGTCGCCCGCCTGATGGCCGTAGCAATCGTTGTATGCCTTGAAGTCATCGACATCGATCAGGATCAGGGACAAAGGCTGAGACTCGCGGGAGGCGCGCTTCACTTCGGTGAGGAGATAGGCGTCGAAATGGCGCCGGTTGGCAATCCCCGTGAGTCCGTCCTGGCGGGACAGGTTCTCCAGCTCCCGGTTCGCGGCTGCCAGCTCGCGCGAGGTCTCGAGCAGCTTCAGCCGGGTCGCTTCGATCCTCTGAAGCGCCCGGATCTTGGCGTTCAGCACCACGAAGCTCACCGGCTTCACGAGATAGTCGTCGCCGCCGGCTTCGATGGCCCGGTCGAGATCCTGGTCGGCCTCGCGGGAGCTCAAGAAGATGATCGGCACCCATTCGTCCGGCCGGATGCGCCTCATCTCACGCGCAGCGTCGTAGCCGTCCATGACGGGCATCACCACATCGATCAGCACGACGTCCGGCTTCTCCTGCCGGTAGATTTCGAGGGCCTGGCTTCCGTTCTCGGCCTCGATCACGGAGTGCTTCATCTTCTCCACCAGCCCGCGAAGCGCCACACGTATCGTTGGAGAGTCGTCAACAATCAGGACCTTCATGTCTCCGCTGCCCTCCCCTGCGCACGGAATGCCTAAGAATACAACGGTTCCCGGCGAATCGACCTCTTCAGCTCTTGACGCTCAGCAGTATCCTCAGGTCCGCAACCAGGTTCGAGACGTTTCCTGGGCGAACGAGCAGGCGCAGACGCCCCTGCGGATCGAACACGTAGCTCCCCGAGCTGTGATCGACCGTGTAGCTCCCGGGCGTCTTCCCCGGCGCCTTCTGGTAGAAGACCTTGAATTCCTTCGCCACACGGGCGGTCGCGGCCGCGTCGCCGTACAGGCCGAGGAAGCTCGGATCGAAAGCGGGAACGTAGTTCGCGAGCAGCTCTCTCGTATCCCTTTCAGGATCGACCGTGACGAACAGGACCTGCACGCGCTTGCCGTCGTCCCCGAGCTGCTCTCTCGCCACCTTCAGCTCGGCGAGCGTCGTCGGACAAACGTCCGGACAATGCGTGTAGCCGAAGAACACGACGACGACCTTGCCGCGAAAGTCCGCCAGGGTGCGCGTCTTTCCGGTGTGATCCGTGAGCGTCAATTCCCTTCCGTAGTCGGCCCCCGTGATATCGGTGTTCTTGAACGACGGGCCCGGGCCGGTGCAGCCGCAGAGCGCCGCAGCGGCAAGTGCCAAGCCGAGCCAGCGGCGCACGATATCGATCAAGGGAAGGAATAGTGATCGACCAGCAGCCCGGCGAAGAGCAGCGCCAGATAAGCGATCGAATAGCGGAATGTGCGCCGCGCGAGCGCGTCGGTGTAGCTGAAGTAGAGCCGGACGGCGTAGCCTACGAAGACTCCGTTCAGCGCCAGGGCGGCCGCGAGATAGATCCAGCCGCTCATCCCGTAGGCGAAAGGCAGGAGCGCCGAGGCGAAGAGCACGAGCGTGTAGAGCAGGACGTACAGCCGGGTGAAGCGCTGGCCGTGCGTGACCGGCAGCATGGGCAGCCCGGCTCTGGCGAAATCCTCGGTCCGGTAGAGAGCCAGAGCCCAGAAATGCGGCGGAGTCCACGCAAAAATGATGAGGAACAGGAGCAGTGCCTCGGGCGCGACGTCCCCCGTGACCGCCGCCCAGCCGAGCACCGGCGGCATTGCGCCCGACGCCCCGCCAATGACGATGTTCTGAGGCGTCGAAGGCTTGAGGAGCACGGTGTAGACCACGGCGTAGCCGATGAAGGTGCCGAAGGTCAGCCACATGGTGAGCGGGTTCACCAGCACGTACAGCATCCACAAGCCAGCGCCGCCGATCGCGGCGGCGAAGGCGAGAGTCTGTCGCGACGTGAGCTCCCCGCGCGGCAGCGGCCGGCCCCGCGTGCGGCTCATGACCGAGTCGGTCTTCTGCTCGACCAGGCAATTTACGGCTGCGGCGGATCCCGCGACCAGCCAGATTCCGGCGACCGCGGCGAGCAGCAGCCCTGGCGGTACCATGCCCGGTGTCGCGAGGAACATGCCGATCGCCGCGCAGAACACGATCAGCGACACCACCCGCGGCTTGGTCAGGCCGACGAACTGTCTCAGGCGCAAGCCTGAGGCGGTCAGAGCGAACTGCATGGCTGAAATCTTATCATCACGCCCTATCCGATTCGCGAGGCTCCGAGAAGGCGCACGAGGTCTCTCAGCATTCTGCGTCCGTCCGGTTCCGCCGGAAAGCGCAGCATCACGCTGCCGCGGGGATCGACGAGGTAGATGTACGCGGCCGGATTCCCCGGCGCAGGCAGATCTGCGAGCAGCGCTCCGGACGCACGCGCCACCATGAGTCCCTCGTGCTCGCCCAGAAGCGCGGAGTCCGGGGTCGCGGCGTCGGAGAGCAGCCACACCCGCGCGATTCTGTCCGCGTCCTTCCCCAGGCCGAGGCGTGCTTGCCGCATGTACACGAGCTTTGCGCGGCAGGCGCCGCCGCAGACGGCTGAGTCGACCTGAAGCAGCACCCATTTACCGCGAAGCTGGGAGAGGCGGAACGATTCTCCGTCGAGATGGCGAAGCTCGGGATCAGCAAGCGCACGCGGCTCGATCAGCTCTCCGTAGTTCGTCCGCGACTGCGGCGGCCAGACGAAGTAGGCCAGCCACGCCGCCACCGTCGGCGCCGCGCACAACGCGAGAATCACCAGGGCGACTCGCCGGCCGCGCCGGCGCTGCTCATCCCCTGGCACCGGAGCGGTTCCGCTTGAAGCCCAGAGCGACATAGAGCACCGCGGCGAGCGCCGCGAATGAATACCATTGCAGAGCATAGCTGCGATGACGCTCGACTCCCGTATCGGGACGCTCCCAGACCCTGACGAGGCCGTCATTGGCCTCGCTCGTCTGCTCGATTACGAACGGCTGGAGGGTGAGCCCCAGGTTCCTTTCCTCGCGCGAGAGGACGAGGTTCTGGCGCAGGCTGCCTGAAGCGATCTCTGGCGCGAGCTCGAGAAACCGGGCGCCGGGGACGACCGCGAGGCCCTCGATGGTCTGGACGCCGGCGGGCGTGGGCACGTCGGGCAGCCTGGAGCGGTCGCCCGCCGCGATCCAGCCCCGAACGACGAGGACGTGCGTGCCGCCGCCTTCGGGCCTGAGCGGCGTGACCACCTGGTACCCAGCCGAGCCGTGCAACACCTTGTTGTCCAAGAATAGGGTGTCGCGGGCGATGAAAACGCCGCGTGCGGCGACGCGGCGGCGCTCGAAGGGGGCAGTTTCCGCCCGCGCGGAGGGCACCTGAAGGATCGGCCCCCGCGTTGCTTCATCCAGCATCCGCCCCGCCGCGAGCTTCTCCTCGGCGCGCCGCGTCTGCCAGTCGCCCAGGGCAATCGTCGACGCGATGAATGCCGCCGCGGCAAGCGTCGGCACCCACCCCGGGCGGAAAGTTCGGCCTGCAACGCTGATCCCGATCATGACGCCAGATGGATTGGAGTACACTCGTTGCAGCCCGTTCCCGCATCCGCATGAAAATCGTCGTCATCCTGATCTTCATCGCGATCCTCGCGAGCCTGGGATCGGCGCTGTTCTTCTTGGTGCGCGATCGCGGCCAGTCCAAGCGGACCGTGAAGGCCTTGGCGATGCGGGTCGGACTCTCGCTCGGCCTGTTCCTGCTGCTGATGGCGGGCTACTACTTCGGGCTCATTCCCGGCAAGATCACCTAGCCTCGGCCGCGCGTCTTGGCCTACAGCCAGTAGACGAAGATGAACAGCCCGAGCCAGACGACGTCGACGAAGTGCCAATACCAGGCCACCGCCTCGAAGGCGAAGTGGTGCTCCGGCTTGAAATGCCCCGCGAGGCAGCGCGCCAGGATCACGCTCAGCATGAGGGCGCCCATCGTCACGTGAAATCCGTGGAAGCCCGTGAGCATGAAGAACGTCGAGCCGTAGATGCCTGTCGTGAGCTTTAGGTTGAGCTCGGAGTAGGCGTGGCCGTACTCGAATGCCTGGAATCCCAGGAAGGTTACGCCCAGCGCGATGGTGAAGAACATGAACAAAGCGAGCTGCCCGCGCTTGTTCTCCTTCAGCGCCCAGTGGGCGATCGTCACCGTCACGCCCGAGGACAGGAGCAGCAGTGTGTTGATCGCGGGAATCCCCCAAGCCGCCATGGGCGTGAACGGATCCTTGAAATTCGGGCCGGCGGAGGGCCAGTGCGGCGCGAAATCCGGCCACAGCAGCTTGTTATCCAGGCTCCCCAGGTCGGGCATGGCGAGCTGGCGCGCGTAATAGAGCGCGCCGAAAAAAGCGGCGAAGAACATCACCTCGGAGAAGATGAACCAGCTCATTCCCCAGCGGAACGACACGTCTTCCCAGCGCCCGTACTTACCGCCCTCGGACTCGCGGATCACGTCGCCGAACCAGCGCACCATCATGAACGCCAGGATCGCCAGGCCGAGCAGCACGAGCCAGCGCCCCGGCTCCCAGCCGTTGAACCAGCTCGCCGCTCCGGTCGCCATGCAGAACAGGGCGCCCGAACCGAAGATCATCCAGTGTGACGGGTTCGGAACATAGTAGTGCTGGTGCTGAGCGTGGTCGCTCATCTGCCTCTCCTTTGATTACGCCGCCCGGCTCATGATGAACTTCACCAGCAGTACCAGGCTCAATACGAAAATCGCTGCGCCGACCAGCCCCGCCACCACCACCTGCGCCGGCTTGATCTGCGCCAGGTCTCTCTCGTGCTCAGCTCGCCGGCGCACGCCGAAGAACGACCAGAACACCGCCTTCGCGATCTGCAGCGGCGACGCGTTCTTGACCTGCGGCTCGGTCGCCATCGTCCTCACCCTCGGCCGCCCTGTGCCCCGTTTACTTCGAAGAAGGTGTACGAGAGCGTCACGGTGTTGATCTCCCTCGGCAGCTTGGGGTCGATGAGGAAAACCACCGGCATCTTGCGTACCTCGCCCGGACCCAGCGTCTGCTGCTGGAAGCAGAAGCACTCCACCTTCTTGAAATACAGCACGGCCTGCTGCGGCCCGTAGCTGGGAACGGCCTGCCCGGTGACGGGCCGGTCGAGGGTGTTGCGCACTTCGTAGAGAACCTGCGTCACTTCGCCGGGGTGTACCGACACGCTCGCCTGGAGCGGCTTGAAGGTCCACGGCAGGCGCTGCGTGTTGGCGTCAAACTCGACGGATATGCTGCGCGCCGCATCGACTTGGGTGTTCTCGGCGGCAACCGCGTCCGGCTGGAACACGTTGCGGATGCCCGTCACCTCGCAGATCTTCTCGTAGAAGGGCACCAGCGCGAATCCGAAGCCGAACATGATCGCCGCGCACACCAGCAGCTTTCCCAGGAGCTTCCGGTTGGCCCTCGCGCGCTCGTCGGGAGTCATTTGAGCAGGAAATATTTCAGCACGATGCCCAGGAAGAAAGCGAGCGCGATCGAGCCCAGCACCAGAGCCGTTCTGAGGTTGTCCGGTTGCTGCTCGCGCGTCACTTCACCACCGGCTGCTCGTGGAAGCTGTGGTACGGAGCCGGGCTCTCCAGATGGGTCCACTCGAGCGTGTCTGCCCCCTCCCAGGGCCTCGCGGCCGCCCTTTCTCCGCGCCCGAGCACGGTGACCTTGAGGATGATCCACAGGAACAGGATCTGCGAAAGCCCGAAGCCGAACGCACCGATCGAGGCGATCTCGTTGAACCCGGCGAACTGCAGCGCGTAGTCCGGTATCCGGCGAGGCATGCCCGCGAGCCCGAGGAAGTGCATCGGGAAGAAAGTGACGTTGAAGAAGATCATCGACAGCCAGAAGTGCCATTTGCCGAGCTTCTCGTCGTACATCCGGCCGGTCCACTTCGGCACCCAGAAATAGAATCCCGCGAAGAGCGAGAACAGCGACCCGGCGACGAGCACGTAGTGGAAGTGTGCGACTACGTAGTAAGTGTCCTGCAGCTGGATGTCAATCGGCATGATCGCGAGAACCAGGCCGGTGAACCCGCCCATAGTGAACACGAAGATGAAGCCGACGGCGAACAGCATCGGCGTCTCGAAGGTCATCGACCCCCGCCACATGGTGGCGAGCCAGTTGAATACCTTCACCCCGGTGGGCACCGCGATCAGCACGGTCGCATACATGAAGAACAGCACGCCCGCGGTGGGCATCCCGACGGTGAACATGTGGTGCGCCCATACGATGAACGAGAGGATCGCGATGGACGCGGTGGCATAGACCATCGACGAATACCCGAACAGGGGCTTTCGCGCGAACGCCGGGATCACCTGGCTGATGATGCCGAAGCCGGGCAGGATCATGATGTAGACCTCGGGGTGCCCGAAGAACCAGAAGATGTGCTGGAACATCACCGGGTCGCCGCCGCCCGCCGCGTTGAAGAACGAGGTGCCGAAGTGGCGGTCGGTCAGTACCATGGTCACCGCGCCCGCCAGCACCGGCATGACGGCGATCAGCAGGTATGCGGTGATGAGCCAGGTGCACACGAACAGAGGCATCTTCATCAGCGTCATCCCGGGCGCGCGCATGTTGAGGATGGTCGTGATGATGTTGATCGAACCCATGATCGAGGACGCGCCCATGATGTGCAGCGCGAAGATCCCTAGGTCCATCCCCGGGCCCATCTGCGTGGAGAGCGGCGCATAGATCGTCCAGCCGGCGGCGACCGCCCCGCCGGGAACGAAGAAGGACGAGACGAGGAGCGTCGCGGCGACCGGGAGGAGCCAGAAGCTCCAGTTGTTCATGCGCGCGAACGCCATGTCGGGCGCACCGATCATCATCGGCACCTGCCAGTTGGCGAACCCGACGAAGGCCGGCATGATTGCGCCGAACACCATGATCAGACCGTGCATCGAGGTCAGCTGATTGAAGAATTCCGGGTGCCAGAACTGCAGGCCGGGCTGGAACAGCTCCGCCCGGATGCCGAGCGCGAGAATCCCGCCGACCAGGAACATGGTGAAGCTGAACCAGAGGTAAAGCGTGCCGATGTCCTTGTGGTTGGTGGTCGTGATCCAGCGCATGATTCCCGAGGGATGATGCTCGTGACCGTGCGCGTGGCCGTGATCGATAACTGCGCTCATGAGATGCTCCTAGAACTCGTCGTCCGTTTCACTTGCGTGCCGCCTTGATCTCGCTCGGCTGGATCACGTCTCCCGTCTTGTTGCTCCAGCTGTTGCGCTCGTAGGTGATGACCGCCGCGATGTCCGTGTCGGAGAGCTGCTTGCCGAACGCGGCCATCGCCGTCTTCGGCCTGCCGTTCAGAACGATCTCGATGTGGCGGCCCTTGGGCTCCTTGATGAGCGGCGAGCCGTCGAGCGCGGGGAACACGCCCTTCACGCCCTGCCCGTTCGCCTGGTGGCAGGCAACGCAATTCGCCGCAAACACCTTTTCCCCGCGCGCCTTCAGGTCGGCGAGGTTCCATTTCTTGTTCGGGTCATCGGCGGCGGCAGCGAGTTTCAGCCGCTGCGCGCTGACCCATTTGCCGTAGTCCTCGGTGGACACGACCTCGACAACGATCGGCATGAAGCCGTGGTCCTTGCCGCACAGCTCGGCGCATTGCCCGCGATAGGTTCCGACCTTCTCTGCCCTGAACCAGGTATCCCGCACGAATCCCGGGATCGCGTCCTGCTTCACGCCGAATTGCGGAACCCACCATGAATGTATGACGTCATTCGCCGTCGTGAGTACCCGGATCTTCTTGTCGACGGGCACCACGAGCGGATTATCGACTTCGAGCAGATAGTGCTCGTTCTTGGGGGCCGTTCCCGTGATCTGGTCCCGCGGCGTCGCCAGGGCCGAGAAGAAGCTGATTCCCTCCCCTTCGCCCTTCAGGTAGTCGTAGCCCCACTTCCACTGGTACCCGGTGGCCTTGATGGTGATGTCCGGGCTGCTGGTATCCCTGATCGTCAATACCGCTTTGGTCGCCGGCCACGCCATGAAGATCAGCACGAGAAAAGGGATGACGGTCCAGATCACCTCGACGGTCGTGTTCTCGTGGAAGTGCTCGGCTTTGTGACCGACGGACTTCCGGTGGGCGTAGATCGAGTAGAACATTACGCCGAAGACGCCTACGAAAATCACCAGGATGATCCACATCATCGTGATGTGGAGCTTGTCGATCTCGGTGGCGACGCGCGTGACCGGCGTCTGGAAATCCCACTGAAAGGCGGCGTGCGCCGTTCCCGAAAGCGCGAGGAGCCAGGCTGCCGCGACCGTCCCTTTTTTCATCATGTCCCTCGTGATTTTTCTTCGCTAGCGATTCGACAGGCCGCGCCGCAGGCGCCAGCCGAGAGAAGCACGCCCCTTGGCGTCCAGGTGACGTCCGATCTCGAGCTCGCTTCCGCGCGAGCACAGCAGCAGGCGCAATTCCTGCCCGAGGCGCCGCTCGTCGACACGCAAGTAGCGCGGGTCGAATTCGTGCTGCACGATGCGCCCCGCGTTGCTGGCCTGCACCAGCAGCTTTTCCCCGCAGAGCGCGATGCGCTCGTAGTCCGCCGCGTGGCGGCCGTTCAGGTAAAACGCCGCGGCGAGCGCGAGCACTTCCAGCCCGGCGAACGGCAGGACAGGCCACGCCCCCGCGAGCGCAAACCCTGCAGCAATGCCGAGCGACACGCCAGCGGCTGAAGCAAGCACGCACAGAAGGTCTCGCGGCGAGATCGAGCAATTGCGCTTGATGGTGAGGTCGAACGCCGATTCGGATGCCGCCGTGTGCACGCGAGCGCCTAGCCTGGAAAAAGCGGAAAACTCGTAAAAAAACCGCGCTAAATTAACACACTGCCCCACGCCGGGCAAGCCAAATTGCCGGGAGAAACATCTCTCAGCCAGGTGTTGTCGTCGTCCACTTGACGATTTGCCTGCCATCAGCCGCAATCCGCGGCTCGCCCTTCCAGGCGTGGCCGTATACGACCTCGACTGTCGCGGGCAATCGGCCGTTCTCGCGAAGCGCCCCGTACTCCGCGAGCATCCGTTTCCAGGTTCCACGTCCCGTGAGCGAGCGTGGACGGTCGACGGCGGCGCTGGTCTGGCCCGATGCTCTGAGGTCGCGAACGAGATCCTCGACGCGCGCGTAGGTGAGCGTAATCGTCTCGACATCCATCACCGGCGAGGCAAAGCCGCACGCGACCAGCATGTCGCCCACGTCGTGCATGTCGACGAAGGGGTGCACCCGGCGCGCGGGCGAAGCCCGCGTGAACGCGGACCGCAACTCCTTGAGCGTATCGGGGCCGTAGCTCGAGAACATCAGCAGCCCGCCGGGCGCCAAAACGCGCCGAAACTCGCGCAGCACGGCGGGCGGATCCTCCACCCAAGGCAGGGCGAGGTTCGACCACAGCATGTCGATCGCGCCCGAGCGCAGCGGCAGGCGCGCAAGATCGGCGCAAACGTGCCCCGGCCGCGCCCCGGGGAGAAAGCGCCGCAAGCGCGCGGCGAAGGAGCGCGGGCGCGAAGCCGCGCGGATCGCGGCCCAAGCGAAGTCGACGCCCAGCACGACCGACTTCGGATAACGCTCGCGCAGCAGGGCAAGTCCCCTGCCCGTGCCGCACCCCGCGTCAAGCACGCGGGTGGGAGCCAGCCGCACGTAGTCTAGGCGCTCGAGCATGCGCCGCTCGACCTCGCCCTCCAGGGCCGCTCTATCTTCGCCGCGGCGCGCCGCGCGCTCGAACGCGCGCCGCGCCTGCTGCGCATCGACGCGGAAAGCATCCATGTTCAGAGCGGGCGAATACCGAGCTTGTCGAGCAGCGCGCGGTCGCGTTCCGCTTCAGGGTTTCCGGTGGTGAGCAGCTTGTCACCGTAGAAGATTGAATTCGCGCCCGCGAGGAAGCACAGTGCCTGCACCGCCTCCGGCATCTCGGCGCGCCCGGCTGACAGACGCACGAAGCTGGCCGGCATGGTGATGCGCGCGCACGCGATCGTGCGCACGAACTCGGTCCAGTCGAGCTTCGGGAGACCGTGCAGAGGCGTGCCCTCGACCTGGACCAGATCGTTGATGGGTACCGATTCGGGCTGCGGGTCCAGGCTCGCGAGCTGTGCGATCAGTCCGGCGCGCTGCGCACGCGACTCGCCCATGCCGACGATGCCGCCGCAGCAGACCTTGATGCCGGCGCCGCGGACGCGCTCCAGCGTGTCGAGACGGTCGGCGTATTCGCGCGTAGTGATGATGTCGCCATAGAACTCGGGTGCGGTATCGAGGTTGTGGTTGTAGTAGTCGAGCCCCGCCGCCTTCAGCTGCTCGGCTTGGCCTTCGCGCAGGAGACCCAGGGTCGCGCAGGTTTCGAGCCCCAGGGCCTTGACGGCTCTCACCCTCTCGGCCACCTGCTCCAGGTCCTTCTGCTTGGGGCCGCGCCACGCGGCCCCCATGCAGAAGCGCGTGGCGCCGCTCTCCCTGGCGGCCCTGGCCGCGGCGACCACGTTCTCGAGCGGAACGAGGGGCTCATTCTCCACCCCGGTCCGGTAGCGCGACGACTGCGGGCAATAGGCGCAATCCTCAGGGCATCCTCCCGTCTTGATCGAGAGGAGGGTCGAGAGTTGCACGGCGTTCGCGTCGTGGTGCTGGCGATGGACGTCCTGGGCGCGGTGGAGGAGGTCGTTGAAGGGAAGCTCGAACAGGGCCTCGACCTGCGCGCGCGTCCACGTCCCGCGCGGACTCCGCTCGCGCACGCGGTGAACGGAAGCGCCGCTTGGCTCGTTATGGGTGGGATGCATGGGCATACTGCGGGGATCCGCGGAATCATCGCGGCAAGGATCACGCATGTCAAATCGTGAGGGCTCGCTCGCCGTGAGCGTTCGCGCCGCGATGAGCTGGCTCGCGGGAGATTGCGCCCTGTGCGGCGGCCGCAGCGGCATGGAGGCGCTGTGCGCAGCCTGCGCGGCGGGGCTCCCCGCGCTGCCGGAGCACTGTCCACAGTGCGCACTGCCTTCGGCCTCGAGCGCAATCTGCGGAAGCTGCCTCGCGGATCCTCCGCGCTTCGACGCCACGCTCGCCTTGTGGCTGTACGAGTTCCCCTGCGACCGTCTGGTTCAGGCCCTCAAGTACCGCGCCCGCCTCGCGCTCGCGTCCTTCTTCGCTCGCAGCCTCGCTTCCCGGCCGCTGCCCGCGGTCGACCTCGTCTTGCCGATGCCGCTGCATCCGGAACGCCTGGCGCAACGGGGCTTCAACCAGGCGGTCGAGATCGCGCGAATCCTGTGCCGCCACACCGGACTCGTCCTCGCGACCCGAGGCGCCAGGCGCATCAGGGATACCGCGGCGCAGACCAATCTCCCCTACGAGGAGCGCGCAAGGAATGTCCGCCAGGCTTTCGGCTGCGATCTCGATCTCTCCGGGAGGAGCGTCGCGGTGGTCGACGACGTCATGACGACGGGCGCGACCCTGAACGAGCTCGCCGGCGTTCTCAAGCGCGCCGGCGCGGCGCGCGTCGACAACTGGGTGATCGCGCGCTCGGTGCTGCGCTAGGGCCCCCGCCTAGTTTCCTTCCTCCCTGGGGTCGCGCGCGAGCAGAGACTGCACGGCCTCGCGGGGCGAGGAGCCGCGAAACAACACTCCGCATACGGCGCGCGTGATCGGCATGTCGACGCCCTTCTCCGAGGCTAGCGATTCGACCGCGCGCGCCGAGTACACGCCTTCGGCAACGTGCCCCAGCTGTTCCAGAGTCGCCTCGAGCGGCGCTCCGCTTGCCAGGAGCAGCCCGACCCGCCGGTTGCGCGAAAGGTCGCCGGTGCAGGTGAGGATCAGGTCGCCGGCGCCCGCCAGACCCATGAACGTCTCGGCTCTTCCGCCGACGGCCGTTCCCAGCCGCGCAAGCTCCGCCAGGCCCCGGGTGATCAGGGCGGCGCGCGCGTTGAGGCCCAGCCCGAGGCCATCGCTGATTCCCGCTGCGATCGCCATCACGTTCTTCACGGCACCGCTCAACTCGACACCGACGACATCGGTGCTGTAGTACACCCTCAGAGTCGGCTGGTGCAGCTCGCGCGCGATCCGCTTCGCGAAATCCGCGTCGCGGGCGGCCAGCGTGAGCGCCGCGGGAAGTCCCCGCGCCACTTCGAGAGCGAAGCTGGGCCCGGACAGGGCGCCGCAGGGCGCGCGCTCCCCCAGCACTTCGGATGCAACGTCGTGAGGCAGTTTGGCACTCGCCTGCTCGAAGCCCTTGCAGGCCCAGACGACCGTCCCGGCGAATCTCGATGCCCGGACCTTCTCCAGGACCTCCCTGAGCGCCGCGGTGGGCGTGGCGACGAGAAGCATGTCCTGTTCCCCGAACTCGGCGCCGGACTCGGGTCGGACGAGCACTGCTTCGGGGATCGGCACGCCCGGGAGGTATCGCATGTTGCAGCGTTCGGCCGCGATCGCGGCCGCCGAGGCGCCGTCCCTCGCCCAAAGGGTGACCCTGTGCCTCTCGCAGAGCGCGATCGCGAGCCCGCTGCCCCAGGCGCCGGCCCCGACGATGCCGATCTTCAAGGGGTTCGCCGGAGGGACCTAGAGGCCCCAGATCTGATTGACCTTGACGTAGCCCGTCTGGCCGTCCGCATGCCGCACCTTGAGCCACCCGCCGGCCTGCGGCTCGGCGAGTTCGAGCGCCACGCCCTGCTGCGCCTGGAATACGAGCGGCGACTGCTCGCTCGCGGACTGCCTCACATCGGCAAACGGAGCCGTCACGACCACAGTCCGCTTCTCGGAGAGCGCCTTCTTTTCCACCCAGCTGAGGTCGCCCGACTGATCGCGCACTTTCACCCAGGCCTCGACGTTCACGACCACCTCGACCGGGTAGCTGCGGCTCGCGACGAAGAGCTTCTTCGCCTTGACCGAAGGCGCGTCATACATCAGCGTGCCGCTCTCCGCGATCGAGCGGAACTCGGCCGCGCCGACGGGCGCGGCCAGCGCGACCAGCGCCAGGGCCGCGAAGCAGCGCATCAGTGAGCTGCCTCGATCCGCTGTCCGTCGGGCTTCACCGATGCGGCTGCGCGCTGCTGATAGATGGCCTCAAAGTTGACGGGAGCGAGCAGCACGGGCGGAAAGCCGGCGCGCGTCACGAGATCCGACACCGACTCGCGGGCATAGGGAAACAGGATGTTCGGGCAGACGATCCCGAGGACGGGCGCGAGATCCGCCTCGGAAACGTTGCGTATCTGGAAGATCCCGGCCTGCGAGGCCTCCACCAGGAACAGGGTCCTGTCCCCGGACTTCGCCGTGACGGTGATCACCAAGGTCACTTCGTGCAGAACATCGTTGACTCGCTGCGCCTGCTGGGTGATCTGCACCTCGAGCTGGGGTTGCTCCTGCTGCATGAACACCTGCGGTCCCGCCGGGACCTCGAGCGACAGGTCCTTGATGTAGATTTTCTCGATGCCGAAGGTCGGTGGCTGAACGTCGCTCATGGAACGCCCTATTTCTCCAGCGGCAGGCCGGCTTGCTGCCAGGCCGCGACGCCGCCGCCCAGCGAGAAGGTCTGATCGAAACCCTGTTTGCGCATCACGGCGGCCGCTTTGTCGGCGCGGTTGCCCCTTTCGCACACCACGATCACCGGCCTCGCCTTGAACTTCTCCAGCTCCGGGGCGCGCGCCGCGAGCTCAGCCATCGGGATATGGCGCGCGTTGGCCAGGTGGCCTTTTTCGTAGTCGGCTGCATCGCGGATATCCAGTACCAGGGCGTTCTTCTGATTGATCAGCAGCGTCGCCTGGAGCGTCGACACCGAGGAGCCGCCCATGCCGCGGCTTATCGCCGGCCAGACCAGCATCCCGCCGCTGACGGCTGCGAGCGCGACCAGGAACATGTGCTCGGTGATGAATTTCAGGAGGCCGACTTCCCCCATGTCACGATCTCGGCACGCCGCACAGTACTTCGCGCATCGTGGAAAGCAGCTGGAGAGTGCGCTGATCCCTGACGGAGTAGAACACGTGGTTGGCGTTCCGCCTCGAGCCGACTATCCCCTTCTCACGGAGGATCGCCAGATGCTGCGAGACGTTGCTCTGCGAAGTGCCTACCGCCTCGACGATGTCCTGCACGCTCGACTCCTGCTCGCCGAGAACGCAGAGTATCTTGAGCCTCAGGGGATGAGCGATGGCGCGCATGGCGTGAGCCATTCTCTCGATCTGCTCCCGGCGGCCTATCAGATCGAAGACGTCCCGCGGCTGATGCGCAGCCCGCTGCTCTCGAATTTCCATGGGCGCTCATTATAAAATGCTTTCCCGGGACGTGATGGTCATAACGGCCGCGTCGAGAGCACCATGCACAGGATCGTTCTGCTGCGTCACGGCGAATCGGTATGGAACATGGAGAACCGGTTCACCGGCTGGACCGACGTCGATCTCACGCCGCGAGGCGTGGGCGAGGCGAAGCGCGCCGGCGAAATGCTAAGCCAGGCCGGCTTCGGCTTCGACACGGCGTACACCTCGGTGCTCAAGCGCGCCATCAAGACGCTGTGGCTGGCGCTGGAAGCCATGGATCTGATGTGGATTCCGGTGCAGCATTCCTGGCGGCTCAACGAGCGTCACTACGGCGGTCTGCAAGGACTTAACAAGGCCGAAACGGCGAAGAAATACGGCGAAAAGCAGGTGCTGGTGTGGAGGCGCAGCTACGACGTGCCGCCTCCCCCTCTCGAGCGCGGGGACCCGCGCGATTCGCGCGGCGATCCTCGCTACGCCGGCATCGACGACACGGCGTTCCCGCTCACGGAGTGCCTGAAGGACACGGTTGTGCGCTTTCTCCCCTACTGGAGCGAGGCCATTGCTCCGGCCGTGCGCGCCGGGCGCAGAGTGCTGATCGTTGCGCACGGTAACAGCCTGCGCGCCCTGGTCAAGTATCTCGACGGGGTCAGCGACAGCGCGATCGTGGACCTGAACATCCCGACCGGGCTGCCCCTCGTCTACGAGCTGGACTCCGGATTGCGGCCGGTGCGGCACTACTATTTGGGGGACGCGGCCGAGGCCGAGGCGCGCGCGCGGGCGGTCGCCGATCAGGGCAAGGCCGGAGCGTGAAGCCCGCACGCCGGATCGGTCTGGGGCTGCTGCTCGTCCCGGCCCTGGCGCTGGCCCAAGGGGAGGCCGAGAAGCTCGAGGCGCTGCGGGCTCGAATCGAGGGCTTGCGAGGGAAGATCACGGAGTCCGAGGAAAGCCGCACCGAGGTTCGCGACCAGCTGCGCGACTCCGAGCGCGCGATCTCCGAGGCCAATCGAGCGCTGCGCACCCTCGCCGCCAGGCGGGCGGCTGCCGATGACGAGCTCAAGTCTCTCGCAAAGCGCAGCCAGGCGCTCGAGTCCGAAATCGGCTCCCGCAGGGAGACCCTGGGGAGGCTGCTCACGCTGCGTTACGTGAACGGGGAGCGGAGCGGCCTGAGGCTGCTGTTGTCGGGCGAGGAGCCTGGACGGATCGCGCGCGAGCTGCACTATTACGGTTACATCTCGCGCGCCCAGACCGAGTTCATCGACGAGCTGCGCTCTCGGCTCGCGCGGCTCAAGCAGCTGGAAGCCGACACCCGGGGAAGGAACGCCGAGATTGCCGCGATCGAATCGGCGCGCCGCGCCGAGCGCGCCGCACTCGTCCGCCAGCAGGCAGAGCACCGCAAGGTGCTCGCCCGCGTCTCGAGCCAGCTGCGCGAGCAGCGCCGCCAGGTGAAGCACCTCGAACGCGACGAATCGCGCCTGTCTAGGCTGGTCGAGGAGCTCCGCAAGCTCCTCGCGGCCGCGCCCGCGCGCCTCCGCAACGACAAGATTCCCGAGCCCGGGGGCGCGGACAGCTCGATGACAGGAATCAAGCCGGGCATACGGCTCCCCATCCGCGGTGAACTCGCGAACCGCTTCGGTGCCCAACGGTCCGATGGTGGTCCTACGTGGAAGGGCTTGTTCATCCGCTCCCCGGCAGGCCAGGAGGTGCGAGCGGTCGCTCCGGGCCGGGTCGTTTTTGCCGACTGGCTGCGAGGCTTCGGGAACCTGCTCATCATCGACCACGGGAAGAGCTATCTCACCATCTACGGAAACAACGAGTCGGTGCTCAAGCAGGTAGGTGACTTAGTTGGCACCGGGGAAGCGGTCGCGACCGTCGGCGCGAGCGGCGGCAACATGGAATCGGGTTTATACTTTGAAATTCGGCACGAAGGAAAAGCCTTCGATCCCATGCGCTGGGTGTCCCTGAAATGATGGGGCGGTCGGCGCGCAGCCCAAGGCAAAAACCATGATGACGAGATTCAAGCAGGCCAGCCTGGTGCTGGTCGGTGTGCTGGCCGGAGTACTGCTCAGTCTGAACTTCTCCGCGATAGCGCAGCGCGAGGCCGCTCGCTTTCCGCTCCCGGTCGACGAGTTGCGCGCCTTCGCCGAGGTGTTCGGAGCGATCAAGTCGAACTATGTCGAGCCGGTCGAGGACAAGAAGCTCATCACCGAGGCGATCAGCGGAATGCTCACCGGTCTCGATCCGCATTCGGCGTATCTCGACCAGGACGCTTTCAAGGAGCTGCAGGTCGGCACGCAGGGCGAGTTCGGCGGCTTGGGCATCGAAGTCGGCATGGAGGAAGGCTTCGTGAAGGTGGTGTCTCCCATCGAGGACACGCCGGCGTTCCGCGCAGGCCTGAAGCCGGGGGATTTCATCATCAAGATCGACGACGCCTCGGTCAAGGGGATGAGCCTGAACGACGCGGTCAAGCGCATGCGCGGCAAGCCGAAGACGAGCATCCGGCTCACGATCATGCGCAAAGGCGAGGTCAAGCCGTTCGAGGTCACGCTGATCCGCGACGTGATCCGCGTGCAAAGCGTGAAGTCCAAGCTGATCGAACCCGGCTACGGATGGGTTCGAGTCTCGCAGTTCCAGGAGCACACGGGAGAGAATCTGGTCAAGCACCTCGAGGGGCTGTACAAGAGCGGTCCGCTGAAGGGGCTGATTCTCGACCTGCGCAACGATCCCGGCGGCCTTCTCAACGGGGCCGTGGGGATCTCCTCCGCCTTCCTGCCGCCGCGCGCGACGGTGGTGTCCACCGACGGGCGCACCGAGGACGCCAAGCGCAAGTTCATCGCGGCGCCCGAGGATTACCTGCGCGGAAACCGTGACGATTACCTGAAGAACCTGCCCGCGGCCGTCAAGACCGTTCCCATGGTCGTGCTGGTGAACGGGGGCTCCGCGTCCGCCTCGGAGATCGTGGCGGGAGCGCTGCAGGACCACAAGCGGGCGACTTTGATCGGCACGCAGACGTTCGGCAAGGGCTCGGTGCAGACCATCCTTCCGCTCGGCAACAACACCGCGATCAAGCTCACCACGGCGCGCTATTACACGCCCAGCGGCCGCTCGATCCAGGCGAAGGGAATCACACCGGACATCGTCATCGAGGATCCCACCTCGCCGACGACGGTCAGGCTGCGCGAAGCCGATCTCGAGAAGCACCTCCTCAACGAGCAGGACCCGGGTGCCCAGGCGGAGAAAGCGCAGCGCACCAGCGCCAAGCCGTCGACCGAGGCCGACGAGAAGCCGCCCGCGCCGCTCGAGTTCACGTCGGACAAGGATTTCCAGTTCCAGCAGGCGCTCAAATACCTGAAGGGCCAGCCGCTGGCCACCGCGCAAAGCGCCCCGCCCGCGCCCGCCAAGAACTGACCGACGCGCGCCTGCGGCGGGCCGTAGAGCCGATGACAGACGAGCAACTGCTGCGCTATTCGCGGCACATCCTGCTGCCCGAGATCGGGGTCGAAGGGCAGCAGAGGCTGCTGTCGGCGTCGGCCCTGGTCATCGGCGCCGGAGGCCTGGGTTCGCCTGCAGCGCTCTACCTCGCGGCGGCGGGGGTCGGAACTCTGACCCTTGTCGACGGGGACGACGTCGATCTCACCAATCTCCAGCGACAGATTCTCCACGGCACCGAGTCGGTAGGCCGGCCCAAGGCCGAATCGGGGCGAGCGGCGCTCTCGAGGATCAATCCCGAGGTGAAGGTCGTGCCGGTGCAGCAGCGCGTGGGAGACGAGGCGCTTGACCGCTTGGTCGAGTCTAGCAGCGTGGTGCTCGACTGCTCGGACAACTTCGCCACGCGCCACGCCGTGAACCGCGCCTGCGTGCGGCATCGAAAGCCTCTCGTGTCGGGGGCGGCCGTGCGTTTCGACGGGCAGGTAAGCGTCTTCGATCTGCGGGACGAACTCAGCCCCTGCTATCACTGTCTCTTTCCGGAGAACGCAGAGCTTGAAGAAATGCGCTGCGCAATCATGGGGGTGTTCGCCCCGCTTACCGGGATCATCGGCACCGTGCAGGCCGGAGAGGCCTTGAAGCTGCTCGTGGGCGCCGGAGAAACGCTAAAGGGGCGATTGATGCTTCTGGACGCGCTCACCATGCAGTGGCGCACGGTCAGGCTTGCACGGGACCCCTCCTGCCCGGCGTGCGCGCGGGTTGCGTCCGAGCTGCGCGTCTAGATCTGCGCTAGCCTCGCGAGAGCAGCGGCCACTGCTTTTCCCAAAGCTCGGAGGGCATACGCTTGAAGCCGCTCTTCGCGTATTGTTGCCAGCGGCCGATCACATAGCAAAGAAGCAGATTCGCACGCGGACCGTGGTCGGCCGCGGCGTCGCCCCCTGAAGGGGATGCGCCCTGCCTCTGCGTCGAAGCCACGCGCAGGCACTGCTTGAGCGTCGCTTCGAGACGGTCGTGAAGCTGGTTGATGCGCACTTGAAGCCGCTCGTCCTCGTTCACTAGCGCATCGCCCACCAGGACGCGCGTCATGCCCGGATTCTTTTCCGCGAAACCAAGAAGCGAGGACATGATCGCCTGAATCTGCTTGAGGCCGTCGTCCTCCTCCGTGGTGATCTTGTTGACGAGCCCGAACACGCTTTGCTCTATGAACTCGATCAGGCCTTCGAACATCTGCGCCTTGCTCGCGAAATGGCGATAGAGGGCGGCTTCGGACACGTCCAGTTCCTTCGCCAGGGCCGCGGTAGTGACCTTCTCGCCCTTGGGGTTCTCCAGCATGCGCGCGAGGACTTGCAGGATCTGCAGGCGGCGGGCACCGGGCTTTGCGGCGGGCATGGTCGCTCTCTTACAGGTGAACCGCCCCTATTGTATGACTCCGGGTGAGCGCTTGCTGCCGGTTACAATGCTGCCCATGCAGCTCTCGCCGAATTTTTCTCTGAGCCAACTGGTCTATTCGGAGACGGCAGAGAAAAACGGGATCGATAACACGCCTCCGCCCGAGATCGTGGACAACCTGAAGCGCGTTGCCGCCGGGCTCGAATGGGTCCGGGCGCTGCTCGGAGCGCCCCTGGAGATCTCGAGCGGCTACCGCTGCGCCGCCCTCAACGAGGCCGTGGGGGGCTCCGGCGCCTCGCAGCACCTGCAGGGCCTGGCCGTTGACTTTTGCTGCCCCGCCTTCGGAACACCCCTCGAGATCGCGCGGGAGATACAGCGCTCGGGACTGGAATTCGATCAGTGCATACTCGAATACGGACGCTGGGTGCACCTGTCGTTCAGCGAAGCGCCGCGGCGCCGGCTGCTGACGATCTACGACGAGGACGAAGGATACCTCGCGGGTCTCTGGGACGAGCAGGGCAAGCCGATCGCGTAGGCGATCATTTCGAGCGGATCAACGTCCCCACGCCCTCGTCGGTCAGGATTTCGAGCAGAACCGCATGCTCGACCCGGCCGTCTATGATGTGGACGCTCTTGACGCCGGCCTTCGCTGCGTCGAGCGCCGAGCTGATCTTGGGCAGCATCCCGCCGGAGAGCGTGCCGTCGGCGACGAGCGCGTCGATCTTCTTCGGAGTCAGGCCGGTAAGGAGCTTGCCGTTCTTGTCGAGCACGCCTGGCGTATTGGTCAGAACCACGAGCTTTTCGGCGCGCAGCACTTCGGCGAGCTTGCCCGCGACCAGGTCCGCGTTGATGTTGAACGACTGCCCGTCCTCGCCGACGCCGATCGGCGCTACGACGGGGATGAACCCGCCCTCCTGGAGCGCCCAGATCACCTTGGGGTCGATCGACGCGATCTCGCCCACCTGGCCGATATCGATCTTTCCGCCGTCGTTGCCGGTGTCGGAAAGGAGCAGCTTCTTCGCCCTGACGAACGCACCGTCCTGCCCGGTGAGCCCGACCGCCTTTCCGCCCGCCTGATTGATCAGCGTGACAACCTCCTTGTTGACCTGCCCGCCGAGGACCATCTCCACGACATCCATGGTCTCGGCGTCGGTGACGCGCATGCCCTGGACGAACTCGCCTTTCTTGCCGATGCGCGCGAGCTGCTCGTCGATCTGGGGGCCGCCGCCATGGACGATGACCGGGTTCATGCCGACCAGCTTCAGCAACACCACGTCGTGGGCGAAGCCGCGCTTCAGCGCGTCTTCGGTCATGGCGTTGCCGCCGTACTTCACCACGATGGTCTTGCCGTGAAAGCGCCGGATGTAGGGAAGCGCCTCGGAGAGGACTTTGGCCTTGTGTCCCGGCGTCAGCGAGGAGCCGCTCATCTGTGCGCGCATCTTGAGCGCCGATTGTACCCGCGGCGCAAGAAAAAGGCGGCCGAAGCCGCCTTTCGTCGAAGCAAAAGACCGGCCGGGGTTACTGGATCGTCAGCTGCTTGGCCGTAGCTGCCGCCTTCTTCGGGAGCGTCAGCTCGAGCACGCCGTCGGAGTATTTCGCGCTTGCACGCGCTTCGTCGATTTCCTGGGCGAGCCTGAAGGCACGCGAAACTTTGCCGACATAGCGCTCGCTGTGAAGCAGCCGCCCGCCGTCCTTCGCTTCCTTCGACAGCCGCGTCTCCGCGGTGATAGACACTTCGTCACCGTCGATGTTGACCTTGATGTCTTCCTTCTTCACTCCGGGAAGCTCGGCCACTACCCTATAGTCGCCGTTCTGCTCGGCCACATCGACCTTCATGCGGCGGACCGGCACTTCACCCTCGAACCCCAGTGGCCGCACTACGAAGCCGCGCAGAAAATCATCAACCAGATCCCCGAAGGGATCGTAACGCGTGATATTTGCCATGATCTTCCTTCCGAAAAGTTTTCGGGCGTAACGCCCGTGCAAGTCGAAATCTTGGGTCCGCTGCCCGGATTTCAAGGGCGCTTGCGGTCCCTCCCGGAAGAGGCTAGATTCCGCGCCCATGCCACACGGATCGCCTCCGGAACCTCTTGAACTGGAGGGGCAGCGCCCCTATTTATTGCGCTTCGCGCTCCTGCAGCTGCGGGATCGCAGCGCCGCGGAAGATGCCGTGCAGGAGACGCTGCTCGCGGCCATCCAGGGCGCGTCCCAATTCGCCGGCCAATCGTCGGTGCGCACCTGGCTCATCGGCATTCTGAAGCATAAGATCATAGACAGCATGCGCAAGGCGGCGCGCGAGCGGCCAATCGAGGCTCCCGGCGACAGCGGCGACGCGCTCGATCTCGACGCCTACTTCTCCGAGGACGGCCATTTCGCCGAGGCTCCTGAGCACTGGGCAAACCCCGAGCGTTGCCTCGAACAGCGCCGCTTCTTCGAGGCGCTGGAGCGCTGCCTTCAGGAGCTGCCGAGAAAGACCGCCAGCGCTTTTGCGATGCGCGAGCTCATGGGTCTGGAGACCGACGAGATCTGTAAGGAACTGGGGATTTCCACGTCCAACTGCTGGGTGATGCTGTATCGCGCCCGGTTGGGCCTGCGGGCCTGCCTCGAGCAGACCTGGTTCCTGCCCGGATCGCCCGGCAACAGGTGAAGGGAACGCAACGGTGTTCCGGCTTTCGTGCAAGGAAGCGAGCAGGCTGATCTCGGAGGGCATGGACAGGCGCCTGTCGCTCTCCGAGAAAATCGGCCTGCGCCTGCACGTGGGCATTTGTGACGCGTGCACGCGGTTCACGTCGCACGTGCAGTTCCTTCGCCGCGCCTTGAAAGCGTTTCCTGGTCCGGATGAGCGCGAAGAACGCTAGCGCGACCCGCTGTCCAGGCTGCGGAGCCGAATTCGAATGCGGAATGCAGGCAGGCCGCGAGCGCTGCTGGTGCGAGGATTTCCCGCCGCTGCCGAATCCCGAAGGAGACGCCTGCTACTGCCCGCGCTGCCTCGAGCTCAGAGCACGTAGCGCGCGAGATCCTCGCTCTGCGCCAGCTCCTTGAGCTTCGCGTCGACGAAGGCGGCGTCGATCCTGATGCTTTCCTTGCCGTGCCTGCCGGCGTCGAACGAGATCTCCTCGAGCAGCCGCTCCATGACCGTGTGCAGGCGCCGCGCGCCGATGTTCTCGGTCTTCTCGTTGACCGACCAGGCGATCTCCGCCAGGCGCCGTATGCCGTCGGGCAGGAAGGCCACATCGACCGCTTCCGTGGCGAGCAGCGCCTGATACTGACGCGTCAGGCAGGCGTCGGTCGCGGTGAGGATTCTCTCGAAGTCCTCGACCGAGAGCGAGTCGAGCTCGACGCGGATCGGAAAGCGCCCCTGCAGCTCCGGGATGAGGTCCGACGGCTTGGAGAGATGGAACGCGCCGCTCGCGATGAATAGAATGTGATCGGTCTTGACCATCCCGTACTTCGTCGAGATCGTCGTGCCTTCCACCAGCGGCAGCAGGTCGCGCTGCACGCCCTGGCGCGACACATCGGCGCCGACGATCTCGCCGCGGCTCGCGATCTTGTCGATCTCGTCGAGAAATACGATGCCGTTCTGCTCGACGTTGGCGAGCGCTTTCGCGCGCAGGTCTTCATCGTTGATGAGGCGAGCCGCTTCCTCCTCGGTGAGCATGCGCATGGCCTCGCGGATCTTCATGCGCCGCAGCTTCTTTCTTGCGCCACCCAGGTTCTGAAACATGCCCTGGATCTGCTGCGTCAGCTCTTCCATGCCGGGCGGCGCGAATATCTCCATGTGCGCCTGCGGCGCCGACACCTCGATCTCGACGTCCTTGTCGTCGAGCTCGCCTTCGCGCAGTTTCTTGCGGAATTTCTGGCGGGTCGAGGACTCCTCTTCGCTCGCCGCCATGGCCGGCGCCTGGGCGCCTTCGCCGAAGGCGGTCCCGCCGCGCGCGGCGGGAAGCAGGACGTCGAGCACGCGTTCCTCGGCGGAGTCCTCCGCCCGCCGGCGCACTTTCTTCATCGCCGACTCGCGCGTGTCCTTGATCGCGATCTCGACGAGATCGCGGACGATGGTGTCCACGTCGCGACCAACGTAGCCCACCTCGGTGAATTTCGTGGCCTCGACCTTGATGAAAGGCGCGTCCGCGAGCCGGGCCAGCCGCCGCGCGATCTCGGTCTTGCCGACTCCCGTTGGCCCGATCATCAGGATGTTCTTGGGCGTGATCTCCTGGCGCAAGGGCTCGGCGACCTGCTGCCGGCGCCACCGGTTCCTCAGCGCGATCGCGACCGCGCGTTTCGCGCGCGCCTGCCCGACGATGTGCTTGTCGAGCTCGTGCACGATTTCCTGCGGGGTCATCGAGGACATCAGGCGTTCCGAGCTTTCATTCCAGCGTTTCGACCGCGACCTGGTGATTGGTATAGATGCAAAGGTCGGCGGCGATCGCGAGGGCCTTGCGCACGATCGCTTCCGCGTCGAGCTGCGAGTTCTCCAGGAGCGCCCGGGCCGCCGCTTGCGCGTAGGGGCCGCCCGAGCCGATCGCGACGAGACCGGATTCCGGCTCGATGACGTCGCCCATGCCGGTGATAATGAGCGAGGATTCGCGGTCGGCAACGGCGAGCATCGCTTCCAGGCGCCGCAGCACCCGGTCGGTGCGCCAGTCCTTGGCGAGCTCGACCGCTGAGCGCAGCAGATTGCCCTGATGCTTGTCGAGCTTGGACTCGAAGCGCTCGAACAGCGTGAACGCGTCCGCGGTTCCGCCAGCGAAGCCGGCGAGGATCCGGTCGTGAAAGAGGCGCCGCACCTTGCGCGCGCTCGCCTTCACAACGATGTTCCCGAGCGTCACCTGCCCGTCGCCGCCGAGGGCCACCTTTCCGTCGCGGCGCGCGGAAACGATGGTCGTGCCGTGGAATTGTTCCATGCGTGTACGGAAAATGGGGTCGGAGCGCCGCCGATCAAGTGTCCTAACCCGCGCGGGCAGGCCGCCCCAAAAACGCGATCAGGATGCCCGCCGCGGCGATCGTGCATACGATCATCGACCCCGAGGGCAGATCGAGCCAAAGCGAAGCGAGCAGGCCGATGGAATAGCCCAGCACGCCGACGGCGTACGCTTTCGGAAATCGCCGGCCCCTGGTGTAGAAAGTGGAGAGCGCAGGCACGACGAGCGTGGCGAACACGAGGTACAGCCCCACCAGCTGAACGGACACCGTCACGGTACACCCGAACAGCGCGTAGAAGCCGATGCGCCCTAGCCGCTCGCGCAGGCCGAACCAGAGAGCGAGCACCACGGCATAGACGGCCGCGACGACCAGGAGCTGGCTCTTGGTCACCCACAGGATCTGCCCGACGAGGAGATCCTTCAGGTTCTCTCCGCCGTGCGGATCCCGGGCAAGGAGCAGGATTGCGGCGCTCGATCCCAGCACGAACACCACGCCGATGATGGCCTCCTGGACCTCGGGCCAGCGCCGCTCCGTCCAGGTCAGGAACATGGCGCAAGCAAGCGCGGCGGCGAGCGCCGCGACCTGAACGGCGGCGGCGGTGGGCTCCCAGCCGAGGTAGTGGGCGAGGATGACGCCCAGTCCTGCCACCTGCGCCACGGCGAGATCGATGAACACGATGCCGCGCGCGAGAACCTGCATGCCGAGGGGCACGTGGGTCGCCGTGACGAGCAGGCCGGCGATGAGCGCCGGCCACAGAATCCCGAAGCTTGCCGCGTCGAGCGTCATTTCACCACCCCGAGAAGGCGCCCGATCAGGTCGTCGAAGAATCCGAAGAGGTCCTTGGCCTTGTCCGTTCCGCCAACCGTGAAAGGCAGCATGACCGCCGGAATCTTGGAGCGCTCGGAGAGGAATTGCGCCGCTTGAGGACTGTCGTACGACGAATACACGATCACCTTGGCGGGCTGGGCCTTCATCAGATCCACCAATTCCGCGAGATGCGACGGCGTGGGGGGGATTCCCGGCTTGGGCTCGAGCGTGCCCACCTCGCGCATTCCCGTCCAGTTGATGAAATACGAAAAGGCCTTGTGGTGCTCGACGATTGGCACGCCCCTGAGGGGCGCGGCTTCTTTCTCCCAGCGGCCGATCGCCGCCTGCCAGCGCGTGAGAAAGGCTTTGGCCCGCGAATGATACGTTTCCGCGTTGCCGGGGTCCACCTGGGCCAAGCGCTCCTCGAGCACCGACGCGACCTTGGCGATGTTGCGCGGATCGGTGTGGACATGCGGATTGCCCCCCGGATGGATGTCACCCAGCGCCCGGTCGATGACTCTTGGAATCTCCAGCTTGGCCACGTACTGCGAGGCCTCGATATACCCCGGCGTTCCGAGCTGGATCCTGCTGTTGCCGCTCTGGGTGAGCAGCAGGGGAAGCCACCCTATCTCCAGCTCCGAGCCCGAGCAAATGAGCAAATCGGCCGAGCGGATGCGCGCGATCAGGCTGGGACGAGCCTCGATCCGGTGCGGGTCTTGCAGCGCGGTCGTCGCCGAGTACACCGACACCCTGTCTCCGCCGATCTCCTGGGCCAGGGCTCCCCACTCCGGCTCGCAGGCGAAGACGTTGAGCGCCGCCGAAGCGGGCAGGCAGCCGACCGCGAGGCCGAGCGCAGCGCCGAATTTCAGAATCGTTTTCATGTTCTCACCCTAGAATTTGTGGGCGCCATGCGCGCCCAGGCTGACGATGTACTGGAGGAAAACCTCGTTGTCCGTCGCATCAGACCGCGACTTGTCCTGCGCGAGCTGGAGCCGGATGCGGCTGAACTCGCTCGGGCTCCAGTCCACCATGACGGTCTGACGCGTCGGGTTGTACCGCGCGAGGATCGGGAAATCCGCGGCCGTGAGCCCGCCCGAATCGACCAGCCCGATGTTCGTCGTGCCGGCGTCCAGTCGGTCGTAACGATAGCCGACCCGCCACATCGGAATGAACTGGTAGACGCCCTGCAGATACCAGCCCGATTGCGTCGATGCGTAGCTTCCCGTCTGGGTTCCACCTGTCGTAGCCGCCGCGGTGTCGAACACGAGATTTCCGTTCTCGCGGCGCTGGAAGTATTCGCCCTGGAGCTTGAGGCTCCGCTCCGTCGGGTTGAAGTTCGGCGACCATTTCAGGATGCCGCTCAACGCCCAGAGCTTGCTCGTCCCTGTAAAGCTGTTCGTGACCGGCGTGCCCGTGGCATCGAGGTCACCATAGGTTCGGTCCTGCGGAGAGGTGGTGAGATACGACAGTCCCGCCTGCCATGCGGTGCCGGTTCCGAAATCACCGCCGAGCGTCGTGAAGAAATTGCTCGAGCCGAATCCGTTCTTGTCCCGCCCGCCCTGGGGTCCCGCGGGAAAGTTTCGTCCCCGCCCGACCTCGACTCCAACGTCGAAATAGAGCTCGGTCGGCGCCACCCACTTCAGTTGCACGCCGTCGTCGGAGAGCTGGTTTCCGAGAAACGCCTTGTTGGCGAGCGGCGCGTCGGTGAAATCCCAGGCATGCGCGTGGATCTGGTTCTGATATCCGGCTGTGGAGAAGAACCGGCCCGCCTTGATCGTGAATCCATTGGACAGGGCAAGTGTCTGAATGTACGCCTCCTCAACCTCTATCTGGTTGTCCGGCGACACGGAGAAGATCCCAGTGCCCCGGAAGACCTGATCGACGTTCGCCGCGATCGCGAGCTCGGACTCGCCCAGGCTCAGTCCGCGGTCGGGCGGCGCCACGTCACCGCCAGTGGGGACGAAGCCGTTGATCCTGAAGTTCGCTGGATCCTGCGAGAGATTCCCGTAGATTCCGTTCAAGATCAGCGAGACGGCAGGGTTGAGCGCGTTTTCGCCGGCGGGACGGTTGGAAGCCTGGGCGGCCGCTTGCTCGGCGTCACCGACCCGCTTGTCGAGCTGCTTCACCTGCTCGCGCAGATCGCGTAGCTCGTCCTGCGCCTGCGCTTTCGTTTCGTTGGACACGCTCAGCGCCGCTGCTGCAGCGAGCGCCAAAGCATTCTTCTTCAGCATGGTCCTCTCCGGTTGATGCAAGAAACATCCGCCTCGCCGAGCGAGGCGGAGCCCTGAGCAAACGAACTAGGAGAGGAAGGGAGGCGCACGCGAATCAAAATCGATTCGCGGAGCGAAGGGAATCGGAAGAGTTACAGACGCGAGAGCCGGTAGCGAGCCTTGCGGGACGCAGACTGCGGGAGCCGCGCCCGGCAGGGTGCTGCCGACCGCGTGATACGCGATGCATTTCTCGGCGGGGTGGCCGACGGGGGGAACGCCCTTGCCGCCGAACTGGGCCTTGATCAGGTCGTGCCTGACGTGCGAAAGCGCGTGCTGCTGCGCCGCCTGCTGGGCGAACACCAGCGCGAAGGCGACGAGCAGATGTCTCAGAGTACGGTTCATGCCGCGGCTCAGCCGGGACATAGTGTACTCCTGGAGGCTTTCGGGACCGCTACTCCCCGTAGAGCTTCTGCTTCTGCTCGCGCCGGGACTGCGCCTCGACCGACAGGGTCGCGGTCGGTCGCGCGATCAGACGGGCGATGCCGATCGGCTCGCCGGTCTCCTCGCAATACCCGTAGCTGCCCTCCTCGATTCGGCGCAGCGCCTCGTCGATCTTCTTCAGCAGCTTTCTTTCACGGTCGCGGGCGCGAAGCTCCAGCGCGTACTCTTCCTCGATCGTGGCCTGGTCGGTCGGATCGGCCTCGAGCTCGTGCTCGCGCAGGTGCTCGGAGGTGAGGTTCGCCTTTTCCAACAGCTCTCTCTGCGTCTGGAGCAGCCGCTCGCGGAAGAAAGCAAGCTGCTCCGGGTTCATGTACTGCGACGCCGGCGCGCGCAACAATTCGGCTTCGGTCAGGCCGTTCGTCTTCGCCCGCTTCTCTTCGGCCTGCGCCGTCTCGGGCGCCTTGACCTCCGTCGCCTTTGCGGTCTTAGGCGCCGGCTTCTTTACTGCTTTTCGACCAAACATTGTTCAAGCCCCTTGATGAATAGCTCCTGCGGCAGATTCTTTCCGATGAATACCATCGTGCTCGAGCGCTTCTCTCCCTTGCCCCAGGGGCGACCCAGATCGCCGCCCATGAGCATGTGCACGCCCTGAAAGACCACGCGGTGCGTGTTCCCCTTCATGTGCAGCACTCCCTTGTAGCGCAACAGGTCCGGTCCGTAGATCTGCACGACTCCGGACAGAAACTCCTCGAGCTTGCCGCTATCGAACGGCTTGTCCGAGCGGAACACGAACGAGGAGACGTGCTCGTCGTGCTCGTGCTCGGCGTCCTCCAAGAAATCCGGGTCGAGCTCCAGCACCGCATTGAGATTGAAGCCCCGAATATCGAGGATCTCGCCGATCGGCGCGTCGCCAAAGTGCACCTTCTTGATCGGCGCCCGCGGATTCATCCTGACCAGGCGCTTCTTGAGCATCTCCTGCTCGTCCTCCGACACCAAGTCGGTCTTGGACATCAGAATACGGTCGGCGAAACCGACCTGCTCCTGCGCCTCGCGGAACTCGTCGAGGGTCTTCGGGGCATGCTTCGCATCGACTAGGGTGATGACGCTGTCCAGGAGATAGTAGTTGCCGAGTTTCTCGTCGATGAAGAAGCTCTGGGCGACAGGACCCGGGTCGGCCATGCCCGTGGTCTCGATGATGACTCGCTCGAAATCGAGCGTGCCGGAGTCCCTCCGCTCCTTGAGCTCGCCGAGGATGCGAATCAGGTCGCCGCGCACGGTGCAGCAGACGCAGCCGTTGTTCATCTCGACGATCTGCTCCCCGGTCTCGTTGAGCAGGATCTCGTTGTCGACACCCGCCTCGCCGAACTCGTTCTCGATCACGGCGATCCGGTGGCCGTGCTGCTCCTTGAGGATGCGGTTGACGAGTGTGGTCTTTCCGCTTCCCAGGAACCCGGTGAGTATGGTCACCGGAACCATGTTCTCCTGTCCCGCCAATTCGATCTCCTGGCGCGCTCCGCCCGAGCAACACTATTTGAGCATGCCGAGCCGGAAAAGTTTGCGCCTGGCCGCCCCCGGAAGAGGCGCGGGGCGCCCAAAAAAGGGCGCATTACAGCACGCTCCGGATTACAAAGCAACCCGTGCATCCAGGCGCTAATTCCTCTCTAGCAACAAGCCTTTGAGGTACTCGCCCTCCGGGAACTCGATACGTACCGGATGGTCCGCAGCGGCGCGCAGGCGCTCCCGCAGCAGCAGCGGAGCACCGGCGTCGGCCGCGGCGCCGGCCACGATCTTCTGAAACAGCTCCAGCGACACGCCTCCCGAACAGGAAAACGTCGCAAGCAGTCCGCCCGCCCGCAGGAGCTTGAGCGCGTTCAGATTGATGTCCTTGTATCCCCGCGCCGCCCGAGCGGCGTCTTTCGCCGTCGCAGCAAACTTCGGCGGATCAAGCACGATGGAGTCGAACCGGCGGCCGTCGCGATGCAGCCCGCGCAGCGCCTGGAACACGTCCGCATCCAGCCATTCCACCCGGCCGGGCGCGAAACCGTTAAGGGCCAGATTTCGACCGGCCCCCGCGAGCGCTTGCGCCGAGGAGTCGATGGCCAGGACCGAGCGCGCGCCCCCCGAGAGAGCCGAGAGCGTGAATCCCCCCGTGTAGCAGAAGCAGTCGAGCACCTCCCGCCCCGCGGCAAGCTGCTTCACGCGCAGGCGGTTGTCGCGCTGATCGAGGAAGAACCCGGTTTTCTGCCCGCCGGCCGGGTCGACCTCGTACTCGATACCGTGCTCGACCATCCTCAGCGGCGCGGCGGCGCTGCCGAGAATCCATCCGGACCTTGCGGGCTGACCCTCGAGCTCGCGCGCGTCAGTGTCGGATCGCTCGTAGATCCGGGCGCAGCCGGTGCGCTCGCGGAGTATTTCAATGAGCGCATCGCGCCATTTCTCGCAGCCCGCGGAGAGGAACTGCACGACCAGCGCATCGCCGTAGCGGTCGGCGATCAGTCCGGGAAGCCCATCGGACTCGCCGTGCACCAGGCGCATCGCGTTGGTCGCTTCGCCTGAGACCTGCGCCCGCCTGCGGGCCAGCGCGGCATCGACTCGCCCTTCGAATAGCTTCGGCCCAGGCACGTCCGCCTCGTCGAAGCTCCACACCCGTGCACGGATCTGGGAGGCGGGGCTGTACGCCGCCCAGGCGAGGAATATACCGTCCGCACCGCACACCCGCACCGTATCCCCGCTGCGGGGGTTCCCGACGGTCTCTTCGACAGCGCCCGAGAAGACCCACGGATGGCGCCGCTTGAGCGAGCGCTCGCGCCCCGCCTTGAGCCTCAGCTCCGGCGCGCCCACCGCTTAGACCCAGCCAGCGAGGCCGACCAGCCCGCCTGCCGCAAGAAGCCAGAGAGGGTGGATCCTCGTGCCCAGCACGGCCGCGGCAGTCACCGCGGTGATGATGAACCCCATTGCGGACTGGTCGGCTGCGAGGGTGATGAGGAAGGAACCGGCGAGCATCAAGCCGACGGTCAGCGGAACCAGACCATCCTCCACGGTCTTGCGCCACCGGGCGTCGCGAAATCGCTGCCATACCTGCGACACTCCGTAAGTGAGAATGCTGCTCGGTGCGCAAACTGCAGCGGTTGCGACCACTGCGCCGGCGAGACCTGCCACTTTCCAGCCGATCAGGCTCACGACGAGAATGTTCGGGCCGGGCGACGCCTGGGCAAGCGCGAACAGCTGCGCGAACTCCGTGCTGGTCATCCAGCCGTGAACCTCGACGACGCCACGGTGCAGTTCGGGCAGTACCGTGACGACGCCGCCGACCGCGAACAGCGACAGCAGGGAGAAATCGACGGCAAGCTCCGCCAGCACCTCGCTCACCGGCTCCTCCACGCGGCCGCGGCCACACTCGCGGGAACCGCGACCAGCAGGAAAACACCGAGCGGGAGCCGCACCAGGCCGACGCCTACGAACGCGGCGACCGCGAACACCGCCATCGGCGAGCGCAGGCGCGGGCTCGCCGCCATCTTGATGCCCATGGCGACGATCAGGCCCGCGGCGGCCGCGGAGATGCCGCGAAACGCGGCGGAAACCGCCGGCAGCCCGCCGTAGTGGGTGAACAGGGCCCCCAGCGCCAGGACGATCGCGAACGGCGCGCACATGAGCCCCATGACCGCGGCGAAGGCGCCGAGGGCGCCGCGAAAGCGCGTGCCGATGCAGACCGCCATGTTCACGATGTTGGGACCCGGGAGGACCTGACACAGGCTCAACGCCTCGTTGAACTCCTCGGCGCTCAGCCAGCGGCGCTCCTCGACCAGCATCCTTCGCGCCCAGGGCATTACCCCGCCGAATCCCGAGATGCCGACCTGCGTGAAGCGGATGAACAGGTCGGCGATGCCGGGAGGCGGCCCGCTCATGGCTTCTTGTCCGCGGCCGCGGCCCGCTTCTTCGCCCGTGGATGGGCGGCATCGTACGCCTTGGCGAGATGCTGAAAGTCCAGGTGGGTGTAGACCTGGGTGGTCGAAATGCTCGAGTGCCCGAGCATCTCCTGGACTGCGCGAAGGTCGCCCGAGGACTGCAGCACATGGGTCGCGAACGAATGCCGCAGCATGTGCGGATGAACGTGCTGCGGCAGTCCGAGGCGAAGAGCCCATCGCGACAGCGCGTGGCGCACCGAGCTCGGGGCGATGCGACGGCCGCGCGCGCCGACGAACAGCGCCGACTCGACGGGATCCGCGAGCGCCGGGCGCCGGGCCAGCCAGGCCTCGGCCGCGCCCCGCGCCTTGCCGCCCACGGGCACCGTGCGAGTCTTCGCGCCCTTTCCCGTCACCGTCACCTCGCCCTGCCTGAGGATGGCGTCGGCGTCCGAGACGTTGAGGCTCACCAGCTCGGCAAGACGAAGCCCCGACGAATAGAACAGCTCGAACATCGCCCGGTCGCGCAGCTCGGCCGGCGTGTTCGCGGGAGCGTCGAGCAAACGCGCCATCTGATCGGGCGATAGCACCTTGGGGAGGGCCTTGACGCTCTTCGGCGCACGAAGCCCGATGCACGGATTGCGGGAGAAGCCGCGGTTCTTCACCAGCCACACAAAGAAGCCTCGCCAGCCGGAGATCGTGTAAGCGAGGGTGCGCCCCGACATGCCGCGCGCGTGCAGCTGCGACACCGTCCGGCGCAGCTGCTGGGCCTCGAGCCTCTCCACCGGCACGTCCGGGTTGAGCGCGAAGAGCTCTTCGACGGCGTGGCGGTAGTTGCGAGCCGTCCCGGGGCTGAGCCGTCGCTGATGGGAGAGCTGGGCGATGAACTCGTCGAGCAGAATTCGGCGGGGATCTCGCCTCATTCCCGCACCGTCACCGCTAGAGGAACCTCAGCAGCGCCGCGCTCGCGAGATCGCCCATGCGCCTCAGGTAGAGCGTGCCCATTTCGGGGTAGAAACGCAGCACGTCCTCGCTACCCAGCGCGAGCATCCCGAAGCAATCCCGGTCCCGCAGCGCCATGTGCGCGACCGAGCGCACGCGCGGCGCGCCTTCGCCGAACCACGCGGCCGCTTCCGCACTGCCGCTCGGCCCGCAGAAGGGCTGCGAGAGCGAGTCGGCGTAGCGCCTGACAGTCTCGCCGACGATCCGGAACTCCTGGGAATCCTCGGCGCCCTCCGGCGCGCGGCGCTCGGCGCCCCAGATTCTCAGCGCAGCGTGCGGCACGGCAAAGTCCTCGCGCAGGTGCAGATAGAGCGCGTTCAACAGGCTATGCCAGTCGCGCGCGGCGAGGAGAGCGAGGCTCAGCCGGTGCATCTTCTCGCCGATCGCGTCGTTTTCCTCGCCGATCTGCAGCAGCTCCGCAAGGCGGGACTCGAGCGCGCGGCTCTTCTCCCGGAGCGAAAGCATCTGCCGGTCTGAAAGAGGAATGGCGCGGCCGCCGTGAGGGTGGGGAACGCTGATCTCGGCGAGCATGTCGGCGTGAGTCTCGAAGAACGTCGGGTTCTCGCGCAAATAGCGCGCGACATCGTCAGCTTTCAATCTCGATCTCCCCTTCGAACACGGTCACCGCCGGTCCGGTCATCCATACGGAGCGGTCGCGTTCATTTTCCCCGCCATCCCAGCGTACCGTCAATCGCCCGCCGCGCGTTTCGACCTGAACTCGGTCCTCGAGCAGGCCCTCCCTGATGCCCGTCACCACTGCGGCGCAGGCTCCCGTGCCGCAGGCGAGGGTTTCGCCGGCGCCGCGCTCCCATACCCGCAGGCGCACGCTCGATCGATCAAGGATCTGCATGTAGCCCGCATTCGTCCGCCTGGGAAAGCGGGGATGGCGCTCGATCAGCGGTCCTTGGGTCGTCACCGGGGCCGCGTCCACGTCCTCGACCGTCTGCACCGCGTGCGGGTTGCCCATCGAGAGGACCGCGACCCGGATCGTCTTGCCCGCGACCTCGATCGGCCAGCGCGCCCCGACCGGCTCCAGGCCGCTCGCGTCGAACGGCACCTGCTGCGGGGCGAAACGCGGCGCGCCCATATCGACGCTCACCTCGCCGTCCGCCTCCAGGCGCGGCGCGATGATCCCGGACAGCGTCTCGACGCGGATCTCGCGCTTGCGGGTAAGTCCCTTGTCGTGGACGAACCGGACGAAGCAGCGCGCGCCGTTGCCGCACTGCTCGACCTCGCCGCCGTCGGAGTTCCAGATGCGGTAGCGGAAATCCGCATCCCCGCGCGGGCGCTCCACCAGCAGGACCTGGTCGCAGCCCACGCCGAAATGGCGGTCGGCGATCTTCCTAGCTCTCTGGGGAGTCATGTCGACCGGCCGGCTGACGCCGTCCAGCACGACAAAGTCGTTGCCGGCGCCCTGCATCTTGGTGAAGGAAAGCTTCATCTGCGCCTCAGTACCACTTCCCCTCGCCCGGAGGCCGCGTCTTGAAGCGCTTGTGCGTCCAGAAGTACTGCTCCGGCATCTCGCGCACGCGCTCCTCGATGAATTCATTCAGACGGCGCGCGTCCGCTGCGTCGTCGCCGCTCGGGAAGTTCTCCCACGCGGGGTAGCACATCACCTCGTAGCCTTCACCGCCCGGGAACATACGCGTCACCACCGGCAGGACTCGAGCTCCCGTGATCCTGGCCATGCGCGAGAGTCCTGTGATCGTCGCAGCTGGCACGCCGAAGAAAGGCACGAACACGGCGTCGCGCGCGCCGTAGTCCTGGTCGGGCAGGTAGTAGAAGGGGAGACCCTCCTTCACCGCGGCGATCGCGGGCCGAACGCCGTCCTGACGTGGAATCGCGCGCTGGTGACCGAAGCGGGTGCGCCCCGAGAGAAGCAGCGCGTTGAACCACGGATCCTTCTGCTTCGAGTAGATGCCCGCCATGTCGAACTCGCAGGTGAGCCGCGTGCAGCCGGCGTCGAGGCCGACAAAGTGGGGCGCGAGCAGGATGAGCGGCTCGCCTTGCAGCGCGCGGATCCGCTCCAGGCCGACGACGCGCACCATGCGAACGATTTCCTCGCGCGGCCCCCACCATAGTATCGAGCGCTCGAGCAGCGTGCGCCCGAAGGCGCGGAAGTGAGCCCTGGCGACGGCCACGCGCTCGCGCTCGGCCATCTGCGGAAAGCACTGCCCGAGATTGGTCAGGCAGACGTTGCGGCGCGATCGCGCGAGAAAATAGGCGAGGCCGCCGAGGCCCGAGCCGATGCGAGAGAAGACGGAAAGCGGCAGGAAGTGCAGCACCCACACGATTCCGATGGCGATGCGTGTCAGCATCTGACTAACCCGCGGGCGCGCGCACGCCTGCCGGGACCTTGTAGCGGTTGTAGCTCCACAGGTACTGCTCCGGGCAGCGGAGGATGAGGCTCTCGAGCGAGCGGTTGAGTGTGCGCACCGGCGATTCCGCTGGCCGCGGCGCGAGAAGAGGCTCGATCTCGAAGCGGTAGCCGCTGGCCTGCGGCAAGCGTCTCGAGTAGCACATCAGCACCGGAGCGCCGGTCTGCTCGGCGAGACGTCCCACGAGCGTCATCGTATACGCGGGCCGCCCGAAGAAGTCTGCCCACTCCCCCTCGCCCACTCCCGGGACCTGGTCGGGGAGAATCCCGATCGCCTCGCCGCGCCTGAGCGCCTTCAGCATCGCGCGCACTCCGCGCATGTCTGCCGGAACGCTTCTCATCGCGGCGCCGCGATTGCGGCCCGCCTGCATCAGCGGCTCGAGCGATCGCAGATTGGGCGGAGCGTACATGACCGTGATCGGCATGCGGCTCGCGATGTACTGTCCCGAGATCTCCCAGCATCCCAGGTGGGGCGTCAGCAGGATGAGCCCCTTGCCACCCTTGGCCGCCTTGTCGACATATTCCCAGCCACGCGCTTCCGCGACCAAGCGGGCGACGTCCCCGTGCGACCGCAGCCAGATCAAGGGAATCTCCAGCGCCGCCTTGCCGGTCTCGCGCACGACCGAAGCTCGCATGCGCGCGGTCCCGAGTCCCGCGGTCCGCAGATTGCTCGCTATCATTCCCCGGTAGCGGGGAGACGCGAGATAGACCGCCCAGCCGAGCGCAGTGCCGATCGCGTGCAGCACGGGCAAGGGAAAGCAGGCCACCAGCCGCAGCAGAAATTGCATGGAGTTGGGACGAAGTGGGCGCGGCGTGGGTTGGGCGCGCAGGGGCGCCGTGCTAGACTTGCAGACCTTTTTTCAAGGGAAACCCGCCAGCATGAGCAGCTATCTGTTTACGTCCGAATCGGTGTCGGAAGGGCACCCGGACAAGGTCGCCGACCAGATTTCAGATGCCGTTCTCGACGCCATTCTAGCTCAGGACAAGCGCTCTCGAGTCGCAGCGGAAACGCTCGTCAAGGATAATCTCGTGGTCCTCGCGGGCGAAATCACCACGGGCGCGCAAGTCAATTTCGACGAGATCGCGCGCAGGACCATCAAGCGCATCGGCTATACCGACCCTGCCATCGGATTCGACACCTCGACGTGCACCGTGCTCGTCGCCTACGGCAAGCAGTCGCAGGACATCGCGCAGGGCGTGGACGAAGGAAAGGGCCTCGACCTCGAGCAAGGCGCGGGCGACCAGGGCCTCATGTTCGGCTTCGCGTGCGACGAGACGCCGCAACTCATGCCGCTCCCGATCTACCTGGCGCACCGGCTGGTCGAGCGGCAGTCGGAGCTGCGGCGCGACGGCCGCCTGCCGTGGCTGCGCCCCGACGCAAAGTCCCAGGTCACGATCCGCTACGTCGACGGCAGGCCCGATTCGATCGACACGGTCGTTCTCTCGACCCAGCATGCGCCCGGCATGAAGCACGATCAGATCAGGGAAGCCGTCATCGAGCAGGTCATCAAGCCCGTGCTTCCCAAGGCCCACGTGAAGGGCAAGATCAACTACCTCGTGAATCCGACCGGCAGCTTCGAGATCGGTGGTCCCAAGGGCGATTGCGGGCTCACCGGCCGCAAGATCATCGTCGACACCTACGGCGGCTCGGCTCCCCACGGCGGCGGCGCGTTCTCCGGCAAGGACCCGTCCAAGGTCGACCGCTCCGCCGCGTACGCGGCGCGCTACGTCGCGAAGAACATCGTCGCCGCGGGACTCGCCTCACGCTGCATCGTTCAAGTGTCCTACGCGATCGGCGTGGCGCGTCCCACCAGTGTCATGGTGACCACGCAGGGAACCGGCAAGATCTCCGACGAGAGGCTGTCGGAGCTCGTGCAGAAGCATTTCGACCTGCGCCCCAAGGGCATCATCCAGATGCTCGACCTGCTCCGCCCCATCTACGAGAAGACGGCCGCGTACGGCCACTTCGGCCGGGACGAGCCCGAGTTCACCTGGGAGGCGACCGACAAGGCTCAGGCTCTCGCCGCGGACGCCGGCGTCAAGAAGGGCGCTGCCGTCACCGCCTAGAAGGAGCGCCCGCGCCGAAAAGCCGGCCGAGGCCGGCTTTTTTGTTCGCTTCAGGTCGAGTACAATACGCGCCTCTCCGAGGAGCGTTGCAACGGGCCGCCGTCGGCACCCGCCAGGCTCGGAGGACGGACCCGTGCAACGGCGCTCGCAAACTTTTTTCGAAAGAAAGGAGGGCGCGAGATGAGCGCCGTACCTCATTCCAAGAGTTCCACCGATTTCAAGGTTGCAGACCTTGCGCTCGCCGACTGGGGGCGCAAGGAAATCGCCATTGCCGAGACCGAAATGCCGGGTCTCATGGCGATCCGCGACGAATACGCATCCAGCCAGCCGCTGAGGGGCGCGCGCATCGCGGGCTCGCTGCACATGACCATCCAGACCGCGGTCCTGATCGAGACGCTGAAAGCGCTCGGAGCGGAGGTGCGCTGGGCCTCGTGCAACATCTACTCTACCCAGGACCACGCTGCCGCCGCGATCGCCGCCGGCGGGACGCCGGTCTTCGCCTACAAGGGCGAATCCCTCGAAGAATACTGGGAGTACACGCACCGCATTTTCGAGTGGCCGGACAGCAGGCTCGCCAACATGATCCTCGACGACGGCGGCGACGCAACGCTGCTGCTGCACCTCGGGACGCGCGCCGAGTCCGATTCGTCGGTCATCGGGAATCCGACGAGCGAAGAGGAGACCTTCCTGTTCGCCGCGATCAGGAAGCGTCTTGCCGCGCAACCGGGCTGGTACTCCAAGCGGATAGCGCAGATCAGGGGCGTGTCCGAGGAGACGACCACCGGCGTGAAGCGCCTCTACCAGATGGCGAAGGAAGGCCGGCTGAAGTTCCCGGCGATCAACGTCAACGACTCGGTCACGAAGTCGAAGTTCGACAACCTCTACGGCTGCCGCGAGTCGCTGGTCGACGGCATCAAGCGCGCGACCGACGTGATGATCGCCGGCAAGATCGCTCTTGTCGCGGGCTACGGCGACGTCGGCAAGGGAAGCGCCCAGGCTCTGCGCGCGCTGTCCGCGCAAGTCTGGGTCACCGAGATCGATCCCATCTGCGCGCTGCAGGCCTCGATGGAGGGCTACCGCGTCGTGACCATGGATTACGCTTGCGACAAGGCCGACATCTTCGTCACGGCGACAGGCAACTTCCACGTGATCACGCACGAGCACCTGAAGAAGATGAAGAGCCAGGCGATCGTGTGCAATATCGGCCATTTCGACAACGAGATCGACGTCGCGAGCCTCAAGGCGTACAAGTGGGAGAACATCAAGCCCCAGGTCGACCACGTCATCTTCCCCGACGGGAAGCGCATCATCCTGCTGGCCGAGGGACGGCTGGTGAACCTCGGCTGCGCGACCGGACATCCCTCCTACGTGATGAGCTCGTCCTTCGCCAACCAGACGATCGCGCAGATCGAGCTCTGGACCGAGACGCAGAAGAATCCAAGCAAGTATCCGATCGGCGTCTACGTCCTGCCGAAGCATCTGGACGAGAAGGTCGCGCGCTTGCAGCTGAAGAAGCTAGGCGCGATGCTGACAGAACTCACCGACGCGCAGGCGCGCTACATCGGCGTCTCCCGGCAGGGACCGTACAAGGCGGAACACTACCGCTACTAGCCGCATCCGGGACGCGCGGGCCGGACTATGACTTCGATCTGGCACGACAGCTACGCCGCAATCGCGCTGCATCTTGTAATCGCCCTCGGGGCAGGGGCGATCATCGGACTCGAGCGGAGCTATCACGGGCGGCCCGCCGGGTTCCGCACTCATGCCCTCGTCTGCCTGTCCTCCTCCATGCTCATGGTGCTCACCGTGTACCAGGACACCTGGTTCGAGGCGCTTTCGCTCGAGCGCGCCAACATCGATCCCACGCGCATGGCCCAGGGGATCATGACGGGCATCGGTTTTCTGGGCGCCGGGGTCATCATGCGGGAGGGCCTGACCGTCCGCGGTCTCACCACGGCCGCCTCGATCTGGATCACGGCCGGAATCGGCGTGATGATCGGCGTGGGTTTCTACTTTCCGGCGGGAATCGCGACCGCAATGACGCTCATCGTGCTGTCGGTGTTCCGCTGGATCGAGCGCAGGATGCCGATCGAGTTCTACGCGAATCTCGCGGTCGCGTTCTCCAGGAGCGCCGCCCTTCCGGAAGAGGAGCTCCGGTCGATCGTCGAGCGCCAGGGGTTCGTCATCGCCAACATGAACTACGGCGTGACCGAGAACGGACTGGTCTTCGAGTATCAGATGGTCATCCACTCGCCCGACCGTGGCAAGACGCGCGACCTCTCGATAGCACTCAACGCCCTCTCCTCGGTCAAGGCTTTCCGCATCTCTCCGACCGGGGACTAGGCGGCCACTGCGCTCGGGGAACGCGGCTTACAGCTCGTACGCCTCGGCCTTGCCGGCGAAGGCGGTCTCGACAAGCCTGCGATTGAGCCGGGGCGAGAAAAGCTCGATAAAGGTATACGCGTAGCCGCGCAATGCGGCCCCGCGCCGAACTGCGACGCGCGTGGTCATTGTGCCGAACAGATGGCCGGCATCGAGCGCACGCAGCGAGCGGTCGCGCTTTGCATCGAAAGCCATCGCCGCGATGATGCCGACCCCCAGGCCCAGCTCGACGTAGGTCTTGATGACGTCGGAGTCGACCGCCGACAGCACGATGTCCGGAGCGAGGCCCTGAGCGCCGAACGCCGCGTCGATATGGCTCCGGCCGGCGAACGCGGCGTCGTAGGTGACGATCGGGTGGCGCGCGAGTTCCTCGAGCGTCAGTCGCTCGCCTTTCGCAAGTGGATGCCGGGCCGGCACGACCACGCTGTGGCTCCACTCGTAACCGGGCAGCGCGATCAGCTTCGGGTAGCCGTCCAGCGCCTCCGTGGCGATCGCGATGTCGGCCTCGCGCGCTATCACCATCTCCGCCAGCTGCTGAGGGCTGCCCTGCTTCAGGATGAGGTGGACCTTCGGATAGCGACGCTTGAACTCGCTCACGACCTTCGGCAGCGAGTAGCGCGCCTGAGTATGCGTCGTGCCGAGGGTGAGGGTCCCGGAGGTCTGATCCTTGAACTCCTGGCCGACCTGCTTGAGGTTCTCTGCTTCCTGAAGAAGCTGCTCGATGACGTCGACCACGGCCTTGCCCGGCTCGGTGACCGCGACAATGCGCTTGCCGTGGCGTACGAAGATCTCGACGCCCAACTCGGTCTCAAGCTCTCGGATCTGCTTCGAGACCCCTGGCTGGGATGTGTACAGCTTGCGGGCCGCCTCGGTGAGGTTCAGGCCTTGCCGGACGGTCTCGCGGACGTATCTCAACTGCTGAAAATTCATATGGTTACGACATATCGATCGAAGTTATTAAATTTTAACATGAAAGTCTTTTGAGGTATTAGGAGCCGCCGCTACGATGCCTCGGAAACGTCGCTGTCTAGACGGACCCATGTACATCTACGACGAAATCGACCAGAGGCTTGTCGACGAGCGCGTCGCGCAGTTTCGCGATCAGACACGCCGCTATCTCGCCGGCAAGCTGTCGGAGGACGAGTTCCGCGCGCTGCGCCTGCGCAACGGACTCTATATCCAGCGCTACGCGCCGATGCTTCGCATCGCGATTCCTTACGGGCTGCTCTCCACCAGGCAATTGAGAAAGCTCGCGGACATCGCCCGCCGGTACGACCGCGGCTACGGGCACTTCAGCACGCGCCAGAACCTCCAGTTGAACTGGCCCAAGCTGCCGCAGGTGCCGGACATCCTCGCCGAGCTCGCGAGCGTGCAGATGCACGCGATCCAGACCTCGGGCAATTCCTTCCGAAATATCACCACCGACCATTTCGCCGGTGTCGCGCAGGACGAGATCGTCGACTCCTTCGTCTGGTGCGAGATCCTCCGCGAGTGGTCCACTTTCCACCCGGAGTTCTCCTACCTGCCGCGCAAGTTCAAGTTCGCCATCAACGGCGCGAGATCCGACCGCGCCGCAATCGCGGTGCACGACATCGGTCTGCACGCCGTGCGCGATGCCAAGGGGGAGATCGGTTTCCGAGTGCTGGTGGGCGGCGGGTTGGGACGCACTCCCATGATCGGCTTCGTCATCCGCGAGTTCGTGCCATGGCAGCACTTTCTGAGCTACTGCGAAGCGATCCTGCGCGTGTACAACCGCTACGGGCGCCGCGACAACATCCACAAGGCCCGCATCAAGATCCTGGTGAAGGAACGCGGCCCCGAGCGTTTCCGCGAGGAAGTCGAGGCCGAGTGGGCGTCCCTGAAGGGCGGCCCGTCGACGCTCATCGCCGAGGAGGTCGCGCGCATCGAAGGCCGCTTCACCCAGCCGGACTACATGAACCTGCCTGCGGCCGACGCCGGCCTCGAAGCGGCGCTCGCCTCGGACAAGGCGTTCGGCAACTGGCACAGGAGGAACGTCCATCCGCACAAGAAGCCGGGCTACGCCGCGGTCACGCTCTCGCTCAAGCAGACCGGCATCCCGCCCGGAGACGTCACCGCGGAGCAGATGGAAAGGATAGCCGACCTTGCCGACCACTACTCGTTCGGCGAGCTGCGCGTTTCGCACGAGCAGAATCTGATATTCGCCGACGTGCAACTCTCCGACCTGCACCCGCTCTGGAAGGAGCTCCGCGGGCTGGGGCTCGCCACCCCCAACATCGGCCTGCTCACCAACATTATTTCCTGCCCCGGCGGCGACTTCTGTTCCCTCGCGAACGCAAAATCGATCCCGGTGGCCGAGGCCATCCAGCAGCGCTTCGACGACCTCGACTACGTGCACGATATCGGCGAAATCGACGTGAATATCTCCGGCTGCATGAACGCATGCGGCCACCACCACGTCGGACACATCGGCATACTCGGCGTCGATAAGAACGGCGAGGAGTGGTACCAGATCGAGGTCGGCGGGAACCAGGGCGAAATCCGGCCCGGCGTCGGGGCGTCCCTGGGCAAGGTCATCGGCCCTTCGTTCGCCCGAGCCGAGATTCCCGACGTGATCGAGAAGCTCATCGAGTGCTATCTGGCCCACCGCGACAGCAACGCTGAGCGCTTCATCGACGTGGTGCACCGCGTGGGGGCCGAGTGCTTCAAGGAATCGGTCTATGGGAACACTGATCAAAGAGCAGCGCATCGTCACCGACAGCTGGCGATTGCTTGAGCGCGGGCCCCAGAGCGAGGTGCCTGACGTGCCGATGCAGGGCGACATCGTCGTCCCGCTGGCGCTTTGGCTCGCGCGCCGCGACGCCCTTCTCGCCTACCCGGGAAGGCTGGGCGTCTGGCTGGATGCGAACGAAGGCCCGGAGGCTGTCGCCGCGGACCTGCTGCGTTTCGCACTCGTAGCCCTGAACTTCCCGAAGTTCAGCGACGGCCGCGGCTATTCGACCGCGCGGTTGCTGCGCGAGCGGTACCGCTACCGGGGCGAGCTGCGCGCGATCGGCGACGTGCTGCACGATCATCTGCACTTCATGAAGCAGTGCGGGTTCGACGCGTTCCTCCTGCGCGAGGACCAGGACGCGCAGGCCGCGCTTTCCGCGCTCGACACCTTCAGCGAGGGGTACCAGACTTCGGTGCTCAGGCCGGTGCCGCTCTTCCAGCGCCGCCCCGCCGCCGCGAAGCAATGAGCGATCCCAGACGCAGGCTGCGGGATGATCGAATGAAGGGGCGGGTCTACCTGATAGGCGCCGGACCGGGCGCGCCGGACCTGGCGACGCTGCGCGCGGCCGAGGTGCTGCGGCGGGCAGACGTGGTCTTCTACGACTCGCTCGTGCACCCCGATACGCTTGCGCTCGCGTCACGGGCGGAGAAGTTCGCGGTCGGCAAGCGCTCCGGGCGCCGCTCGACCGCGCAACAGTTCATCAACAAGCGTCTGCTGGACGCCGTGCGCAGGCACGACGTGGTCGTACGCCTGAAGGGCGGCGATCCCCTGCTCTTCGGCCGCGCGCAGGAAGAGATCGACGCCCTGCGCCGCGCGGGCGTCGATTTCGAGATCGTTCCGGGAGTAACCGCCGCAACCGCCGCCGCCGCGGAGCTCGGCGTCTCGCTCACGCGGCGGGGTTTGAGCCGGCACGTGGTCTTCGTCACGCCCCGCGCCGCCAAGGGCGAGCGCGCCAACGACTGGGCCGCCGCGGTGCTCGCCGCCGACACCGCGGTGCTCTACATGGGCGCGGGCCTCGCGCAGTCGATCGTGGCCGACCTCGTCGCGCGCGGCATGCCTGGCGACACGCCGGTTGCGCTGGTAGAGAACGCTTCCCTGCCCGGACGCGTCGCGGTCGTCGGCACGCTCTCGGACCTCCCCGAGCTCGCCCGGCTAAGCGGCGACGGACCGGTCACCGTTCTGTTCGGCGAAGTGCTGAAGGAAAGCGCGGCGACGTCCGATGAGATCCAGGCCCTGCTCAAGCAAGCCTAGAGTGGAACCCTTCGCAGCGCTCGCCGGTCACATGGTGCAATGAGCCCCCGCCCGTCCGAGACCGTGTGGCGCTCGCCTTCCGGCGAGATCGTGTCCTGCGTCGAGAAGCTCAAGGTGTTGCGCGAAAACCTGGAGGAGATCCGGCAACTCTGCCAGGACGCCCTCGGGGACGCGCTCCTGATGGGATGCGACGAGCGCCAGTTCAAGCAGGTGCTCGGCAACCTCGTGCGGCAGCTCGAGAATCCCTACGCCGGCACGCCCCGCTGACCGCTCAGTCGCGCAGGGCGAGCACGACGGCGAATACCGCGAACGCCAGGAACGCGGCGAGCGTCCACTCGGGGATGCTGAACGACAGGAAGGTCCAGTCGACCTTCCCGCACTCACCCGACCCGCGCAGGATGCGTCCCAGCGACTTGACCGGGCCGAACGTCGATAACATGAAGTCGAGGCTTGGCCCGCAGGCCGGGCGCTGATCCTCCGGGAGGTGCTGGATCCAGGTATGACGCGCCGCGATGGCGGCGCCCGTCGCCGCGAACAGCGCGATCACGCCCGCGTAGATTCCTGACCCTGCCGGCCGCGCCGGGTTGTGCAGGGCGGCGACGAGAAACGCGAGCCCGGTTGCGAGCAGCATGATGCGCTGAAGGATGCATAGCGGGCAAGGCTCCAGGCCGACGGCGAACTGGAGGTAGTAGCCGAAGGCGAGCATCCCCGCGCAGGCAAGGAAGCCCGCAAGGTTGCCCGCTTTTCGCGAGAAGGGCAGCTTGGCCACGGTGTAGGAGCCTAACATTCCCGGGTCATTTCGGTTTCCGCGCGTCCGGCGGCGGTTCCTTTGACCGGGGCACTCGCCGTACGTTCCGCTGGCGCCGCCTGCGATTAGAATGAAGCCCGCCTCAAGGGATCCGAAATTGAAACCGCGCTTCGCCCGCCGCGAGGACCTGGGACTCAGCAAGGCCGAGTTCGCCGTGCTGAGGCGCTTGCGCACGCCGCAGAAGATCCAGGAATTCCTCAACGGGATTTCTCCGAATTTCGAGACCCAAGGACAGACCTGTCTCTCGGTGCGCGAGGTCCTGAGGCAGCGTCGCGCGCACTGCATCGAGGGCGCGATGCTCGCCGCCTGCGCGCTCTGGGTGCACGGCGAGCCGCCTCTGCTTCTCGATCTGCGGGCCGAGCGCGACTACGACCACGTCGTGGCACTGTTCCGGCGCGGTCGTTGCTGGGGCGCCATCTCGAAGACCAATCCCGCCGTGCTGCGCTGGCGCGACCCGGTGTACCGCAGCCTGCGCGAGCTTGCGATGTCCTACCTGCATGAATACGCGAATAAGCGCCATCAGAAGACCCTCCGCAGCTACGCCGGGCCCTTCGACCTGCGGCGGTTCGATCCCGGTCTGTGGATCACGAGCAAGAAGAACTGCTGGGAGGTCGGCGCAACGCTTGACGACCTGCGGCACCGCCCCCTCCTCACGCGTGCGCAGGCGCGCGGGCTGCGGCTGCGTGACGCCGTGGAGCGGAAGGCAGGCGTCGTGTTCGAGCACCGCCCGCCGCGCAAGGCCTAGCTAGGCAGTCCTCGCGGCCTTGCGCACACTCTCGATGAGCGAGGTGCGCATGAGGAATTGCTTGTGCAACCGCGGATCGGCGGCGGTACGCCGCAGCTCGTCGAAATTCGCCTGCCTGACCTTCGGGTCGCGCTCTTCCAGCCTTTTCTTGTTGACGACGGTCTGCTGCTGGACGTACTCGATGTTGAGCGGCCGGCGGCGCCGCTCGTAGCGGTCGAGCACCTCCTCGCCCGCCTCGCCGCGCGCGACCAGGTCCAGGGTCTCCGCAAGCTCCACCGCGTCGTGGATTCCGCAGTTGAGGCCCAGGCCTCCGACGGGATTGTTCACGTGCGCCGCGTCGCCCGCCAGGAACACCCGGCCCTTCCGGAAGGACTTCGCCACGCGCTGGTGCACCCGATAGATATTGCGGTGTACCAGTGAGTCCATCGGATGATCGCGCCACAGCCGTCGCAACCTGCGTTCGACGGCTGCTTCGGAGAACGCCTCCTCGTCGGTCTCGCTCTCCCGCGCCGGAAATACGGCGCGCCAACGCCCCTTGAGATCGTCGCCCATTACCTTGAACAGGTTGGTCCACTCCTCGGGATCGGAGATGTAGCTGCGCGGGCAGCAGCCGAGCGCCTTGTCGAAGTCGAACAGCGTCGTCAGAACCAGGAACCGCTCGGGCCAGGTGTAGCCCTCGAATTCGATGCCGAGGCACTTGCGCACGGTGCTGCGCCCGCCGTCGCACCCGATGACGTAGTCGAAGTCGGGGTCCCCGGCGAGCCGGACGCCCCTCCCGTCCTGAGCGAGATCCGTGACCGCCGCTCCAAGCCGGACTTCGACGTTCGACATCGCGGCGAGGTGCCGCAGCCCGATCTCGCAGAGCTTGTGCTGCTCGGTCTGGACGACGTAGGGATACGGCGTCTCGTCGCTTAGGACCTCGTGGTCGAACTCGGCGACCAGGGTCCCCGTCGTCCCGTCCCAGAACTGGAAATGCCGCGCGACGAGGCCGACCGACTGGAACTCCTCGAGCAGCCCGAGCCCGGCGAGCATCTCAAGGGTCGAAGGATGGGTGGTCGCCGCGCGGGGGCTGTGGTCGATGTCGCGCCCGGACTCGTACAGCGTGACGTGCATTCCGCGCCGAGCGCAGGCGAGGGCCGCGACGACCCCGACTGGGCCCGCGCCGACGATCCCGACCCGCGTCTCCACCCGGGCCCGATAGTCAGCGCGCGGCCGGCAGCGCTTCGACCGTGGGCCGCTTCGAGTGGTCCGCCGCGATCAGGACGTACATCGCGGGAACGACGAACAGCGTGAACAGCGTGCCGATCGCGATGCCCGTGGCGATCACCAGCCCCATGTTGAAGCGGCTCACCGCGCCTGCCCCGCTCGCGATCAGCAGCGGAACCACGCCGAGCACCATCGCACCGGTGGTCATCAGGATCGGACGCAGCCGTATTCCGGCAGCCCTCTCGACCGCCTCGCGCTTGCCGAGCCCCTGCTTCTGCAGGTTGTTCGCGAACTCCACGATCAGGATCCCGTGCTTGCTGATGAGGCCGATCAGGGTGACCAGCCCCACCTGCGTATAGATGTTGAGGCTCGCTCCGCCGATCCCCAGGCTGACGAAGATCAGCGCTCCGCAGATCGACATCGGCACCGAGATCAGGATGATGATCGGGTCGCGGAAGCTCTCGAACTGCGCCGAGAGCGCGAGGAAGATGATGACCAGCGCGAACGCCAGGGTCGCCAGCAGCGCGCTCGACTCCTGCACGAACTGGCGCGACGGGCCGGAGTAGTCCACCGAATAGCCCTGAGGCAGAGTCCGCTTCGCGAGATTCTGCATGTAGGCGATCGCGTCACCCTGCGTCACCCCGGGGAAGGGCACGCCGGAGATCGTCGCCGCGTTCTGCTGCTGGAAGCGGTTGAGCGCTTGCGGCACCGTCGTCGTCGTGATGTGCACGACCGTCGAGAGCGGGATGGAGTCGCCGTTGGCCGCGCGGATGTAGGTGCTGTTCAGCTGGCTCGCGTTCAACCGGTCGGCCTGCTGCACCTGCGGGATGACCTTGTAGGCGCGGTCGTGGAAGCTGAAGTAGTTCACGTAGCCGCCGCCGAGAAGCGAGGACAGCGCGCTGCCCACGTCCTTCATGGTAAGGCCGAGCTGCGCGGTCAGCTCGCGGTCGATGGTGATCGTCGATTGCGGCAGGTCGTACCTCAGGTCGTTATCGAGGAAGATGAAATTGCCGCTTTTCTGCGCTTCCTGGAAGAAGGCCACGGCCACGTCGTTCAGCCGCTCGAAGGGCTCGGTGGTCTGGATCACGAACTGCACCGGGAAGCCAAACGCTCCGGGCAGCGGTGGCGGCTGGAAGGCGGCGGCGCGCAGGCCGGCGATGTGGCCCAGCTCGTTCTGCACGATGGGCTGCAGCTGCGCAGTCGTGAGCTTGCGCTCGTTCCAGGGCTTCATCACCATGCCGGCGATGATCTGTCCCGGAACGTCGATCTGGAACACGTGGTCGGTCTCGGCATGCTTCACGAAGATCTCGTAGATCTGCCGCGTGTAGAGCTGCCTCTGTTCGAGCGTCGAATTCGGCGCCCCCGTGGCGGAGCTGATGATGATGCCCTGGTCCTCGGGCGGAGCGAGCTCGGACTTGGCGGTCGCGTAGAGGAAGTAGATGCTCCCCAGCACGATGGCCGAGAACACGGCAGTCACCGGAATGTAGTTCAGCGTCCCGTGCAGGAAAGCCTCGTAGCGTCGGTGAAAGGAATCGAATGTGTGGTCCAGGAAGAGGACGAGCTTCGCGTCCCAGGTCCTGAGCGTGGGGTCGTGGGGCTTGAGCAGCCGGGCGCACATCATGGGCGACAGCGTGAGCGCGATGACCGCCGAGACCGTGACCGCGCCCACCAGTGTCACCGCGAATTCGGTGAACAGCGCCCCGGTCAGGCCCGTGAGAAAGATGATCGGGACGTAGACCGCCACCAGCACGACGGTCATCGCGATGATCGGGTTGGCGAGCTCGCGCGCCGCCTGGATGGCAGCCTGGGCCGGCTTCATCCCCTCCTCGAGGTGGCGGTTGACGTTCTCGACCACGATGATGGCGTCGTCCACGACCAGGCCGATCGCGAGCACCAGCGCGAGCAGCGTCAGCAGGTTGATCGAGTATCCCAGCACGAGCATCAGCGTGAAGGTCCCGACCAGCGACAGCGGGATCGCCACGGTGGGAATGACCACCGACCTGACCGATCCCAGGAAGGCGAACACGACGAGCGTGACGATGGCGAGCGCCTCGCCCAGGGTCCAGATGACCTCCTCGATCGCGCTGTTCACGAACTTGGTCGAGTCGTAGACGATCTCGCCGTCCAGCCCGTGAGGCAGCTGCGTCTTGATGTCGGGAAAGACATTGCGCACGCGCGCGATGACGTCGAGCAGGTTCGCCGCGGGAGCGATGTTGATGCCGATGTAGACCGCCTTCTTGCCGTCGAACCCGACTTCCGAATCGTAGTCCTCGGCGCCGAGCGTCACGTTGGCGACGTCCCCGAGCCGCACCACCGCCCCGCCCTGTTGCTTGACCACGAGCTTGCGGAATTCGTCGACCGACTTGAGGTTCGTCGAAGCGGTGAGGTTGACCTGCACCATCTGGCCCTTGGTGTTGCCGACCGCCGACAGGAAGTTGTTCGCGGCGAGCGCGTTGCTGATGTCCGCCGCAGTCAGCCCGTAGGCCGCTAGCTTGTCCGGGTCGAGCCAGGCGCGCATCGCGAAAAGCTTGCCACCGAGAATTTCCGCCGTCTGCACTCCCTCGACCGCCTGAAGCTTGGGCTGCACCACCCGGATCAGGTAGTCGGTGATCTGGTTAGCGTCGAGCACGTTGCTCGCAAAGCCGATGTACATCGCCGCGACCGTCTGCCCGACCTTCACGGTGAGCACCGGCTGCTGCGAACCCGGCGGGAGCTGATTCAGGACCGCGTTCACCTTCGTGTTGATCTCGGTGAGCGCCTTGTCAACGTCGTAGTTCAGCCGCAGCGCCGCGGTGATCACGCTCACGCTCTGGCGGCTGACCGAGCTCATGTAGTCGATGCCGTTCGCCTGCGCGATGGAGTTCTCGAGCGGTGTGGTGATGAATCCAGCGACGAGCGACGGGTCGGCCCCGAAATAGGTGGTGGTCACCGTGACCACGGCGTTCTCAGTGCGCGGGTATTGCAGGACGGGCAGCAGCGCGATCGAGCGCAGCCCCAGCACCAGCAGCGTCAGGCTCACGACCGTGGCGAGGACCGGCCGCTCGACGAAGATGTCGGTGAATTTCCTCATGTCCGCTTCCTCACTGGTCCTTGGGCCTGGGTGCCGGGTTGTTGGCAGGCTGGACCGCGTTGTTGACGATCACCGGCACGCCGGAGCGTAGCTTGATCTGGCCGGCGGTGACCACGGTGTCGCCCTCCTTGATGCCCGAGAGGATCGCGACCTGGTCGCCGCGGGTCGGCCCGGTGGTGACGAATTTCTGCTGCGCGACGAGCGCCGTCGGCTTGCCGTCCTGCCCCGGCTGCTCCTCGACGATGAATACGGTATCGCCGTAGGGGTTGTAGGTTACCGCGGTCTGCGGTAGGGTGATGCGGCGCTGCGGCTCGCCGACTGCGATGCTTACGGTCGCGAACATCCCCGGAAGCAGGGTTCTCTTCGGGTTGCGCACGGTCGCACGCACGAGCACGTTGCGCGTGGACGGATCGACCTTGGGGTCGATGGAGCTGATCTCGCCGGCGAACTGCTGCCCGGGGAAACCATCTGCGGTGAGGGCCACCTTCTGCCTCATCGCGACCGTCGCCAGCGATTTCTGCGGCGCGAAGAAATCTACGTAGATCGGGTCGAGCGCCTGGAGCGTGACTAGCTTCGTTCCCGCGTTGACGTACTGGCCAAGGTCCACCGCGCGCACTCCCAGCCGTCCCGCAAAGGGCGCGCGGATAAGCTTCTTGTTCACGAGCGCTCGCTGCTCTGCGACCTGGGCCTTGGCGCTCTTCAGCGTCGCCGCGTCGGCGTCCACCACCGCCTGGCTTACGGCCTGGATCGCCAGCTGCTTCTTGTCCCGCTCGTAGTTCGCCTCGGCGAGCTCGACTGCCGCGTCAAGCGATTGCAGCTTGGCGACGTCCGCCTCGTTGTTCAGCTGGACAAGGGGTGCGCCTTCCCCGACCTCTTGACTCGACTGGAAGTGGATCGCCGTGATCACGCCTGGCACTTCCGGCGCGATGTCCGCGCCGCGGACAGCGCGCAGCGTCCCGACCGCCTGAAAGCTTCCCTGCCATTCCGTGGATTCGGCCCTGGCAGTGGATACGGTCTGCGGCGGGATGACGCCCACCGGGATGAATTTCCGCATCATCGCCGGCTTTACCACGAGCTGGAAGGCCAGTATTCCGCCAAACACGACGCCGGCGGCGACCAACATGATGATCATGCGCTTGACCATGAGATGCGACTCCTTGAAGTTCCTTGCGGGCTTTCAGTCGGCCCGCGTGACTGGCGCACCGCCCGCCGGCAGCTCGCGGTTCCACCAGCCTCCGCCAAGCGCCTGGAACAGCGCGGCGGTGTCCGCGTAGCGCGCGGCCTGCGCCTGCACCAGCGCGGCCTTCGCGAGGTTGTACTGGCGCTGCGCGTTGAGCAGCGCGAGATAGTTCGCGCCGCCGACCTTGAGCTGCTCGCGCGTGACTTCCAGGCTTTCTCGCGCCGCGGCCTCGGCCTCGGCCTGCGCCTTCAGCGTCCTCGCGTCGTACTCGAGCGCGAGCAGGACGTCGGCGACGTCCTGGAACGCGGTGAGGACGGCGAGCCGGTACTGCGCGAAGGCCTGGTCGTACGCAGCCTCTGCGCCGCGCTTCTGAGCGGCGAGCTGTCCCGCGTGGAAGATCGGCTGGAGGAGGTTCGCGCCTATGTTCCATATCTGGGTCGCGGGATTGAAGAGATCCCCGCTGTTGAGGGCCGCGGTTCCGAAGCTTCCCGAAACCGTTAGCTGGGGAAACATGAGCGCCCCGGCAACGCCGATGCGGGCGTTCGTCTGGTGGAGGATCGCTTCGGCCTGGCGCACGTCGGGCCGCTGGCGCAATAGGTCCGAAGGGACGCTGAGCGGCAGGTCCCCGGGAAGGCGGAAGTTGCTGAAGTCGAGCTCGGGCAGCTTCGCCTCTACGGGGAGCTTGCCGACCAGCACCGCGAGCTGATTGCGGGTCTGGCCCAGCGCTTTTTCGAGCGGCGGCAGCGTCGCCCGAGTCTGCGCCGCCTGGGCGCGCTGGCCCAGCAGGTCGGATCCGGAAATCGCGCCGAGCGCGAACTGCTTCTCGGCGAGCTGGAGCTGGGCGTCCTGCGCCTCGGAGATCTCGCGCGTAGCGCGGATCTGCTCGCGCAGCGACGCCTCGCGAAACGCCGTCGTCGCGACGTTCGCAGTGAGCGCGAGGTAGGCCGCTTCAACCTGGAAGCGCTGGAAATCGACCCCTGCCCTGAGCGCCTCGAGCTCGCGCCTCGCGCCGCCCGCGACGTCGATCGCGTAGGTCACGCTGACCGACGCGTTGTAGAGGTTGAACGTCGTGGACGGAATCGACGGGTTTCCGAACGACGCACCGGAGATGCGCTGGCGCCTCGCAGCGAGGTTGGCGTCGACGCTGGGGTAGAGCACGGCGTATTGCGCGTTGACGTTCTCCTCGGCCTGCCGCAGCGCGGCCTTGGCCGCCGCCAGGGTCGGCTGGCCTTCGATCGCCGCGCGGATGAGCGCGTCGAGCTCGGGTGAGCCGAACACGGTCCACCACTCGGCCGCGATCTTCGCCCCGACCTGCAGGCGCTGGGCATCCCCGCCTTGCACCGGAGCCGACTCGGTGCGCTCGGGCTGGGGCTTTTCCGTGTACGCGCCGGCGGCAGGCGCTTCCGGCGCCCGGTAGTCGGGGCCGACCGCGCAGGCGGCGAGGAAGGCGGCGGCTCCGGCGATCGCGTGTCGCTTCATCTCCGGGCCCCCTTCGCCACAGTGCGCGCATCATTCTCTCCGGGATCCAGCCCGACCATCAGCGCGCGCACCGCCTCGCGCAGCTTGCGCTTCGCCTTGGCCTCGCCTTCGGAGGCGCCGAGGAAGAAATGATCCTGCATTGCGCGATTGAAGCTGACGGCCAGCATGACCTCGGCGATGGTTTCCGGGACGGCTGAGGCGGAGACCCGCCCGAGCTGCTGCTCGGCGCGCAGATAGGCGGAGATCGCGAAGACCGAGCGCGCCGGCCCCATGGAGCGCTCGACCATGATGCCGCGCACCCTAGCGAGAAGCTCCTGGTCGGCGAACAGCGAGCACACCAGCGGGGCGATGCGGTGATGGAACGCGAACGCGCTCTCGAGCACGGTCTCGAGGTTCTTCTGCACCGTGTTCTCGCCAATCCGCAGGGGAAGGCTCTGCAGCACCTCCGGAAAATCACCGAGCTGCTGCAGTACGACCGACAGGATCAACTCGGCCTTGTCGCCAAAATGGTGATAGAGCGCCCCTTCCGCGACGTTCGCCTCCTTGGCGATGTCACGCGTGCTGACGCAGCCCAGTCCCTGCGAGGCGAGCAGCTTCTCGGTCGCCGCGATGAGCCGCTCCTTCTGGTCGGGCGTGGCGCGCGAAGCGGAACGGGATGCGGCGGGCTTGGCCACGACGATTGTGACTGGATTATGACGACGAAGTTGAGCGAGCGCTCAAGCATTATGAGCACTCGCTCAAAAAAATCAACTTCGCCCCTACAACAAGTGGGGGCAATCAGGCCGCGGCGCGGGTTTTCTGCTTTTGTTGCGCGGCCTTGGCATGCATCGACGCGTAGGCGCCGTGCGCTGCGGCCTCGGCGTCGCCGACGTGGACGTTCATGCCCATGTCGGACAGTACCGACCCAAGTGCGGACAGGCAGAGCATCACGTTGTCGGGACGGCAGGAGTACCCCATGATGCCGATGCGCCAGATCTTGCCGGCGAGCGGTCCCAGGCCGGCGCCGATCTCTATGCTGAATTCGTTGAGCAGCGTCTTCCTGACCTCGGCCTCGTTGACACCTTCCGGGCAGCGCACCGCGTTCATTTGCGGCAGCTGGTACTTCTCGTTCACCAGGAACCGCAGGCCCATCGCCTCGAGGCCCGCCTTGAGCGCGTTGTGGTGGCGCTGGTGACGCGCCCAGGCGTTCTCCATGCCTTCCTCGCGCAGGAGAAGCAGCGCCTCGTGCAGACCGAAGAGCGAGTTGGTCGGAGCGGTGTGGTGGTAGGTGCGCGTGGTCGCGCCCCAGTAGCCGAGCAACAGATTCATGTCCATGAACCAGGAGTGAATCTTGTCCTTGCGCGACTTCACGTATTCGACCACGCGGTCCGAGAAGGACACCGGCGACAGCCCTGGCGTGCACGACAGGCACTTCTGACTCGCCGAGTAGATCGCGTCGATCTCCCATTCGTCGACGCGCACGGGCGACCCGCCCAGCGTGGTCACCGCGTCGACGATGGCGAGCGCGTCATGGTCGTGCGCGACCTTCACCAGCGTCTTCGCGTCCGACTGCACGCCGGTGGAGGTCTCGCCGTGCACGAACGCGATGACACGCACGTCGCGGTTCTTCTTCAGCGCGTCCTCGAGCTTCTGCGGGTCGACCGGCGAGCCCCACTCGTCCTCGACGACGATGGCCTTCCCTCCCGCGCGCTCGACGTTCTCGATCATGCGGCCGCCGAACACGCCGTTCCTGCAGACGATCACCTTGTCGCCGGGCGCGACGAGGTTGACGAAGCAGTACTCCATGCCCACCGAGCCCGGCCCCGAGATCGGGAAGGTCAGCGGGTTCTTGGTCTGATAGACGTAGCGCAAGAGCCCCTTGAGTTCCTCCATCATCTCGACGAAGACGGGATCAAGGTAGCCGATGGCGGGCTGGCTCATGGTGGTGAGCACCCGCGGATGGATCTCGGTCGGCCCCGGACCCATCAGGGTGCGCTGTGGCGGATGGAAAGAGCTGATGCGTTTGGCGGGGGCGAAATCGTCCATGGCTTCCTTTCCCGAGAGTGGCGACCCGAACAGGTGTCCGTCGGGGCGCGATTTGACCTTCACCGGCTTCTTGGCCGAGGCCTCGTTGAGGACGTCGACCGCGGCGATGCCGCCGTTGGTCACGCGCTCGACTTCGGTCGCCCAGCGCGCCGGCACGTAGCCGCACTTGACCCAGTTGTTGACCACTGCGCGGTCCAGATGGAAGGCGCGGGCGACTTCCGCTTGGCTACCGAAGATCTCGACGAGGCGGGCGGCACAGTTCATTCCCGCCGAAGACTAGCATGTCAAATAAACTTTGACAAGAAGAAATAGACGGCCTGAACCCGAGACTGCAGCAGTGCCAGTAGGTACGCGGAACTCTAGCCCGCGCGCTGGCTCGCCGTCTCCCCGGGCGACGCCGCAGAGGCGCGCGACGCGCCGATGCGTCCGACGAGCGGCAGCTTCAGCGCCGGGTCGAAGGGATTGACTCCGAACGTGAGTCCAAGGAGGTTCACCTCGAGCCCTTCGACGCTGCTCGCCGTGATTCCGGCCAGGCCGAAGAGTGAGAGCTGGAATCCCCTGCCGCTCGGCGCGGGCCCCACGAGCTTCGTGCCGCTGTAGTCCTTGCCGATCGCGGTCGGGGGCAGGTCGGCTCCGAGCTCGGGCACGGCGCGGAGCACCCACGCGGTGAACGTATTCGAGTTCGGCCCGGGCCACATGACGTACTCCCCGGCCCACGGATAGGCGTGCGCCGCCGCGTCTATCCTCGGAATGAGCTCGGCCGCCGCAGGGCCGCGCTTCTCGGCGATCAGCTCGGGCGCGGCCCCGAACCAGCGCCCATCGGGAGCGCGATGCCTGATCGCGAGCGCGGAATCCTGCCAGCGCAGCCGCCAGCCGATGATCTCGTAGACGGTGTACTCGCGCGCCGCAGCGGGCTTCACCGCGATCCAGGTATGCACCCCGAAGACGCCGCGCCAGCCGATCACGCGCGCGGCGTACACCTGCACCACGGCCTCCGGGTGCGCGGCGGGCTCGGGAGCGAGCCCCACCGGCTCCTGGCTCGCCGTGCGCCAGTCCTGCGCGGTGACGCGACCCGCTACGGCGGCGCCGAGCGCGATCACACCTGCGAGTGCGAGAAGAGCGGGAAGCACGCGAGGCCTCATTGATTTTTCAGCGCCTGTTTTACCGGTAGAGTGTGACGGACGCATTTCGTTCAACGAGGCGAGCAAGCGCGGGATTGGCGACACTCTAGTCGAGCGCCTTGTCGCCTTCGCCCGACGGTTGACCGGTCGCGTGCACCGCGGAGAAGTCGAAGAGGTTCCGGTCCATCAAGTGCGAAGGCACGAGGTTGGAGAGGGCGCGGAACATCGAGTCGACGCGCCCCGGGTGGCGCTTCTCCCATTCGCGCAGCATCTGCTTCACCTGCTTGCGCTGCAATGTCGGCTGCGACCCGCACAGGTCGCAGGGGATGATGGGGAATCGCCTGGCCTCGGCGTAGGCTTCGAGATCGGATTCCGCCACGTAGGCGAGCGGACGGATCACGACGTGCCGCCCGTCGTCCGACTGGAGCTTGGGCGACATCGCCTTCATCTTGCCGCCGAAGAAGAGGTTGAGGAAGAAGGTCTCGAGAATGTCGTCGCGGTGGTGGCCCAGCGCGATCTTGGTCGCGCCCAGCTCGCGGGCGACGCGGTAGAGCACGCCGCGGCGCAGCCGCGAGCACAGGCCGCACATCGTCTCGCCTTCGGGCACCACGCGCTTCACCACAGAGTAGGTGTCCTGCACCTCGATGCGGAACGGGACGCCCAGCGACTTCAGGTAATCCGGGAGCACATGCTCGGGATATCCCGGGTGGCGCTGGTCGAGGTTCACGGCGACTAGCTCGAAGGAAAGCGGCGCGCGCTCGCGCAGCTTCATGAGCACGTCGAGCAGCCCGTAGCTGTCCTTGCCTCCGGACAGGCACACCATGACGCGGTCGCCCGCCTCGATCATGCCGTAATCGCCGATCGCCTCGCCGGCCAAGCGGCACAGGCGTTTCTCGAGCTTGCCGGCCTCGAAGCGCTCCTTGCGGGTGAATCGGACTTCTTCCGGCGCATTCATATGTTGATACTCCTGCCCCCGTCGACCGAGATGATCTGCCCGGTCACGTAGGCGGCTTCCGCTATCAGATAGTAGACGGCGCGCGCAATGTCGTCGGGCTCGCCGGTGCGCCGCAGCAGGGTGTGCGAAACGATGCGCTGGCGCGTCAGATCGTCCCACGAGCCGTCCTCGGGCCAGACGATCGCGCCCGGCGCGACGCCGTTGACGCGCACCTCGGGCGCGAGCTCGCGCGCGAGCGAGCGGGTGAGCCCGACGAGGCCCGTTTTCGCGATCGAATAGACCACGTAGCTCTTGAGCGGCCGCTCGGCGTGGATGTCCGTGATGTTGACGATCGTCCCACCGGTCTTCCTGAGGTGGGGCGCGGCCGCCTGGGAGAGGAAGAGCGGCGCACGCAGGTTGGCGCCGATTAGGGTCTCCCAGTTGGCGGGCGTGATCTCGCCGACCGGCGTCGGAAAGAACGCCGACGCGTTATTGACGAGCGCGTCGAGGCGGTCGAAGCGGCCGACGGTGTTCCTGACCAGCTCGGGCAACCCCTGCACGTCGAGCAGATCGGCCTGCACCAGCGCCACTGAGTCGGCGCGCGCCGCGCTCAGTTCCGTCCGCAGCGCCTTGGCCTCGCGCTCCGATCCGCGGTAGTGCAGCATCAGGTTCGCGCCTTCGCGGTGCAGCCGCCGCGCGATTGCGGCGCCGACACGCTTCGCGCCGCCTGTGACGAGAACAACTTTCCCTGAAAGCGCTTCACCCATGGCCTAGAATGATACCGGATCGGCATTCCTCTCCCGACATGGTGCTCCCCGAGCCTACGCCCGACGCGCGCGCGCACAGCGATCGCGTGGCCGGACACATTCGCGGCGAGATCGCGTCGCGCGGCGGCTGGATCAGCTTCGCCCGCTACATGGAGCTCGCGCTGTACGCGCCCGGCCTGGGCTACTACAGCGCGGGCGCGAGCAAGCTCGGCAAGGCGGGCGACTTCGTGACCGCGCCCGAGATATCACCGCTTTACGGCCAGACGCTCGCGCGCCAGGTTCTGCAGATCATGCAGGCCGGCTTCGACGAGGTGATCGAGGTGGGAGCGGGAAGCGGTGCGCTCGCCGCGACGCTGCTCGAGGAGCTGGAGCGCGCCGGACGCGCGCCGCGCAGCTATCTTATCCTCGAGCTCTCCGCCGATCTGCGCGAGCGCAGCCGCGACACGCTCGCCGCGCGCGTGCCGCACCTGCTCGAGCGCGTCGCCTGGCTCAACCGCCTGCCTCCCGCGTTCTCCGGCGTCGTGCTCGGCAACGAGGTCCTCGACGCCATGCCGGTCCACGTCGTGCGCGTGAACGCCGGGAAGATCGAGGAAGGCGGGGTCGGCGCGCGCAACGATCGTCTCGACTGGTCGTGGCGCACTGCTTCGGGCGAGCTGCTGGAAGCCGCGGGCGCGCTCGGCCTTCCCGAGGGCTTCCGCACCGAGATCGGGCTCGCGGCGCAAGGCTTCGTGCGCGCGCTCGCCGGCGTGCTGGAGAAGGGCGCCGTGCTGTTCGTCGACTACGGCTTTCCGCGGAAGGAGTACTACCACGCGCAGCGCAAGGACGGCACCCTCATGTGCCACTATCGTCACCACGCGCACGCCGATCCCTTTTTTCTTCCGGGATTGCAGGACATCACGAGCCACGTCGATTTCACCGCGGTCGCGGCGGCGGCGCGCGAAGGCGGCCTCGGTCTTGCCGGTTACACCAGCCAGGCGCAGTTCCTCGTCAACTGCGGCATCACGGAGGTAATGTCGCGCACGCCCGCGGAGGACCGGGGCAGGTTCCTCCCGCTCGCCAACCAGGCGAACCGCCTCATCAGCCCGGCGGAAATGGGCGAGCTATTCAAGGCGATCGCGTTCGAAAAGGGATTGAGCGTCCCGCTCTCGGGCTTCAGCGAGGGCGACCGGCGGCAAGCCCTGTAAGGTGTAGTCTATGGAGTCCGACCAAGGCGGAATCGCATCAAGAGGAGCGCCGATGGACGACACCCGCTGGGTCACCATCCACCCGCTGATCGTGCGCATCACGCACTGGATCAACGCCCTCGCCATCCTCATGATGGTGACGAGCGGCTGGCGCATCTACAACGCTTCGCCCCTTTTCCCATTTCGATTCCCGAACGAGATCACGCTCGGCGGCTGGCTCGCGGGCGCGCTGCAGTGGCACTTCGCGGCGATGTGGGTGCTGGTGCTGAACGGCCTGGTCTACGTGATCTACGGGACCGTTTCCGGCCATTTCCGCCGGAAGCTCCTTCCCCTTGCCCCGGGCGCGATACTCCGGGACGTGCGGGACGCCTTCCGCGGCAAGCTCGCGCACGAGGACCTGTCGATGTACAACGCGGCGCAGCGCGCGGCCTACCTCGCGATCATCCTGTGCCTGGTGGTGCTCGTGGTCTCGGGACTGGTGATCTGGAAGCCGGTGCAGTTCTACGAGATCGGCGTGCTCATCGGCGACTACGAAGGCGCGCGCATCCTGCATTTCTGCGCGATGGCGCTGATGGCGTCCATCGTGGTCGTCCACATCGTCATGGTGGTCCTGGTCCCGCGCACCTTCACCACCATGATCAGCGGCCGCGCCAGGAGGGCCACATGAAGAGACGAACCATGGAAACGAGCATCGCGGCACAGTCGCCCAAGCTCGTCCGCTCGGTCGAGCGGCGCCTGTTCCTGAGGCAGAGCCTGTCGCTCGGGGCGCTCGCCATGCTATCGGGGTGCAATCTCACCGACGACGAGGGCGTGCAGAAGGTCCTGACCGCGATGTCGCGCTGGAACGATGGCGCGCAGGGGCTGATCTTCAGGCCGGCTCGCCTCGCTCCGGAATTCCCGGAGAGCGCGATCACCAGGCCTTTCCCCTTCAACGCCTTCTATACCGAGGACGAGATCACCTACG
>Ga0187776_10000034_pt1 | contig 73052 bp, 66 predicted proteins | sample 0216_BV02_MP12_2_FD_132426 | JGI IMG/M metagenome (GOLD analysis project Ga0187776, IMG submission 132426) | Tropical peat soil microbial communities from peatlands in Department of Meta, Colombia - 0216_BV02_MP12_20_MG | ecosystem: Environmental > Terrestrial > Soil > Wetlands > Peat | place...
ACCTTGGTCGCGGCGAAGAGCCGCCCGGCGGCGCTCGGCGGCATGCGCTCGCCCAGCACCTGCTCGGAGCTTCCGTACATCGGGGAGGAGTCGATGAGGCGCCCGCCCGCGGCGAAGAAGTCGTCGAGGATGCCGGTGCGGATCGCCCCCGCCGCCGGATCGCCCCCGACGTCGAAGGTGATCCAGGTGCCCATGCCGATCGCGGGAACGCGCTCGCCCGACGACGGGATGGCCCGCTCGAGCACCGCGGGCGCGGCGCGCGCCATGCCCGGCCGGACGAAGGCGGCCGCCGCCGATGCCGCGAGGAACCCGAGCGCCTGCCTCCGGTCCATGGAGCCTCCCGGGGCCCGAAGGGCCGATATTGCTAGACTATCGCCCGATGCTACTCCCGCCGCTCGTCGACGCCGTCATCCTTGGAGTGGTGGAGGGGCTCACCGAGTTCCTCCCGGTGTCCTCCACCGGCCACCTGATCATCGCGTCGGACCTCCTCGGGCAGGGCGGCGAGAAGGGCAAGGTCTTCGACATCGTGATCCAGCTCGGCGCGATCCTCGCGGTGTGCTGGGAGTTCCGCGCACGGATCGGGCGCGCCTTCGCGGGCCTGGCGAGCGACCGCGTGCAGCGGCGCTTCGCCGCGAACCTCCTCGTCGCCTTCCTGCCCGCCGCGATCGTGGGGCTCGCCTCCGAGCACGCGATCAAGCGCTACCTGTTCAACCCGGCGAGCGTGGCCGTCGCGCTCGCCCTCGGCGGGCTCGCGATCTTCGCCGTCGAGCGCTGGTACCGCGGCAAGGCGCAGGCGCGCGTCGGGAGCGTGTACGACATGACGTGGCGCGACGCGCTCGGCGTGGGCCTCGCGCAGTGCCTCTCCCTCATCCCCGGGACGTCCCGCTCGGGCGCCACGATCATGGGGGGCATGCTCTTCGGCCTCTCTCGCGCGGCGGCGACCGATTTCTCCTTCTTCCTCGCGATCCCCGTGATGTTCGCCGCGTCGGGCTACGAGCTCGTGAAGAACCGGGCGCTCCTCTCGGAGGGCGACCTCCAGATGATCGGGGTGGGCTTCGCCGTGAGCTTCGCCGCGGCGCTCGTCGCCGTGAAGGGGCTCATCCGTTACGTCGCGCACCACGACTTCCGCGCCTTCGCGTGGTACCGGATCGCCCTCGCGGTGGTCGTGCTCGCGTACTTCCTGCCCTGACCCCTCTCAGGCGGCCCGGGCGCCGAGGGCGAGGACGCCCTCCGCCGTGTAGCGCTTGATGAGCGCGAGCAGCTGCTCCTCCTGGTAGGGCTTGCCCATGTACTCGTTCACGCCGATCTCGAGGGCGTGGTTGCGGTGCTTGTCCGCCGTGCGCGAGGTGATCATGATGATCGGGATCGACTTCGTCGCCTCGTCGGCGCGCACGTTGCGCGCGAACTCGAAGCCGTCCATGCGGGGCATCTCGACGTCGAGCAGGATGCAGTCGGGCCTCACGTCCTGGAGCTGCTGGAGCGCGTCGACGCCGTCCTTCGCGGTGGCGACCTCGTAGCCCTCGCGCGCGAGCATCCGGCTGGTGATCTTGCGCACGGTGAGCGAGTCGTCCACCACCATGACGAGCGGCGCGCCGGACTTCTCCTCGACCACCAGCGCCTCGGCGCGCGGCGCGCGGGCGATCTCGACGCCCACCGGCGTCTCGCGGTGCACGAGCTGCACGGGGTTGAGGATCAGCACCACCTGGCCGTTGCCGAGCACGGTCGCCCCGGCGATGCCCGGCAGGCGCGCGAGCTGGGGCCCGATGGTCTTCACGACGACCTCGCGGTTGCCGATGATCTCGTCCACGCGGATCGCGGCGCGCTGCACGCCGCTCTTCAGCAGCAGCACGGGGATCTGGCGCGTGGGCGGCGCGGTGTCGATCTCGCCCAGCAGCGGCAGCAGGGACTGCAGCGGGTAGAGGTTGCCCTTCCAGGCGACCTCGCCCTTCGCGGTGATCTCCGCGTACGCCTCGGCCTTGTACTCCTGCACCTGCTCCACCATGACCGAGGGCACCGCGAAGATCGCGGGCCCCGCCTTGAGCATCACCGCCTGGGTCACCGCGAGCGTGAGGGGCAGCGTGATGGTGAAGGTGGCCCCGCGCCCGGCCGACGAGGCGATCTCCACGCGCCCGCCGAGCGCCGTGATCTCGTTCTTGACGACGTCCATGCCCACGCCCCGGCCGGCGATCTGGTTCACCTCGGTCGCGGTCGAGAAGCCGGGGGTGAAGATGAACTGCGCGAGCTGCGCCTCGGGCAGCTCGACGTCGGGCGCCAGCAGCCCCGCCTGCACCGCCTTCTCGCGGATGCGCGCGAAGTTGAGCCCCCCGCCGTCGTCGGCGATGGTGAGCACCACCTCGTTGCCGCGCTGCGCGGCGTCGACCGAGATCTCGCCGATCTCGGGCTTGCCCGCCGCGAGGCGGTCGCGCGGCTTCTCGATGCCGTGGGCGATCGCGTTCCTCAGCAGGTGCTCGAGGGGCGCGGTGATCTTCTCGAGCACCGAGCGGTCCAGCTCCGTGCGCGTTCCCTTGAGCTCCAGGTTCGCCTTCTTGTCGAGCTCCTTCGCGGTCTGGCGCACGACGCGGTAGAAGCGGTCCGCGAGGTTGCCGAGGGGAACGAGGCGCACCCCCATGAGGCCCTGCTGCAGCTCGCGGTTGAGGCGCGCCTGGGCGTGGATCGCGAGCTCGGTCTCGTCGAGGTTCTTCTGCAGCCCCTGGTGCAGCGTGATCACGTCGCCCAGGCTCTCCGCGAGGAACCGCGTGCGCTCCTGCATGCGCGAGAAGCGGTCGAACTCCAGCGGGTCGAAGGTCTCGCCCGCCTCCTCCTTCGCCTTGATGGTGCTCTGCATCTGCGTCTCGGAGGCGATCTCGATCTCGCGCAGCTGCGTGCGCATGCGGGCGATGTTCTCCGTGAGGTCCGCGAGGGCCTGCTTGAACGCCGCCATCTCGCCCTCGATGCGCGAGCGCGCGATCGACAGCTCCCCGGCCTCGTTCACGAACCGGTCGATCATGTCCGCGTTCACGCGCAGCAGGGCCGCGCGGCTCTCGCGCAGCTCCGGCGGCAGCGCCTCGCGCTGCGCCTTCTCCTGGGCCGCCGCCGCGATGACCGCGAGCGCCGCGGGCTTGTCCTTCAGCTGCTCGAAGACCGCTCCGACCGGCACCGGAATGGGCTCGGCCTCGAGGATGTCCTCGCCGCGCGCGAGCCGCTCGAGCGACAGCGAGAAGCGGTCGACGCGCTCCTCGACCTCCTCGAACCGGCGCGCGTCGGGCACCTGCGCCTCGTCGAGCGCGTTGACCTGCTCCTCGATCACGTGCGCGAGCTCGCCCAGCCGCATGAGGCCGGTCATGCGCGCGCTGCCCTTGAGCGTGTGCAGGTGGCGCTGGAGCTCCGCGGCGTGAGCGTGGTCCGACGGCGCGGCCTTCCAGCGCCTCACGCCTTCGCTCACGAGCGGGATGATCTCCTTCGCCTCGTCGAGGAAGACGGGCAGCAGGTCGCGGTCGACGTCGTCCTTGATCCTGCGCTGGTCCTTGCCCGCCTCGAGCAGGCGCGTGCTCTCTTCCGCGGGGGCGGGCTCCGGGATCGCTGCAGGCGGCGGCATCTCGGCCGCAGGTGCAGGCGGAGCGACCTCCGCGGCAGGCGCGGGCGGCGCGACCTCCGCGGCCGGTGCGGGTGGTGCGATCTCCGCGGCCGGTGCGGGCGGCGCGACCTCCGCGACGGGTGCGAGCGGCGCGACCTCCGCGACGGGTGCGAGCGGCGCCACCTCTGCGATGGGTGCAGGCGGCGCGATCTCGGCGGCGGGCATCGCCTCCACGGCCGCGTGCGCCTCGGGCATCGACGCCTCGGCCTCCTGGGCGGCGCGCGGCTCGAGCGCTTCGCGAACGACGCCCGGCATGCGGACATGGGTCCCCTCGCCCGTCTTGCGTGCCTCGCGCAGGCCCTCCCGGAGCGCCGCGAGCGCCTCCACGACGTCGTCCCGCGGGTACGGCATCGCCAAGCCGCGCAGCGACTGGACCATCGCGGTGAGCGCGTCGACCGCGCGGCGCGTGACCTCGAGGCGGTGCGGGTCGAATTCGGGGGGCAGCTCGATCGCGTCCTGCAGCCACTTCTCTAGCGCGTAAGCGAGCGCCGCGACCGACTCGAATCCGGTGGTCCGCGAGCTGCTCGACAGCGTGTGCGCGGCGCGCATGAACTCGGCGCTCACCGGATGCATCGGATCGGATTCGAGGACCGACATCTGCTCGTTCAGGACGGCGGTGTGGGTCTCGGCCTCGCCGATGTAGATCGAGAAGAGCGCGCGGGGAAGCGTCACCTCGCCGATGGCCACTTCCTCCTCTTCGGCCTCGGCCCCGGGCGGCGCTTCGACCGGTTGGGCGGGGGGCTCGAAGGACAACAGCTCCGCGAGGTCCGGGACCGGGGCCGCGGGGGCCGGCTCGGCGGGCGGCGGCGCGGCGCTCGCCGGTTGCGCTTCGAAGCCCAGGGAAGCGAAATCGAGCGCAAGCCCGGCGGGCTCCTCGGCCGGCGGCTCGCGGAGCGCCTCGGCGGGAGGCGCCTGCGCCGCGGCGGCGAGGGGAGCTTCGACTTGCGGTTCCTTCGCGACGAGTTCCTCGATCGGCGGCGCCGCGGCCTCGGTCACCGGGGGCGCCGGGGCCTCTTCGATCGCAGGCACGGCAGCCTCGGGCATCGCAGGCGCTTCGACTTGCGCGACCGGCGCATGCGCTTCGGGCATGAGCTCGGACGCAGCGACCTCGGCCGCGACGGGCTCCGCCGGCGGCGGCGCCTCGGCGAGCGCGGGCGCCGCGCGCGCCGCTTCCGGCTCGCGCTCGCCCTTCAGGGCCTCGGCCTGGCGCGTGATCTCCGCGCCGTCGATCGCCGCGGTCCCCGTCGCCTTGAGCTCCCCCACCCAGCGCTGGAACGCCTCGCGCGACAGGCCGATGAATCCGAGCAGCGCGGGCGTGGCGGGCTTCTCCTCCTTCAGCCACTTGTTCATCACCTGCTCGCACTGCCACGCCATCTCTCCGAGGTCCGCGAGACCCACCATCCGTCCGCTTCCCTTGAGCGTGTGGAAGCCGCGCCGGATCGTCGTGAGGGCCTCGCGGTCGTGGGGCGACTCGCGGCACGCCTGCAGGTGGCTCGCGATCGTGCCGATCACCTCGCCGGCCTCCTCGAGGAAGATCTCGAGCAGCTCCCTGTCGACCTCGGCGCCGGGCGCGTCCACGAGCTGCACCACCTGCGGGGCGGGCGTCTCGGGCGCGTTCTGCGGGGCGAGGTCCTGGATCGCGCGGAAGACGCCCGTGTCCGCGCTCGCCGCCTGCTTGATCACCTGCAGCGCTTCCTCGCTCTTGCGGGCGATGGCCGAGTCGGCGACGACCGCCGCGTCGCGCTGCAGCTCCCCCACCGCCTTCTCGAGGCGCTCGCGGGTGCCCTCGCCGGGCTGCTCCTTCCAGTCCTCGTAGAGCGCCTGGACCTTCTGCTTCTGCACCTCGATGTCCAGCGGCGAGACGGTGCCGGTTCGCCGCACCTGCATCTCGGCCTGCGGCTCGGCCAGGCCGAAGCGCAGGAGCGCGGGCATCAGCACGTCGCGCGGCGAGGCCGCGCCCTGCTGGAGCGCGGTCACGTACAGGCCCAGCGCCGAGAGACCGTCGGCCACCATCTCGGCCGCCTCGCCGGAGCCGTCGAGCGAGCCCTCGGCGAACTGCTGCACGCGCGCCATCACCGCGGCGTTGAGCGCGGCGGCGTCGGCGAGCTCCAGGATCATGAGCGCTCCCTGCACCTGCGCGAACTGCGCGGTGAGACCCGCGAGCTCCGCGCGCTTCGAGCTGTCGCGGAAGAAGGCGTCGAGGACCTGCTCGATGTTCTGCAGGTTCACCTGGACTTCCTGGCCCACCTGGAAGACGAGGAGCTTCTCCTGGGCGCGCCGGGTCATCTCGTCGAGCAGCCCGCCCTCCATCGCCTCGACCGGGGGAAGCGCCTCGCCCGCCATGGCGCCCTGCAGGCGTTCGGTGATGGCGCGGGCCTGGCGCGGGAAATCGGCGCCCAGGCGGGTGAAGTTCTCCAGCGCGGATTCGACGAAGAGCAGCGCGGTGGCCACCTCCAGCGACTGCGCCTCCGAGGGCGGGATCGCCTTCGCCTTGATCTCGGGCGCCACGTCGGCCAGGCGCACGAGCAGCCGCTGGATGTCGGCGTTCGGAAGCTTGCCTGCGCGCTCGGCGAGCGCGAGCGCCTGCTTGCCGAACGGCTCGAGGGCCGCGCGGTTGCCGGAGGTGTACTTGAGCCACGCGTCCTTCTGCTGGCCGGTGAGGTCGCGCAGCTCGCGCACGAGGCCGGCAAGCGCCTCGTCGTCGGCCCCGCGCACGCCGCGATCCGGGATCTCCAGGAGCTGCTCGAGGCGGTACCTCTCCCTGAGCATCGCGATGCGCTCGGAGACCGGGGCGGCGCGGCCGACGGCGAGCAGCAGGTCGCGGAAGACCCGCTCGGCGACCTTCCCGGAGCCGTCGATGAGCTGCTTGATCTGCTGGTCGAGCTTCGCGAACAGCGGCTTGCTCGAGGGCCCGACCTCCGCGCCCCGGAAGACCAGGGAATCGAAGAATGCCGCGGCGGCGCTCCAGAAGGGCCGGTTCGGCGTGGTGCCCTGCAGCGACTCGATGGCGGTCACCGCGGCGTGCATCTGCGCCAGCGCCTCGGAAGTGTCGCCGCCCTTGAGCATGCGCAGCAGCCCCTGCTGGTATTGCGAGCGCTGCAGCGCGAGCGCCTTGCCCAGCACCCCGTCGTCGAGCGCGGCCGCGCCCGGCAGCGACGGCAGCTGCGCGGACAGATCGGGATAGAACAGGTCGCCCTCGTTCGCGTCGCTCTGCCCGCGGGCGCGGTTGAGCTCCAGGTACGGGGCGAGGAGCCGCATCGGGTAGTCCGGCTGGCCGCCCGCCAGCGCGTCGAGGTAGGTCGACAGCGCCGAGATGCCCCGCTTGGCCGCGGCGACGGTCCCCGGCAGCCGCGCCGCGTCCTCCGTCTCGAGGAACCCCACGAGCTTCTCCAGCTCCTCGTTGAAGCGGGTGGCTGCGCCCAGCCCCACCATGGCGAGCGCCCCGGTAGCCTGGTGCAGGTGCGTGAGGATGTACTTGACGGGACCGCGCTCCGCGGGCTTCGCGGCCAGCTTGTCCAGGTTCTCGCGCGCCTGGTTGAGCGAGTGGTCGATCTCGGTCTTGACCCAGCTCAGCGGGCCGAGATCGAAATCGCCGTGGGGGTTGGCGGCCATTGAATGCGTTTCCTCGCGCCTTTCGTCCCGCGGCTAGAGCTTGAAGCCCGACACGGAGCTCTTCAGCTCCTGGGCCACCGCGGCCAGGTCGCGGATGGAGCCCGCGGCCTGCTGGGTGCCGCGCGTGGTCTGGCGTGTGATTTCCAGGATGTCCTGCATGCTCTGGGCGACCTTGTTCGTCGCGCTCGCCTGGGTGTGCGTCGCCTGGGAGATGGTCTGGATCAGCTGCGCGAGGTTCTTCGTCACGTAGTCGATCTCGGAGAGCGCCTGCCCCGCGGCGTCGGACAGCCTCGCGCCCTCCACCACGCCCATCGTCGACTTCTCCATGGCCGCGACCGCGTCCTGCGTGTCGGCCTGAATCGTCTTCACGATCGCGCCGATCTGCTTGGTCGCCTCGCCCGAGCGCTCCGCGAGGCGCTGCACCTCCTCGGCCACCACCGAGAAGCCGCGTCCCGCCTCGCCCGCGGAGGCCGCCTGGATGGCGGCGTTGAGGGCGAGCACGTTCGTCTGCTCCGTGATGTCCGAGATGAGCTCGACGATCTCGCCGATCTCCTGCGAGCTCTCGCCGAGGCGCTTGATCCGCTTCGAGGTCTCCTGGATCTGCTCGCGGATGTCGTTCATGCCGGAGATCGAGCTCTGCACCGCGAGGCGCCCCTTGTCCGCCGCGGCGAGCGAGCGCTGGGCCACGCGGGCGCCCTCCTCCGCGGTCGACGACACCTCCGAGATCGAGCGCGACACCTGGAGCACCTGGGCGGTCGTGTCCTCGATCTCCCTCGACTGCCGCTCCGCGGCGCCCAGGAGCTCGGCCGAGATCGACTGCGCGTGGGCGGTCTTCTGCGTCACCTGCACGGCCGCGTTGGTCACGCCGGACACCAGGGTGCGCAGCTCGTCGATCGTATAGTTCATCGAGTCCGCGATGGCGCCCGTGATGTCCTCGGTCACCTGAGCGCGCACCGTGAGGTCGCCGTCGGCGAGGTCGCCCATCTCGTTGAGCAGCCTCAGGATCGCTTCCTGGTTGCGCTTGTTCTCGGCTTCCGCCTCGGCCGCGCGGCGCCGCGTGTCGGCGAGGAACACCAGCGCCATCAGGAAGAGCACCAGCACGAGCAGCGCGGCGAGCACGCCCGCCGCGAGCAGCGTGGCGACGGGCTTCTCGCCCTGGATCGAGTCCTGCAGCCGGCCCACCGCCGCCTGCAGCTGCTCGGCCGAGGTGGCGAGCTGGGCGCTCGCGAGGCGCGCCGACACGAGTTTCTGCAGGTCGCGCAGGATCGGGCCCACGTTCTGCTCGAACTGGCCGAACTGCTTGTCCAGGTCGTTGAGCATCCCGCGCGCGTCGGGATCGTGCACGGCGACGACCCCGAGGCTCTCGCTGCCGTTCTCGAGGCCGCGCAGCAGGTCGCGCATGTCGTTCGTATCCTTGCCGATGAGGAAGGGGACCTCCGGATCGATGGTTTCCGAGCCGAGGATCTCGGCGGACCCGCGGCCGAGGCGCTCGGCGTAGAAGACCAGGCGGTTCGCCTTGAGCACCTGGCCGGGAGTCGAGCCGGACTGCGACATGAGGCCGGTCAGCTCCTGCGCCATCGTGGCCATGTCCTGGGAGCGCGCCCGGATCTGGTCGATGTTGTGCGAAAGCGCGACCAGATCGCCCTGCGCGTTCAGGATCGCCGTGGCCGCGTTCGCGCTCGACGGCCACTGCTTCGCGAGCTCATCGAGCCGCGCGCGGACCTCTTCGTTCGTCGCCGCGCCGGGAAGGTTGACGTCGAACTCCCGGCCCCCGCTGCGCAGCACGCCCAGGTAGGAAGCGAACGCGTCGCGGCTGCTCTTCAGCTGGGGAAAGGCCCCCGGCTGCCCGCGCGCCGCGATGCCCGCGGCCTTGGCCAGGCGCTGGATGTGGAACTGCATCTGCGAAACGATCGTGAGGTAGGTCGCATGCCGCGTCCTGAGCGTCGTGTCCTCGTACACCATGAACGCCGTGGCGCCGAGCAGCACCAGGGCCGCGATGCCGAGGGCCTGCATCTGCGCGGTGACCGACTTGCCGCCGATGAAGGGCACCCGGAAGCGCGAGAGGGAAGAGCCCATCTCTTCCCTGGGCGCCCGCGCCGCTGCGGAGGCCTTGGCGCCGCCGCCCGGGCGCGCCGCCGCGCCGCCGCCCGCGGGGATCCGCGTCACGGTGGACGTCTGCACGCCCGCGGGCCGCCCGGGCGCCTTCGCCTTGGGCGCCGTCAGGCGCTTCAGCCAGTCGCCGAGGGAGGATTTCGGTTTCACCGCCTGTGCCTTGGCCATCTTCTTCTCCTACGCCCCAACTTCCAGAAACCGCGGCTCGCGCACGAGCGCGGGAAGGTCCAGCTCCATCCAGCGGGTGCCGCCGGCGTCCGTGTAGACCGCCCCCACCCAGGGCGACGCGCCCTCGGGCCGCACGGCTGGCGTGAACTGCTCCGGGTTGCGAAGCCCCAGCATGCGCGACACGACCAGCCCGGAACCGGCCACCAGCCGGTCCGACACCAGGATCACGCGCCGCTCCATCCCGGGTCCGATCGCCTCCCCGCCCTGGAAGGCGGAGAAGTCCATCACTCCGTAGAGGTTGCCGCGCACGTTCGCGACGCCGCGGAACCACGGGCGCGTGAGCGGGACGGTCACGGTCGACGGGACCGGGATCACCTCGCTCACCTGGTGGAGCGCCACGAACCAGTTGTCCGCGCCGACCTGGAAGCCGAGCTTCGACGAGAGCGCCGCGCGGGTCCCCGCAGTGCGGAGCCGCTCGGCGACCGAGAGCTGGAATTCGCGCAGTCCGGTGCGGCGGGCCATCGTTCGGCTAGCTCAACGCCTTGATCTTCTCGAGCAGGTCGCTCTCGGAAAGCGGCTTGGTGATGTAGTCCTTGGCGCCCTGGCGCAGCCCCCAGATCTTGTCGGTCTCCTGGTCCTTGGTCGTGCAGATGATGACCGGGATGTGCTTGGTGGATTCCTCGCGCGTGATCGCCCGGGTCGCCTGGAAGCCGTTGAGGCCGGGCATCACCACGTCCATCAGGATGAGGTCCGGCTGCTCCTTTTTCGCCCGCTCGATCGCCGTCTCGCCGCTGTCGACCACCAGCACCTCGTAGCCGCGCTTCCTGAGCAGCCCTTCCATGAACGCTCGCTCGGTGGGCGAGTCGTCCACCACCATGATCTTCTTGATCGCCATCTATCGGGGCTCCGTCATCGTGAAATGGGGGGATTCGGGCCTCACGCGGGGTTGCGCTGCGAGAAATGGTGCTCGACCGCCTTCAGCAGGCTTTCCTTGGTGAAGGGCTTGGTGAGGTATTCGTCCGAGCCCACCATCCGGCCACGCGCGCGGTCGAAGAGGCTGTCCTTGGACGAGAGCATGATCACGGGCGTCGCGTGGTGCTTGCCGCTCTTCTTGATGAGCGCGCAGGTCTGGTAGCCGTCGAGGCGCGGCATCATGATGTCGACGAAGATGAGGTCCGGCTGGTGGTCGGCGATCTTGGAGAGCGCGTCGAAACCGTTCTCCGCGAGGATCACTTGGCAGCCCGCCTGCATGAGGAAGATCTCCGCGCTTCGCCGGATCGTATTGCTGTCGTCGATGACCATCACGCGCACGCCGGTGAGGTTCTTCGAGTCCGCCACTCTCTCCTCGAGGTTCCGTCGGATTTCGTCCGGGGGACGCTTCCTCGTCCGAAGCACGCCCAAAGCGGCCCGGGCGTGGCGGTCGGCATCCTCCCCGACGAGCCGCGCAGCCCCGTCCTGTCGTTGCTCAGGTTATCCTTATTAACCAACCAAAACAACCGCTAACCCGCCTCTCTTGAACCCGTTTCCGAGGATTCGGGCGGCCGGCGTATACGCTCAGACCACCACCATCTCGAAGTCTTCCTTGCGGGCGCCGCACTCCGGGCAGCACCAGCCGGCGGGGATATCCTCCCACCGTGTTCCGGGCGCGATGCCATCCTCGGGCCAGCCCTCCGCCTCGTCGTACACGAAGCCGCAGGCGAGGCAGCGCCAGGTCTTGTACGGCGCGGGCGCCGTCGCGGCGGAAGCCATAGGCGAATGCGGTTACGGTTGAGTAGAATGCGCTGACGCGCGCGCTCCCTGCATCATCGTAGCGATCCCCGGTTGGCGCGCGCAACGCAGGCCGGGTTTCAAGTGTAACCCCTTGCCCGAGCCTGTCGCGCCATGAACGAGCCCTTTCCCTCCCTTCCCGCCGTGCTGACGTTCGCTGCGTCCGATCCCACCAGCGGCGCGGGCCTGCAAGCCGACCTGCTCGCCTTGGCGAGCATGGGGTGCTACCCGCTGTCCGTGGTGACCGCGCTCACCGTCCAGGACACCGCCGGGGTCGAGTCCGTTCTCGCGATCGATCCCGACTGGGTCGCCGACCAGGCGCGTTGCCTTCTCGAGGACATGCCGGTCGCCGCGTTCAAAATGGGCATGCTCGGCTCCACGGAGATCGTGACCGTCGTGGCGGAGGTCGTCTCCGACTATCCCGACGTCCCGCTCGTGCTCGATCCCGTCCTCGCCTCCGGGCGCGGCGACGAGTTCGCGGGCGACGACATGGTCTCGGCGATCCGCGAGCTCCTCGTGCCGCAGAGCACCGTGGTCACGCCCAACATTCCCGAGCTGCGCCGGCTCGCCGGGGAGGACGACGACCGCGCGAGCCTCGCCGACTGCGCGCAGGCGCTCCTCGACAGCGGCTGCGAATACGTCCTCGTCACCGGCACGCACGACACCACCGCCGAGGTCGTCAACACGCTCTTCCACCGCGGGGGCGTGCTGCGCGCCGACACGTGGCAGCGCCTGCCGGGCAGCTACCATGGCTCCGGGTGCACCCTCGCCTCGGCGCTCGCGGCGAACCTCGCCCGCGGAATGGAGATCGGGGAAGCCGCATACGAGGCCCAGGACTACACGTGGCACGCCCTCACCCACGCGCTGCGGCCCGGCATGGGCCAGTATCTTCCGGACCGCCTGTTCTGGGCCCGCGAGAGCGGGGACGACGATGGCGGCGCGTGAGCCGCGCGGGCTGCGGGGCCTGTACGCGATCACGCCGGAGACCCGCGACACGCGTGCCCTCGTGGCGCGAGCGCGACAGGCCCTGGCGGGCGGCGCCGCGCTGCTGCAATACCGCGCCAAGTCCGTGCAGGCCGCGCTCGCCCTCGAGCAGGCCCGCGCGCTCGCCGCCGAATGCCGCGCGGCCGGCGCGCTCTTCATCGTGAACGACTCGGTGGAGCTCGCGCTCGCCTGCGGCGCGCACGGCGTCCACCTGGGGCGCGACGATCTCGCGGTCGCGGCCGCGCGCACGCGCTTTCCGTCGGCGATCATCGGGGCATCGTGCTACGACGAGCCCGCGCGCGCCGCGCTCGCCCGGGACGCCGGCGCCGACTACGTGGCGGTGGGCAGCGTGTTCGCCTCCGCGACGAAGCCTTCGGCGGTGCGCGCGCCGCTCGGGGCGATCGGACTCGCCCGCTCCGCTGGCGGGCTGCCGGTGGCAGCCATCGGAGGGATCACCGCCGCCAACGCGGCCCTCGTCGTCGAGGCGGGAGCCGACATGGTCGCCGTGATCTCCGCGCTCTTCGATGCCGACGACGTGCGCGCTGCGGCGCGCGAATTCTCCCGCCGGTTCCGGCTTCACGAGGACTCCCCCGATGCACGAGCGCAGCCGCGCGCTGTTTGAGCGTTCCCTCGAGCTCATTCCGGGCGGCGTGAACTCGCCCGTGCGGGCCTTCCGCGCCGTGGGCGGCGTGCCGGTGTTCCTGCGCGAGGGTCGCGGCGCGCGCGTGACCGACGAGGACGGGCGCGAGTACGTCGACTACGTGGGCTCGTGGGGCCCGCTCATCCTCGGCCACGCGCACCCCGACGTGCTCGCCGCCGTCGCGGCGACCGCGGCGCGCGGCCTGAGCTTCGGTGCCCCGACCGCGCTCGAGCTCGAGATGGCCGAGCTGCTCACCTCGAGCCTGCCCTCGCTCGAGCAGGTGCGCCTGGTGAGCTCCGGCACCGAGGCCGTGATGAGCGCGCTGCGCCTCGCCCGGGGCTTCACGGGGCGCCCGGTCATCGTGAAGTTCGAGGGCTGCTACCACGGGCACAGCGACTTCCTGCTGGTCAAGGCGGGATCGGGCGCGCTCACCTTCGGCAACCCCACCTCCGCGGGCGTGCCGCCGGAGCTCACCGCCCACACGCTCGTGCTCGACTACAACGACCCGCAGCAGGTGCAGGATGCCTTCCGCCGCTTCGGCGGCGAGATCGCCGCGGTCGTGCTCGAGCCCGTCGCCGGCAACATGAATTTCGTGCGCCCCTCGGCCGAATTCCTGCGCACGCTGCGCTCCGAATGCACGCGCCACGGGGCGGTGCTCGTCTTCGACGAGGTGATGACCGGCTTTCGCGTCGGGCCCCGGGGCGCGCAGGGCCTGTTCGACATCCGGCCCGACCTCACCACGCTCGGCAAGGTGATCGGCGGCGGCCTGCCGGTCGGCGCCTTCGGCGGGCGACGCGACATCATGCAGCGCCTCGCGCCCGTCGGCCCCGTCTACCAGGCCGGCACGCTTTCCGGAAATCCGGTTGCCGTGAGCGCGGGGCTCGCCACGCTGCGCCACGTGCTGAGACCCGGATTCTTCGACCGGCTGGGGGCCACGACCTCCGCGCTCGTCGAGGGGCTGTGCCGCGAGGCGGCCGCCACGGGCGTGGCTTTCAGCGGCGCGAGCCTCGGCGGCATGTTCGGGATCTTCTTCCGGGCGAGCCCGCCGGCATCGTTCCGCGAGGTGATGGAATGCGACCGCGAGGCGTTCGGGCGCTTCTTCCACGCCATGCTCGAGCGGGGCGTGTACCTTGCGCCCTCGGCCTACGAGGCGGGTTTCGTCTCGGCCGCGCACGGCGAGGGCGAGCTCGCGTCCACCTTCGCCGCGGCCCGGCAGGCGTTCGCGGCCGCGCGCGGCGCCTGACTCCGTGGCGATCCTCCCGAGCGCGGAGCGCCTCGCGGCGATCGGCCTGGCGATCGCCGGCGCGACGATCCTCGCCCTCGCCTTCCTCGTGCTCTCCGACGTCGCGCGCGAGTCCGACCTGCACCGGGAAGTTCTCGTCGTGCAGCAGCAGCAGGACAGCCTCGAGGCCCTGCGCGTGCGCATCAACGGGCTGGTCGCGGCCGCCCGCCTCGGTGCGGCGACCGGCGACGCCGAGGCGTTCCGCGCGCTCGATCGCCACGCCGACGAGATCGACGAGCGCCTCGACGGCCTGCAGGCCGCGGAGGAGGCGCCGCCGGACGTGGAGAGCCTCGTGAACGAGACGCGGCTGCTGCTCGTCAACGCGCGCTCCGTCGCGGGCGCGCGCCACAAGGGCGGCGCCGAGGCTGGCGCGCTCGCCGTGCGCGAGACCGAGCGCGTCGCCGCCGAGGTGGGCGCGACCCTCGAGCGCTCGCTCGAGGCCCTCACGCGGCGCGTGAGCGACCGCAGCCTCGCCCGCATCCGCGTGGACGACCGCCTGCGCCGTTACGTCGGCTGGTTCGTCGGCGGCTCGGTGATCGTGCTGGGCGGCCTGTTCGTGGCCTTTCGCCGCGTGCAGCAGCGCGAGCGCGCCGCGCAGCAGCGCATCGAATGGCTCGCGCATTTCGACCCGGTGACGGGCCTTCCGAACCGCGCGCTTCTCACCGACCGGCTCTCGCAGGAGACGGCGCGGTCGCGGCGCGGCAAGGAGCGCTTCGCGCTCGTGCTCTTCGATCTCGACGGGTTCAAGGAAGTGAACGACACCTGGGGTCACGCGGCGGGCGACCGGGTCCTCGCGGCCGTGGCCGAGCGGGGCCGCGAGTGCATGCGCGCTTCCGACACGCTCGGGCGCCAGGGCGGCGACGAGTTCATGGCGATCCTCCCCGACACGGGCGAGGAAGGCGCGCTCGCCGTCGCCGAGAAGCTGCGCGCCTGCCTTTGCGAGGCGTATCCGCTCGACGGGGAATCGGCGATCATCGGGGTGAGCCTCGGAGTGAGCCTTTATCCGGCGCACGGCGAGGATGCGGAGAGCCTGTTGCGCGCCGCCGACGCGGCGCTCTACGAGGCGAAGCGCGAGGGCAAGGGACGGGTGCGAATCGCGCGCGCCACCGGGGCGCACGGGCGCGCGGCCGGCCGGCGCGCCGCCTCCTGAGCGGGCCCTAGCGAAGCCCCGAGATGTACTCCGCGACCGCCCTCATGTCGGCCTCGGAGAGCCTGGCCGCGACCTCGCTCATGACCGGATTGGGGCGGGCGCCCGAGGCGAAGGCCTTGAGCCATCCGAAGCTCAGCTCGGCGTACTGGCCGGCGAGACGCGGGTACTGCGAGGGGATTCCCTCGCCCTGCGCCCCATGGCAACCCGCGCACGCGGGGGCCACGGTCGCCTTCACGCCCCCGCGCCAGATCTGCTGCCCGCGCTCCGCCAGGGTCTTGTCGTGCGCGAACCGGGGCGCGGGCTTCTGCGCGCCGAGCCACGCGGCGACGTCGCGCATGTCCTCCGGCGTCAGCCCGGCGGCCATGCCCTGCATGATCGGGCTCTGCCGGGTACCCGCCTTGAACGCGGTCAGCTGCGCGACGATGTAGTCGGGATGCTGCCCGGCGAGCATCGGGTTGGTCGGCACGACGCTGTTGCCGTCGGCCGTGTGGCACGCCGCGCACACGCCGGACGCGATCTGCTTGCCGTGCTCCAGGTTGGGGGCCGCGGGCTCCTCGGCCGCCGCGGCGCTTGCGTAGACTAGCAGCATGACGCAGGCGAAACCCGGGAAAGAGCGCATCGGAAAGCCTCGTGAGGAGAACGCCGGAGGAAAGGCGAGGGCGAAGACCGGTGATTTTACCGTAGGGGCGCGACGGGCCGCCACCGGGCGGGGACCGCTCGCGCTTTCGAAGGCCGCGTTCTCCCTGTCGGTGCACGACCCTCGGCAGCTCCCGCCCCCCGGCGTTCCGGAGCTCGCGTTCGCCGGCCGGTCGAACGCGGGCAAGTCGAGCGCCATCAACGCCCTCGTGGGCCGCCGGCGGCTCGCGTTCGTGAGCAAGACGCCGGGGCGCACCCAGCTCATCAACTTCTTCTCGTTGGACGGGCGTGCCTTCCTCGTGGACCTGCCCGGCTACGGATACGCGGCCGTGCCCGGCGAAGTCCGCAAGCATTGGGAGGAGCTCGTCGGGACGTACATCGCCACGCGTCCCTCGCTCACCGCCGTCGTGGTCGTCATGGACAGCCGCCACCCCATGACCCCGCTCGATCTCCAACTGCTCGAGTGGCTGCGCGCGGCGAAACGATCCACCCACGTGCTCCTCACCAAGTCGGACAAGCTTTCCCGGCAGGCCGCCCTCGCGACGTTGCAGCGGGTCCGTCGCGAGCTCGGGCAATCCTGCCCCGGAGCGACGGTCCAGCTTTTCTCCAGCCTGAAGCACGAGGGAATCGACGAGGCGGGAGTCGTGCTCGCGCGCCTGGTCGCGGGACACAAACAAAGCCCCGGCTAAAGGGGAGTAAAGCCGGGGCCAAAAGAGCCTTAATTGGGATTAAGGCACCCGCTCAGGGAGGAGAAGCGGGGAAGGAGTAACCCTTCAAGCCTTATGAACACCTCGCGCGTGCTAAAGTTCCCCGCGTTCGCGAAGATCTCGAAATGACCCTTTCCCTAGGACGATTTCCCGCGCGCCGCATGCGCCGCGGCCGCCGCGACGAGTTCACGCGTCGCCTGGTCCGTGAGGCCCGCCTCGCCCCCGACGACCTGATCCTTCCCGTCTTCGTCCGCGAAGGCTCCGCCATCGTGGAGGCCGTCGGCTCGATGCCCGGCGTTTCCCGGACGAGCGTCGACCGCCTGCTGCCCGTCGCGGAGCAGGCGCTCACATATGGCATCCCCGCGATCGCTCTCTTCCCGGTGATCGACGCCAGCCTCAAGACGAGCACCGCGGAGGAGGCGTTCAACCCGGCGGGTCTCGTCCCGCGGTGCGTGCGCGAGCTCAAGAAGCGGTTTCCGGAGCTGGGGATCATCACGGACGTCGCCCTGGATCCCTATACCAGCCACGGGCAGGATGGCCTCATCGACGAGCAGGGCTACGTGGTGAACGACGAGACCCTCGACGTCCTCCGGAAGCAGGCGCTTACTCACGCGGAGGCGGGGGTGGATATCGTCGCCCCCTCGGATATGATGGACGGGCGCATCGGCGCCATCCGCCAGGCGCTGGACGAGCGGCGGCACATCGACGTCCGCATCCTCGCCTACGCCGCCAAGTACGCCTCCGCCTTCTACGGTCCGTTCCGGGATGCTGTCGGCTCGGGGACGAGCCTCGGGAAGGGCGACAAGAAGACCTACCAGATGGACCCGGGCAACTCCGACGAGGCGCTGCGCGAGGTCGCCCTCGACCTCCAAGAGGGCGCGGACTTCGTGATGGTGAAGCCGGGGCTGCCCTACCTCGACGTGCTGCGGCGGGTGAAGGAGCGGTTCGGGGTGCCAACGTTCGCCTACCAGGTGAGCGGCGAGTACGCGATGCTCAAGGCGGCGGCGTCCCAGGGATGGATCGACGGGGACGCGTGCATGATGGAGTCGCTGCTGTGCTTCCGGCGCGCGGGCGCCGACGCCATCCTCACCTACTTCGCCCTCGAGGCGGCGCGCCGCCTGAGCGAATCCCGCTAGGCGGCCGCGGCGGCGCTAGCGCCCGAGCAGAGCTTCCACCTCCGCCAGACGGGCGCGCTGCGGCGATTCCGCGCCCCGGGCCGGAGCCACCCGCTCGTCGTCGCGGTCGAGCACCGTCAGGGTGACCGGCACGCCCTCGACCTCAAGGCGGATCCGCGGCACCTCCTCGAGCTGCTCCCCGCGCCGCATGCGCCACGAGCCTTCCTCGAAGCGGTAGCGGCGGTTCAGCAGGAACATCGTGAGGGCCTTGGCGTCGTCGGTGAAGAGCTGCAGGTTCACGTCCGAATGCTGCCCCGCGGTGCCCGAAAGCACCGATCCGACGAGGGCGGGGTGGAATTCGCTGAAATCGCGCATGACCTTCGCCGCGATCTCCCGCAGCCGGCGCAGCCGGGCAGGCTGGTCCTCGCTCTGGTACAGGCCCTGGTACTCGCGAAGGGCAGCCTCGATCTCCTGGTTGTCGGGGAGCAGCTTCGCGTCCTCGAGTCCCGCCTGGCGCGCCGCCTTCCACTTCGCGGTGGCATAGTCGGATACGCCGTCCTCGGCCATCAGGCGTGCGGCCCGGTAGGCGAGCTGCCGGCGCAAGTTGTTGTCCCTTCGCGAGCGTGTTCTCGGCATGGCTCGCCTCAGAAGATCTGGTTCTTCACTTCCTCCGCAGGCCGGCCGTCGTGGGCGACGGCCCCCTCGTCGCCGACCGGCGGCTGCGACTCCTCGTAGAAATAATCCACGGTGTGGCTCTGCCCGTCGAGCTCGCGCATGCCGGTGACCGGGTTGATGGCGTCCGCGACCACGCCCGGGGGCGGCACGAGCGGCACCTCGGGCACGCCCTTGAGCATCGTTCCCATGTAGCTCATCCACATCGGCAGGGCGGCCTCGGCGCCCGTCTCGTTCGCCCCGAGGCTCCCGGGCGTGTCGAAGCCGATCCAGGCAACGGCCACCAGCGTGCTCTGGAATCCGCAGAACCAGGCATCCACGTGGTCGTTGGTCGTGCCGGTCTTGCCCGCGAGGTCGTCGCGGCCCAGGGCCATCGCACGCACGGCGGTGCCCCCGCGCACCACGTCGCGCATGAGGCTCGTCATGATGAAGGCGTTGCGCTCGTCGATGACGCGCTCGGCGTTCACGTCCGCCGTCTCCGGGTTGGCGGCATAGAGCACCCGGCCCCGATTGTCCTCGATCCGGGCAATGAACCAGGGCTTCACGCGGTAGCCGCCGTTGGCGAACACCGAGTAGGCGGCAGCCATCTGCAGCGGCGTGGCGCTGCCCGCTCCCAGCGCCATGGTGAGGTAGGCCGGGTGCATGCGGGGGTCGAAGCCGAAGCGCTGGATGTAGTCCTGCGCGTAGCCGGGACCGATCGCCTGCAGCACGCGGATCGACACCATGTTCTTGGACTTCATGAGCGCGACGCGCAGCCGCATGGGCCCTTCGTACTTGTCGTCGTAGTTGTGCGGCTCCCAGAGCTGGCCCCCCGTCTTCGAGGCGTCGATCACGAACGGGGCGTCGTTGAGGACCGTGGCGGGCGTGAAGCCCTTCTCGAGCGCAGCCGAGTAGATGAACGGCTTGAAGCTCGAGCCCGGCTGGCGCCAGGCCTGGGTCACGTGGTTGAACTTGTTGGCGGCGAAGTCGAAGCCGCCCGCCAGGGCGCGGATCGCCCCGTTCGAGGGGTCCATCGACACGAGGGCGCCCTCGACCTTGGGCAGCTGCACGATGCTCCATCCGCCCTTGCCGTCGTCCTGGACCCGGATGATCGAGCCGCGGCGGATCGCGCGGTCGGAGTTGCGTTCCGCGAGCGCCCGGGCGGCGAACTTGAGGCCGTCGCCGGTGACGCGGATCTCGTCGCCCCGGCGTATCACGGCCCGGACTTCCCGCGGGGACGCCGCGGTCACGATCGCCGGCACCAGGTCGTTCACGGAATCGCGCTCCTGGAGGGCCTCCTCGATGGCCTCATCGCGCTCGGGTCCCGGCGGCGGCAGGTCGATCGACGCTTCCGGCCCCCGGTAGCCGTGGCGGCGGTCGTAGTCGAGCACGGCCCTGCGCATGGCCTGGTCCGCAGCCTGCTGGTCCTTGCGCCGGATGGTGGTGTAGACCCGCAGCCCGCTCACGTAGGCCGGGTCGCCGTACTGCTCGAAGACCGCGGCCCGCGCCATCTCCGCCACGTAGTCGGCGCTCAGCGGGAAATGGTCGCGGTCGCTGGTCTTGTTCAGGCGGAGGGGCTCGGCGAGGGCGCTCCGGTACTGCGGGTCGGTAAGCCAGCCGATGTCGTGCATGCGCCGCAGCACGTACTGCTGGCGGGCGCGCGCGGCCTTCGGGTTCACGAAGGGGTTCTTCTTCGAGGGGGCCTGCGGAAGGCCCGCGAGCATCGCGGCCTCCGCGGGCGTGAGGTCCTTGAGGCTCTTGCCGAAGTACACGCTCGCGGCGGCGGCGAAGCCGTACGCCCGCTGCCCGAGGAAGATCTGGTTGATGTAGAGCTCGAGGATCTGGTCCTTGGTGAGGTTGGCCTCGATCTTGAAGGCGAGCAGCACCTCGGAGAGCTTGCGGGCGAAGGTCTTCTCCCGCGTGAGGAAGAACGTGCGGGCGACCTGCATGGTGATGGTGCTCGCGCCCTCGACGCGACCCTGGCGCTCCAGGTTCGCGACCGCGGCGCGCACCACCCCCGAGAAGTCCACCCCGCCGTGCTGGTAGAACCGGTCGTCCTCGGCGGCCAGGATCGCCGCCTTCACGACCGTGGGGACGTCCTGGATCTTCACCACGGCGCGCTTCTCTTCCCCGAACTCCCCGATGAGGTCGCCTTCGGCGCTGTAGACGCGCAGGGGAACCTTCGGGCGATAGTCCGTCAGGACCTCGAGGCTGGGCAGGCTCGGCCACAGGAGCACGACCGTGAGCGCGGCTACCCCCGCCCCGACCACCGCAAGGGAGGCGGCCAGGAGGAGCGGGTAGAACCACCAACGGGAAGTCATCGGACGGACGGGCGGGAGGCGGACGGCGGGGGGGTGGCAGCGCCGCGCAGATAGTGGCTGGACCCCATTATAGTCACGGCGGCCTGCAGGGAGCCCTTGCCACAATTTGCTTTACAGGCCTAGGACTTGTTGCTAGCATCTAAAGTAGATTCTCTGTTTGGGTGCTAACCTTCCACCATGCTTAAAGAAAAATTAGCAGCCCAGTTTGACTTCTTGAAAGCGAAGGCGCCGCCCCTCGTGGGCTGCGACATCAGCTCTTCTTCGGTCAAGATGGTGGAGATCGCCGAAGCGGGCCGCAACGTCTATCGGGTCGAGCGCTACGCCATCGAGCCGCTGCCGAAGGACACCGTGGTGGACGGCAACATCGCGAACATCGAGGCCGCGGGCGAGGCGATCAAGCGCGCCCACAAGAGCCTCGGCTCGCGGATCCGCAACGTGGCCCTGGCGCTGCCGGCCGCGGCCGTCATCACCAAGAAGGTCATCCTCCCGGGCAACCAGCGCGAGGAGGACATGGAGGTCCAGGTCCAGGGCGAGGCGAACCAGTACATTCCCTTCTCGCTCGACGAGGTGAACCTCGACTTCCAGGTGCTCGGTCCCGCGACCACGGGCGAGGACGAGGTCGAGGTGCTCATCGCCGCCTCCCGCAAGGAGAAGATCGAGGACCGGGTGGCGGCCGCCGAGGCGGCCGGCCTCAAGACCATCGTGATGGACGTGGAGTCCTACGCCGCGCAGACGGCCTTCGAGCTGATCTGCGGCGGCAGCTCCGGGATCGGCGAGAGCGACGTCACGGCCATCGTCGACATCGGGGCCACGGTGACCCGCGTCACGGTGGTGCACAACGGCCAGACGGTCTACACCCGCGAGCAGCAGATCGGGGGCAACGCCCTCACCCAGGACATCGCGCGCCAGTTCGACATGCCGGTGGAGGAGGCGGAGGCGGCCAAGCGCGTGGGCAACCTGCCGGAGAACTTCGGCCCCGACGTGCTCCAGCCCTTCAACGAGAAGATCGTGCTGGAGATCCAGCGGGCGCTGCAGTTCTTCTTCACGTCGACCCAGTTCAACAAGGTCGACCACATCCTGCTCACGGGCGGCTGCGCGATGCTCGACGGGCTCGAGGAGATGGTCGCCCAGCGGACCCAGGTTCACACGGTGGTCGCCAACCCCTTCGCGAACATGGCGCTGTCGTCGAAGATCAAGCCGCGCCAGCTCACCATCGACGCCCCGTCCCTCATGGTCGCCTGCGGGCTGGCGATGCGGAGGTTCGACCCCTCATGATCCGCGTCAACCTACTCCCGCACCGCGAAGAGAAACGCAAGCGGCGCGAGCAGCAGTTCATGGTGCTCGCCCTGCTCTCCGGCGCGCTCGGCGCGGTCGTGGCGGCGGCAGTATGGCTCTACCTCGACAGCCAAGTGTCGCAGCAGCGCGACGACGTCGCCTACATGAAGGGCGAGATCAGCAAGCTCGACAAGCAGATCGAGGAGATCCGCAAGATCCGCGAGGAGACCGCCGCGCTGCTCGCCAAGAAGCGCGTCGTCGAGGGCCTGCAGGCCAACCGCTCGGAGCCGGTCCAGCTGCTCGACCAGCTCCTGCGCCAGCTTCCCGAGGGCGTGTACCTGCGCTCGATCAAGCAGACGGGCGTCAAGGTCAACATCACGGGTTACGCGCAGTCGAACGCCCGCGTCTCGACCCTCATGCGCAACCTCGGCGCCTCGCCGTACCTCGAGAACCCGGAGCTCATCGAGATCAAGGCGGTGCCCGCCCCGGACAAGTCCGGCAACCGCGTGAACGAGTTCAACATGAACATCTCGATCAAGCGCGCGCAGCCCGAGGAAGCGGCGGGCGGCGGCCGCAAGCCCGCGCCTGGAGCCAAGAAATGAGCCTGATCGACGACCTGCGCGCCCTCGATCCCAAGCAGCCGGGAAACTGGCCGTGGCTGGTCAAGACGGGAGCCTTCATCGCCATCTTCTTCGCGATCCAGGTGGCCGCCTACTTCCTGTTGTGGCAGTCCCAGACCGAGCAGATCGAGCAGGGACGCAAGGACGTCGAGAAGCAGAAGGAGACCTTCCTCGAGAAGAAGAAGCTCGCGGTGAACCTCGAGGCCTACAAGCAGCAGCGCGTGGAGATCGAGCAGGCCTTCGGCGCGCTGCTCAAGCAGCTTCCCAACAAGAGCGAGATGGACGCCCTGCTGATCGACATCAACCAGGCGGGCCTGGGCCGCGGCCTCACCTTCGACCTGTTCAAGCCCGCGGCCAAGGAGAACTTCACCGAGTTCTACGCGGAGCTGCCCGTGGACATCAAGGTCACCGGCAACTACCACGACCTGGGGGCCTTCGCGAGCGACGTGGCGAAGATGCCGCGCATCGTGCTGCTCACCAACCTCAAGATCGATCCGCCGAAGGATGGCCTGCTCACCATGGAAGCGGTGGCCAAGACCTACCGCTACCTGGACGAGGAGGAGATCGCCAAGCAGCGGGCCTCGGTCAAGACCGCCAAGAAGCCGGTGGTGCGCAAATGAAGCGTCTCCTCGTTCCGCTCGCCGTCGTCGCGCTCGCCGGGTGCACCTCCGACATCGACGATCTGAAGCATTTCGTGAGGGAGGCGGACAAGCGCCCGGCGCCCAAGATCGAGGCGCTGCCCGCGGTGAAGCCCTTCGAGCCCTTCACCTACGAGGGCTTCGACCTTCCCGACCCGTTCAAGCCCCGCAAGCTCGCCGCGCCCCGGCAGGGAGGCGGCGGCCTCGCGCCCGACCTCAACCGGCGCAAGGAGCCCCTGGAGGCGTACCCGCTCGAGCAGCTGAAGATGGTCGGCACCCTCTCCCAGAGCGGCGAGACGTGGGCGATCGTGCGGGCCGACAAGACGCTCTACCGCGTCAAGAAGGGCAACTACATGGGCCAGAACTTCGGCTTGATCACCGAGGTGACGGACAGCGAGATCAAGCTCAAGGAAATCGTCCAAGACAGCGCCGGCGACTGGGCCGAGCGGCAGAGCGTGCTGCCGCTGCTGGAGGAAGCCGGCAAAGGGGAAAGAAAGTGACAACGACGCTCCGCATTCCCGTCTGCGGCAGGGTGGGGGCCGCGCTCGCCGCGCTCGTCCTCGCGCTCGCCACGCCCTTCGCTTGGGCCCAGGAGACCGCCAAGAACGCGGTCGAATCCATCGACTTCGCCTCCGTCCAGGGCGGCCGGATCATCGTGAAGATCGGCATGCACGAGGCGCTGAAGGCGCTCCCGCAGAGCTTCGCGGTCACCAATCCCCCGCGCATCGCGATCGACCTGCCCGACACGGCGAACGCCCTGAAGCGCTCGCAGATCGAGGCCGGCGAGGGCGACCTGCGCAGCGTCTCGGTGGTGCAGACGGCCAACCGCACGCGGCTGGTGATGAACCTCGCGCGGACCATGAAGTACAAGCAGGAGCTCGACGGCAACCTCCTCGTCGTGACGATCGAGGGCGGTCCCGCGCCCTCGGCCGGGGCGGCCGCGACCGCGCCCTCGGCGGCCACCACCCGGTTCGCGGAGCCGGTGCCCGGGAGCACCACGCGCTACAACATCCGCGACGTCGACTTCCGCCGCGGCAACATGGGCGAGGGCCGCATCGTCGTGGACCTCTCCTCGGCCAACGTCGGAATCGACATCCGCCAGCAGGGTCGCCAGGTCCTCGTCGATTTCCTGAACACGGACGTCCCGCCGAACCTCGTCCGGCGCCTGGACGTGGGCGACTTCGCCACGCCGGTGCGGTTCGTCGACACCTTCGAGCAGAGCGGGAACGCGCGCATGGTGATCGAGCCGCGCGGCCTCTGGGAATACTCGGCCTATCAGACCGACACCCAGTTCATCCTCGAGGTGAAGCCGGTCAAGGAGGACCCGAACAAGCTCGTGCAGAGCGCCACCCCGGGCTACGCGGGCGAGAAGCTCTCGCTCAACTTCCAGAACGTCGAGGTGCGCGCCGTCCTGCAGGTCATCGCGGACTTCACGGGCCTGAACATCATCACGAGCGACACCGTCGGCGGCAACCTCACGCTGCGCCTGAAGGACGTGCCGTGGGACCAGGCCCTCGACATCATCCTGCAGGCGAAGGGCCTGTCGAAGCGCAAGAACGGCAACGTGGTGCTCATCGCGCCCACCGACGAGCTCGCCGCCAAGGAGAAGCTGGCGCTCGAGGCGAACGCCGCCATCTCCGACCTGGAGCCGGTGCGCACGGAGTCCTTCGCGCTCTCGTACGCCAAGGCCGAGGACCTGCAGAAGCTGCTCACGAACAAGGACCAGAAGATCCTGTCGAAGCGCGGCAGCGCGACCGTGGACGAGCGCACCAACACGCTGTTCGTCCAGGACACGGGTGGGCGGCTCGAGGAGGCGCGGCGCCTCATCCAGCAGCTCGACGTGCCGGTGCGCCAGGTGCTGATCGAGGCGCGCATCGTCATCGCCGACGACAAGTGGGGCCACCAGCTCGGCGTGCGCTTCGGCACGCAATCGGCGTTCAGCACGAACAACTACAACCTCGGCGTCTCCGGCTCGCTCACGGACACGGTCTCGCCGCTGTCCAACAACCCGGTCTCGCGCGGAGCGTCCTCGCTCGTCTACGCGGGCGCGGCGCCGGGCACCGCCGGATTCGCCTCGGGCACCGCCGTGACCGGCACGACGCCGATCGGCGCCCAGCCCGAGCAGCTCAACGTGAACCTGCCGGTGGTGGGCGCGGCCGGCCAGCTCGCCCTGTCGATCCTCAACCTCGGCAGCGGCAACCTCGTGAACGTGGAGCTCTCGGCCCTCGAGGCCGACGACCGCGGCAAGATCATCTCGAGCCCGCGCGTGATCACCTCGGACAAGAAGAAGGCGGTCATCTCGCAGGGCACGGAGATTCCCTACCTCACCGCCGCGGCGAGCGGCGCCACCACCGTCGCCTTCAAGCCCGCGGTGCTCGAGCTGGCGGTCACCCCGCGCATCACGCCCGACGACCGGATCATCATGGACCTCGAGGTGAAGCAGGACTCGGTCGGGCAGGTCTTCTCGGGAATCCCCTCGGTCGATACGAAGCAGGTGAACACCCAGGTCCTCGTCGACAACGGCGACACCATCGTGCTGGGCGGCATCTTCGAGCAGACGACGCGCACCACGGTGAACAAGGTGCCGGTCCTCGGCGACATGCCGTTCATCGGCGTCCTCTTCCGCAACACGGTGAAGCAGGACGACAAGACGGAGCTCCTGATCTTCGTCACGCCCAAGATCGTGAAGGACACGCTGACCGTGCGCTGAAGGGCCGGCGTCGTCCGCATCCCCGGGCCCCGGATCTCCGGGGCTTTTTTTTCCGCTATCCTCGGAGGCGGGACGGACGGATAGCGCGATGGGCGGCAACGTGTTTCTGGTGGGCATGATGGGAGCGGGCAAGACCACGCTCGGGAAGGCGCTCGCGCGCAAGAGCGGGCGCGAGTTCGTCGACACCGATCGCCTCCTCGTCGAGCGCACGGGCGTGCCGATCGCGACGATCTTCGAGTTCGAAGGCGAGGAGGGGTTCCGGCGGCGCGAATCCGCGGTGCTCGCCGAGGTGGCGGCGCGCTCCGGCTGCGTCATCGCCACGGGCGGCGGGGCGGTCCTCTCCGCCGACAACCGCGACCTCATGCGCCGCTCCGGGACCGTCGTCTACCTCCGCGCGCGCCTCGACAGCCTCTGGGAGCGCACGCGCCACGACACGACCCGTCCGCTGCTCGCCGCGCCCGACCCCAAGGGCACCCTCGCGGCGCTCCTCGAAAGGCGGGAGCCCCTGTACCGGGAGGCCGCGCACATCGTGGTGGACGTCGGCGCGCAGGGCGCCGCGAGCCTCGTGAACCGCGTGCTTTCCGCCCTCCGCGAGCAGGGCGCGAGGGAGCCCTCGTGACCGAGACCCTGCGCGTCGAGCTCGGCAGCCGCAGCTACCCGATCCACATCGGCGAGGGGCTGCTCGGGGAAGCCGCGCTTTTCGCCCCGCACGTGGGCGGGCGACTCGCCGCGATCGTCACCAACGCCACCGTCGCGCCGCTCTACGGGCGGCGCCTCGCGGATACGCTCGAGCGCGCCGGCGCCGAATCCCTGTCCATCGCGCTGCCGGACGGAGAGGCCCACAAGAACTGGCGGACGCTCGACCTCGTCTTCGAGGCGCTCCTGCGCGCCCGGGCCGACCGGCGGACCGTCCTCGTGGCGCTCGGCGGGGGCGTAGTGGGCGACATCGCGGGCTTCGCCGCCGCGACGTACCAGCGGGGGGTGGCTCACCTCCAGGTCCCGACCACGCTCCTCGCCCAGGTCGACTCGTCCGTGGGCGGCAAGACCGCGATCAACCACCCGCTCGGCAAGAACATGATCGGCGCGTTCCACCAGCCCGTCGCGGTGGTCGCCGACACGGCGACCCTCGCCACGCTGCCCCCGCGCGAGCTCGCCGCGGGCCTCGCCGAGGTCGTCAAGTACGGCGCCATCCACGACGCCGGCTTCCTCGCGTGGATCGAGGAGAACGCCGGGCGCCTCACGGCGCGCGACCCCGCGGCGCTCGCCCACGCGATCCGGCGCTCGTGCGAGATCAAGGCCGAGATCGTCGAGCGCGACGAGCGCGAGTCGGGAGCGCGCGCGCTGCTCAACTTCGGCCACACCTTCGGGCACGCCATCGAGTCGGCGAGCGGCTACGGCAACTGGCTGCACGGCGAAGCAGTGGCGGCGGGCATGGCGCTCGCGGCGCGCTTTTCCGCCGCCCAGGGCCGCATTCCTTCCGCCGACGCCGAGCGCCTCGCCGCCCTGCTCGCGCGCCTCGGCCTGCCGGCGAAGCCGCCGACCATCGCGCGCGACGTGTGGCTCGAGTACATGGGCCGCGACAAGAAGAACGAGCGGGGGCGCATCACCCTCGTGCTGCTCGACCGCCTGGGACGCGGGGCGATCGTGAAGGACGCTCCCCCGGCTGCCCTCGAGGACTTCCTCGCCTCCGCCTAGCCTCCGGAGCCCGCGGGGCGCGCGCGCTCCAGTCGCCGGAGAAACACGCCCATCTCCCGCTCGGCCTGCTTGTCGCCGCGGCGCTGCGCCGCCGCGATGCCCGACCGATAGGCGTGCATCGCGCCGCCGGGATCGGAGGCGGCCTCGAGCGCGCGGCCCAGGAGCTTCCACGCCGCCGAGTACGCCGGGTCCTGCCCGACGGCGGCGCGCAGGTGCTCGACGGCGCGCGCCGGCTCGCCCGCATCGAGATAGTGCTTGCCCAGGCCGAAGCGCAGCAGCGGGCCGTCCTTGCCCGCCGCGAGCATCGCCTCGAGGCCCTTCGCGGGGTCCATGGTGCTTTCACGGTATCATGACCCGGTCGGCCCCCGCAGACCGGCCTGGCCATCCCGGCCAGGCCATCGGGACCCGGGCCCGCCGACGCAAGACCCGAAATGACCGACGCATTCCACCTCACGCGGCCCACGGCGCGCAGCGTACCCCTCGTCCTGGATTCGCCCCATAGCGGGGCCGAGTATCCCGAAGACTTCCGTCCCGGCGTGCCCCTCGAGCGCCTGCGGCAGGCCGAGGACAGCTACGTGGAGCAGCTTTTCGCCCACGGGCCCGACGCCGGCGCCACGCTCCTCGCTGCGCGCTTCGCGCGCAGCTACATCGACCCCAACCGCTCGATCCTCGACATCGACGCCTCGCTCATCGACGGCCCTTGGCCCGGGCCGGCGCTCGCCACGCGCAAGACCGAGCTCGGCATCGGCCTCATCTGGCGCGTCCTCGACACGGGCGAGCCGATCTACGCGCGCAAGCTCTCCGTCGAGGAGGTGAAGCACCGCATCGTGCGCTACCACCAGCCGTACCAACGCGCCCTCAAGGAGGCTCTCGACGAGAGCTTCGAGCACTTCGGGGGCGTGTGGCACCTCAACCTGCATTCGATGCCGGCGGTGAGCGGCCGGCTCTCGGAGGAAGGCCCCGGAAAGGCGCGCGCCGACTTCGTGCTCGGCGACCGCGACGGAACGACCTGCGAGCCCGGGTTCACCGAGGCGGTGGCGCGGGAGCTGCGCGCCATGGGGTACCGCGTGAAGATCAACGATCCCTACAAGGGGGTGGAGCTCGTCCGCGCCTTCTCCGACCCGAGGGGCGGGCGGCACAGCCTGCAGGTCGAGGTGAACAGGCGCCTCTACATGGACGAGGCGAGCCGCGAGAAGTCGACGGGGTTCGAGGCGGTCAAGGGCGACATGGACCGCCTGCTCGACGCGGTCGCCGAATATGCCGCGCAACGCGGCTCGCACGCCTGCCAAGGCCGCGATCATCACCACCACCACCACGACCACGGGCATCACCACGACCACGGCCACGCGCACGAGCACGCCGGCGATTCCGGGACGCGCAAACCGACGCGCCGCTGAACCATGACCGTGCCCATCGAGCTCCGGGCGCCGGACATCGAGCCGCATCGCCGCTCCGACACCGGGGTCGACTGGATCCACACGCTCGAGAGCGGCAGGCCGGGGCCGCACGTGCTCGTCAACGCGCTCACGCACGGCAACGAGATCTGCGGGGCGATCGTCGTGGACCGCCTGCTGCGCGAGGGCCTGCGCCCCGTGCGCGGCGCGCTCACTCTCGCCTTCGCGAACGTCGCGGCGTTCGCGCGGTTCGACGAGCGCAACCCCTACGCCTCGCGCTTCATCGACGAGGATCTCAACCGCGTCTGGAACCCGGAGGTCCTCGACGGCCCGCGCCAGAGCGTGGAGCTCGCCCGGGCCCGCGCGCTGCGCCCCTTCGTCGAAGCCGCGGACCTCATGCTCGACATCCACTCGATGCTCGAGCCGAGTCCCCCGGTCATGATCTGCGGCCCCCTCGACAAGGGCGTGCGCCTCGCCTTCGACGTGGGGGTTCCCGAGCACGTGGTGAGCGACGCCGGCCATGCGAACGGCACCCGGATGCGGGATTTCGGGGGCTTCGGCGAACCGGGGAGCCCGCGCAATGCGCTGCTCATCGAGTGCGGGCAGCACTGGGAGCGCGGGGCCGAGCACGTGGCCTGGCAGACCACCTGGCGGTTCCTGCGCCACGCGGGCGTCGTCGACCCGGCGCGCGCCGCGCGCGAGATCGAGCGGGACGTGCCGGCCCAGAAGCTCATCCGCGTGACGCAGGCCGTCGTCGCGAGCTCGCCCGCCTTCCGCTTCGCGAGGAGCTTCACCGGCCTCGAGGTCGTGCCCCATCGCGGCGACGTGATCGCCTGGGACGGCGAGGAAGCGGTGCGCGCGCCCTACGACAACTGCGTGCTCGTCATGCCCGTGCCGAACAACATCAAGGCGGGCCTCACCGCCGTCCGCCTGGGGCGCCTCGAGACACCCTAGCCGGAGCCGTCCTCGCTCTTGCCCGAGGGGCGGATGCCGAGCTGCTTGAGCTTGCGGTAGAGGTGGGTGCGCTCGAGGCCCACGCGGTCGGCCACGCGCGACATGTTGCCCTCCTCGCGCCGGATGTGGTGCAGGAAGTACTGCTTCTCGAACTGCTCGCGCGCGTCGCGCAGCGGCAGGTCGAGGGAGACGCCGACCTCGGTGGTGGGCTGCTCCCGCGGCCCGAGGTTGAACTCGCGCGCCACGCGGTTCACGTCCTCGCCCGTGATCTCGTTGGCGAGCGCCGTGAGCGCCAGCGTCTTCACGACGTTCTGGAGCACGGGCAGGTTGCCCGGCCAGTCGAGGTTGCGCATCACGTTGAGCGCGCCCACGGTGAGCGTGCGCAGCGGCACCTCGTTCGCGTCGATGAGCTGCGTGAGGAGCGTCGTCGCGATGTCCGGGATGTCCTCGGGATGATCGGCCAGCGATGGCACGCGGATCGTGAGCCCCGAGAGCTGGTTGTACAGGTTCGCGTCGAAGTGCCCGTCCTCCGCGAGCGCGGGCAGCGGCCCGGTGGACGCGCAGATCAGGCGCACGTTGAATTTCTCGAGCTTGCCCAGCAGCTGGGCGAGCCCCTTCTGCTCCGCCTTGGACAGCTCCGAGATCTCCGACAGGTACAGCGTGCCCTCGCGCGCCTCGTTCAGGGGCTCGAAGGGGTTCGTGGCGAGCCACGCGTTGTCCTCGGGCGCGACCCAGGGCGTGTTCGGCAGGTGCAGGTGGCGGGCGCACACCTCGAAGCCGCAGCCGGCCTCGCCGACCAGCAGGACCGGCGTGTGCAGGCGGCTCACCTGCTCGAGGCGCTGGCGCAGCTCCTGGACGACGCGGGCGCGACCGAGATGCACGAGCGCGAGCCCGGTCTTGGGCAGCACCCGGCCGCCGGCGAGCGCCTTGTTCACCGTGGCCAGCAGCTTCGGCAGGCTGATGGGCTTCTCGAGGAAGTCGAAGGCGCCGATGCGCGTGGCCTCCACCGCGGAGTCGATGGTGCCGTGCCCCGACATCATCACGACCGGCATCGTGAGCTGGCCGCTGCCCGCCCACTCCTTCAGCAGCGTGATGCCGTCGGTGTCCGGCATCCAGATGTCGAGCAGGACGAGGTCCGGGCGCATCTCCTTGCGCGCCGAGCGCGCCGTCTGCGCGTTCTCGGCGAGGCGCACGCCGTAGCCCTCGTCGCGCAGGATCTCGAACAGCAGCTCGCGGATGCCGACTTCGTCGTCGACCACGAGGATCTGGTTGGCCGACATGTGTCTCCTAAGCCGCCGCCCTCGAGGGAAGCACGATGCTCACGTTCGCCCCGTGCGGCTTGATGTTCTCCACCAGGATGCGCCCGTGGTGCTCGTCGACGATCTTCTTCACGATCGCGAGGCCGAGGCCGGTGCCCTTGGGCTTGGTCGTCACGTAGGGCTCGAAGATCCGGCCCATCACCGCCTCGGCGATGCCGGTGCCGTTGTCGCGCACCGTGAGCAGCACGCCGCCGGTTCCGAGCGTCGTGGACACCAGGATGCGCGGCGTGTCCACGCCCGAGAGGGCGTCGATCGCGTTCTGGAAGAGGTTGTGCAGCACCTGGCGCAGCATCCCGGGGTCGGCCTGGATCTGCGGCAGGCCCTCGGCGAGCCGGGCCTCGATCGCCACTCCCATGGACTCGTAGAGCACGAGAACCTCGCGGACCAGGTCGTTCAGCGTGACCGGCCGCGCGTTCATGCGCGAGGCGTGGGCGTACTGCGTGAAGTCGTCCACCATGCCCTTCAGGGCCGCGACGTGGGTCACGATCGTGCCCGTGGCGCGCTTCAGGATGTCGGACTCCGTCGCCGGAAGCTTGTCCTGCAGCTTCTGCTGCAGGCGCTCCGCCGAAAGCTGGATCGGGGTGAGCGGATTCTTGATCTCGTGCGCGAGGCGCCGCGCCACCTCGCCCCAGGCCGCGTCGCGCTGCGCCTGGATGAGGTGGGTGATGTCGTCGAAGACCACCACGTAGCCGCTTTCCCCGCGAGTGCCGAGGCGCGTGCCGCGGATGAGGAGCGTGCGCTGCTGCCCGTCGGAGCGGCGGTACTCCATCTGCTCCTCCCACTGGCGCATCCCCGACGAGGCGAAATGGCGCAGGACGATCTCCGCGAACGGAGCGACCGCCTGCACGTGGCGCGGCCAGTCGGGGAGCTTCAGGCCGTGGAAGGCCGCCGGCGGCACCGCGAGGATCGCGTTCGCCGCGGCGTTCACGGTCTTCGCGTACAACCGCTCGTCGAAGGTGAGCACGCCCGAGGTGAGGTTGGAAAGGATGCTCTCCAGGTACGTCTTCGAGTTCTCGAGCTGCTGCTGGTTGCGCTCCATCGCCTCCGTGGCGTCGGCGATCTGGCGCGTCATGGTGTTGAACGACTGCGTGAGCACGCCGAACTCGTCGCGGCTCTTCACCGGGTTGAGCTTCGAGTAGTCGCCCTTGGCGATCGCGCGGGTCGCCTCGGCGAGGGCCGAGAGCGGCGCCGAGAGCCGCTCGGAGAGCACGAAGGCGAGCGCGATCGAGGAGAAGAGCGTGAGCAGCATCGCGAGCGTGAGCGTGAGGCCGAAGATGCGCTTCAGCCCGACGCGCGCGTACTGGAGCTCCTGGTAGTCCTTGTAGCCCGTCTCGACGATCTCGGCATCCCGTGCGATCGCCTGCGGCACGTGCTGCAGGACCTGCAGGATGCGGATGTCGTCGGCGATGGTGAGCACGTTGACCGGCACGATCACGCGCAGGTAGAGGCCGCGGTCCGGGATGGACTCGATCGACGGCACCGATTGCTGCATGCGCACCTGGCGCAGGACGTTGGCGTTCGGCAGGTCGGGCAGCAGCGAGATGGGCTCCGCGCCGGCCTGGGCGATCACGCGGCCGCGCGGCGTCATGAGCGTGGCCTCCTCCACCGAATACTGCTCGCGCAGGCGGTTGAGCGTGGTCGCCTCCGGAGACTGCGACGTGGCGAGCGCGTGCGCCATCGCCTCGGCCTTCTGGTCGAGGTCCTTGAGGGAGTTCTCGAGGGCGCTCCGCGCGAGGTTGATGCCGCCCTTCAGCGACTCGTCCACCCGCACGTCGAACCAGGACTCGATCGAGCGCTGCAGGAACTGGAAGGAGATCGCGTACACGAGGCCGCCGGGAATGAGGGCCATCAGCGTGAAGACGACCATCAGCCGCAGGGTGAGCTTCGAGCCGAACACCCGCTCGCGGAGCTTGCGGCGCAGCAGCAGCAGCTGGTAGACGATGAGCGCCATCAGGCCCAGCGCGAGACCGCCGCCGAGCCCGAGGAGGAGCGGGTAGTTCTGCGCGAAGAGCGTGGTGTTCGACGACGCTTCCGACATGAGGTACACCAGCGCGGCGCCGGTGACCACACACAGGAAGATCAGGGCCTTCATGGATGCTGCGATTGTCCCGGCGGGGCGATCGTCCAGCGGTGCCAGTCGGAGGCGAGCGTCCAGTCGCTCGAGGCGATGGCGTTCAGCTGGAAGGGCTTGGGAAGCTGTCCGGTGTCGAGCCGCATGCGCAGCGCCGCCTGGTAGGTGCCGTCCTTGCGGATCGCGCCGCGGTCCGCGACGTGCCATCCGCGCAGGCGCGAAAGCACGCGCGTGACTTCCTCGAAGCGCGTGAAGTTCTGGTAGACGTTGCCCACGGACAGGCGGTACTGCCGCAGCAGGGGCGTGTAGCTGATCTTGTAGGTCTGCGAGGCCTGAACGGGCTTCTCGTCGAACCAGTACCAGCGCGGCCGCGACAGCTCGAACTCGACGATGAAATAGAGCGGGACGCCGCGGTTCACCGCCTCCTCGAGGCGCGGGCTGAACTGCACGTCGAACACCGCCTCGACCTGCCAGCCGTCGTCGTCGGGCTCGACCTTCGCGCTCTTCACGTCGATGCCGTCGGCCATCGCGGCCGGAACATGGGCGAGCCCGATCGCGAGCATCAGCGCCCGCAGCGCGATGCGAAGCCATCCGGGACGCGCCCGGAGCGAGGACGAGAAAATCTCGGCGAAGCTCATCGAGTCATTTGGCGGCCACTTCGCGGTCTCTCGCCGGCGCCCGCCGACGCATTTCCACAACACTTGTGGCAACTTCGAGACACAATGGCAGCGCCGGTCAATTTACCACCATTCTCAAGGACTTGCCAGCGATTCCTCGACCCGCCGAATCGTAACATATCCCATCTAATCAATGACTTGTGCTCAGCTCACGCCGGCCGACCCCGGCTCGGGCAGGCTTTCCAGGCTTTGCCCGGCCCGCAGCGGGTATCCGTGAAGGAAGGCAGCCGCCTCCAGGCGCTTGCCGCCCGCACGCTGCAGGCACGTGATCCGTAGGGCTCCTTCGCCGCACGCGACGACGATCCCGGCGTCCCCGGCCTCGAGGATGCGCCCCGGAGCGCCGCTCGGACTTTCGGGGCGCGCCGCCCAGATCTTGAGCGCCTCGTCGTCGACGCGCGTGCGGGCGCCCGGCACCGGGTCGAATGCGCGGATCTGCCGGTCCACCTCCACGTTCGTGCGGCTCCAATCGATGCCCGCCTCGGCCTTGTCCACTTTCCCCGCGTAGGTCGCGAGCGCACCGTCCTGCGGCTCCGGCACGAGGCGGTCGAGCGAAGCGAGGGCTTCCACGATGCAGCGCGCCCCCAGCGACGCGAGCGATGCGGCGAGCGTGCCCGCGGTGTCCCGCGCGCCGATCGCGAGCGGCCTGCGCAACAGCATCGGGCCGGTATCGAGGCCGGCGTCCATGCGCATGATCGTGATCCCCGTGGCCTCGTCGCCCGCGAGCAGGGCCCGCTGGATCGGCGCGGCACCGCGCCAGCGGGGCAGGAGCGACGCGTGGATGTTCAGGCAGCCGCGCGGGGGAATGGCGAGCACCGGCTCGGGAACGATGAGGCCGAAGGCCGCGACGACCATCACGTCGCCCGCCGCGGCCGCGATCGCCGCGCGCGCCGTCTCGTCCTTCAGCGTCTCGACCTTGAGCAGTTCCAGGCCGCGGCGGCGCGCCGCCTGGGCCACGGCGCTCTCGGAGACGCGCATTCCCCTCCCCGCGCGGCGGTCGGCCTGGCTGAGGACCAGTGGGACCCGATGTCCCGCGGCGAGGATCGCCTCGAGGGCCGTCGCAGCGAAGTCGGGAGTGCCTGCGAAGACGACGCGCAAGGCGGAAGCGGACGTCAGGCCGCCTTGCGCTGCCGCTTCTTGAGCTTGGCCCTCACGCGGTTCTGCTTGAGCTCCGAGAGGTAGTCCACGAAGACCTTGCCCTCCAGGTGGTCCATCTCGTGCTGGATGCAGGCCGCGAGGGCTCCGGAGGCGTTGAGCGTGAAGCGCGAGCCGTTGCGATCGAGCGCCGTGACCGTGACGCTCTCCGCGCGCTCGACGTTGTCGTAGATGCCGGGAACCGAAAGGCATCCTTCCTGGCTCGCCGCGAGGCCTTCGCGGCGCGTGATCTCGGGATTGATGAGCACGCGCAGGTCGCTGCGGTCCTCGCTCACGTCGATCACGATGACCTGCTTGTGCACGTCCACCTGGCTGGCCGCGAGGCCCACGCCGGGGGCGGCGTACATCGTTTCGGCCATGTCGTCGATCAGCTTGCGGGTCGCCGCATCGATCTTTTCGACGCGCTCCGCAGAGACGTTCAGGCGCGGGTCGGGGTATTGGAGGATCTCGAGAATCGCCATAAAAGCTTGCTAATTGAAGAAATTATGTGCAGAATCTACCGCACTACTTGAAAAAGGGGGCGTAACCCTTTTCTCAATATGGGTCCCGAGCGCCATATCCACAAGTGAGTGCCGCCATGCGAAAGACAATTATAGCTTTAGTCGCGGCCCTGGCCAGTTTGGTTCCGGTCTGTCTGATGGCCGACGGCATGCCGGCGCAGGACGGAAAAGGGGCATCCCAGGCGGGTTCCGCGGACCACGTGACCCAGGCCGACCTGCAGCCGAACGCCCCGACGGACTACACGGTCGTGAAGGGCGACACGCTCTGGGGCATTTCGGCGCGTTTCCTGAAGGACCCGTGGAAATGGCCGCAGATCTGGCGGCTGAACCGCGAGGAGATCAAGAACCCGCACTGGATCTACCCGGGCGACGTGATCCACCTCGACCGCACCGCCGAGGGGGGACCGCGCCTGTCGCTCGTGGGCGGCGGAAGCGACGTCGCCGCGGCGAACGTCGTGAAGCTCGAGCCGCGGGTGCGCGTGGAGCCGCTGCAGACCGCGATCCCCACGATCCCGGGCAGCGCCATCGGCCCCTTCCTCTCGCAGCCCCTCGTCGTGGAGGAAGGCGCGATGGACAACGCTCCGACGATCGTCGCGACCGAGGAAGGACGCGTGATGGTGAGCGCCGGCGAAATCGCCTACGCGGATCGCATCGCGCCCGCGGACGGCGTCAACTGGCAAGTCTTCCGGCCGGGCACGGCACTTCACGACCCCGAGACGGGCGAGCTCCTGGGAATCGAGGCGCAGTACCTCGGGGATGCCCGGGTGCGGCGTTACGGCAATCCGACGACGCTGCAGATCATCCGGGAAGCGCAGGAGATCAACCGCGGGGACCGGCTCGCGCCCGCCCGCGAGTCGAGCTTCCCCAGCTACGTCCCCCATGCCCCGGACAAGCCGATCGCCGGCGAGATCATGTCGGTCGAAGGCGGCGTGGCCGAGATCGGGCAGTTCCAGATCGTGACGATCAACCGCGGCTCGCGCGACGGCCTCGAGGTGGGCCACGTGCTCGCGAGCTACCACCGCGGTGCGCTCATCGGGCACAACGGCCACGACACGGGCCCGATCTTCGACACCGGCTGGATGAAAGGCATCGACGTGAAGCCCGTGCCGGTGGTTCCGGAGCCGCCCGTGCCCAGTCCTGACCAGCAGAAGCCAGGCGCGGTCCTGTCGACGAGCAGCGAGATCAAGCTTCCCGACGAGCGCAACGGCATCGTGTTCGTCTTCCGGGTGTTCGAGAAGATGTCCTACGCGATCGTGATGCGCGCCACGAAGCCGATCTACGTCGGCGACGTCGTGCGCACGCCCTGAGCGTCGCGCGACCCTTCGGGAGAAAGGGGGCCCGGCGGCCCCCTTCGTTTTCCGGGCGGTCGTCAGCGCGCCGCGGCCCGTCCGCGTTGATCGGAACTCCGCCTCCGATGAAGCCGCGCCGCCGTGGACCCGCCTGCTCGCGCCTGCCCAGACGTCGTCTCGTGGCTGCGCGTCTGCCTGGTGCCCGGCGTGCCTCCGCGCACGCTGCGCAAGCTGCTCGTGGCCTGCGGCACGCCGCAGTCGCTCCTCGCCGAGGACCCGGCGCGGGTCGCGGCCATCGCAGGCCCGGGCATCGCGGTGGCCTTCGCCCGCGGCTGCGAGGCCTCCTTGCTCGAGGCGACGTTGCGATGGCTCGAGGCCCCCGGCCATGACGTCGTCGCGCTGGGCGACGCCCGCTATCCTCCCCGGCTCCTGCAGATCGAGGATCCGCCGCCCCTTCTCTACGTCGCCGGCCACGCGGAGCGCCTCGCGCAGGAGGCTTTCGCGATCGTGGGGAGCCGCAACGCGACCGCCCAGGGCCGCGAGGACGCGGAGGCCTTCGCCGAGGCGTTGTCCCGCGCGGGCCTCGCGATCGTGAGCGGGCTCGCGATGGGCATCGATGCGGCGGCGCATCGCGGAGGGCTGCGGGGCCCGGGGTCGAGCGTCGCCGTGATGGGCACCGGGCCCGAGGCGTGCTATCCGGCCGACCATGGCAGGCTCGCCGCGGCCCTCGAGCGCGACGGGTGCCTGGTGTCCGAGTTCCCCGTGGGCACGCCGCCCCGGCCGGGAAATTTTCCGCGCCGCAACCGGCTGATCACCGGCATGTCCCTCGGCGTGCTCGTGGTCGAGGCGGGCCTGCCCAGCGGCTCGCTCACGACCGCGCGCCACGCGCTGGAACAGGGGCGCGACGTGTTCGCGATGCCGGGGTCGATCCACTCGCCGCTGTCGAAGGGATGCCACTGGCTCATCAAGGAAGGAGCGAAGCTCGCCGAATGCGCGCTCGACGTGCTCGAGGAGCTGCGCTGGGAGCGCGGCGCGCAGGCCGTCGAGGCGGCCGCTCCCGACGATCGCGACGGCCTGCTGAACGCAATGGGGCGGGATCCGGTCTCACTCGATCATCTCGCGAAGCGCAGCGGCCTCGGAGCCGCGAGTGTGGCCGCGCGCATCTCGGCGCTCGAGCTCGAGGGGCGCGTCGCGGCGCTGCCGGGCGCGCTGTTCCAGCGCATCGGGGGGCCTTGATCCGGGTCAGGGCCCGGTCGGGTCGCCGTTATAGAATGAAAAGGGACTCCGCGAAAGAATCCATGGCCGCGAATCTGCTCATCGTCGAGTCGCCCTCGAAGGCGAAAACGCTCAAGAAATATCTCGGAAAGGATTTCGACATCCTCGCCTCCTACGGGCACGTCCGCGACCTCGTGCCCAAGACCGGCGCCGTCGACCCGGACGACAACTTCCGGATGAAGTACGAGCTCATCGAGCGCAACACCAAGCACGTCGACGCCATCGCGAAGGCGGTGAAGTCCGCCGACACCGTGCTCCTCGCGACGGACCCGGACCGCGAGGGCGAGGCCATCGCATGGCACCTGTCCGAGATCCTCAAGTCCCGCAAGGCGCTCAAGGACAAGAAGCTCAAGCGGGTCGTCTTCTACGAGATCACCGAAGGCGCCGTCAAGGACGCGGTGAGGCACCCGCGCGGCATCTCGATGGACCTCGTGAACGCGCAGCAGGCGCGCCGGGCGCTCGACTACCTCGTCGGCTTCAACCTTTCGCCCCTGCTGTGGAAGAAGATCCGCCGGGGCCTCTCCGCCGGCCGCGTGCAGAGCCCGGCCCTGCGCCTCATCGTCGAGCGCGAGCAGGAAATCGAGCGGTTCAGGACGCAGGAATACTGGACGGTGCATTTCGACGCCGAGAAGGACCGCATCGCCTTCAGCGCCCGCCTCACCCATTTCAAGGGCGAGAAGCTCGAGCAGTTCGCGATCCCGGGCGCGGAGCGCGAGGCCGAGGTGCGCGCCTTCCTCGAGGAGCACGGCGAGGGCAAGGCGAAGGTGAAGGAGGTCGAGAAGAAGCGCAAGCTCCGCTCCCCGGCCGCGCCCTTCACCACCTCGACGCTGCAGCAGGAGGCGGTGCGCAAGCTCGGCTTCTCGACCGACCGCACCATGAAGGTCGCGCAGGGCCTGTACGAGGGCGTGGCCGTCGGAAGGGTCGTGACCGGCCTCATCACCTACATGCGCACGGACTCGGTGACGCTCTCGAAGGAGGCGCTCGCCGAGATGCGCGGCTACATCACGAAGAACTTCGGCTCCGAGTACCTGCCGAAGGCCCCCGTCGAGTACCGCAGCAGCGCCAAGAACGCGCAGGAAGCCCACGAGGCGATCCGCCCGACCTCCGTCGCCCGCACGCCCGAATCGGTCGCACGCTACCTGAACGACGAGCAGCGCAAGCTCTACGAGATGATCTGGAAGCGCGCCATCGCCTCCCAGATGACGCCGGCCAGGTTCGACACGGTGGCCGTGGATTTCACCGTCGGCGGCGCGGGCAACGTCTTCCGCGCCAACGGGCAGACGATGGTCTTCCCCGGCTTCTACGCCGTCTACCACGAGGACCAGGACGACGCCGTCGAGGAGGAGGAGAAGCGCCTGCCGGCCTTCGAGCCGGGCGACGCGGTGAAGATCGACAAGCTGCGCGGAGAGCAGCACTTCACCCAGCCGCCCCCGCGCTACTCGGAAGCGAGCCTCGTGAAGGCGCTCGAGCAGTACGGCATCGGCCGGCCCTCCACCTACGCCTCGATCATCTCGACGCTCGTGAACCGCGAGTACGTGATCCTCGACAAGAAGCGCTTCACCCCCACCGACGTCGGGCGCATCGTCAACAAGTTCCTCACCGAGCACTTCGCCCACTGGGTCGACTACGAGTACACCGCCAAGCTCGAGGACGAGCTCGACGACATCTCCAACGGCAAGGAGGAGTGGGTGCCGATGCTCGAGAAGTTCTGGAAGGACTTCTCCGCCCAGATCGGCGAGAAGGAATCGGTCTCGCGGAAGGACGTCACCCAGGAGCAGCTCGACGAGATGTGCCCGAAGTGCGGCAAGCATCACCTCACCATCCGGCTCGGCCGGCGCGGCCGCTTCATCGGGTGCGCCGGCTATCCCGAGTGCGACTACACGCGCAACCTCGACGGCGCGGAAGGCGGCGAGCCGGCCCGACGCGAGCTGGGTGTCGACCCGGCCACGCGCAAGACCATCTGGGCGATGCAGGGGCCCTACGGCCCGTACGTGCAGCTGGGCGAGCCCGAAGGAGACACGAAGCCCAAGCGCGTCTCGGTGCCGAAGAACATTCCCCCCGAGGCGCTCACGCTCGAGACGGCGCTCAAGCTCCTCGCCCTGCCGCGCGAGCTGGGCCCCCACCCCGAGGACGGCAAGAAGGTGGTGGCCGCGATCGGCCGCTTCGGGCCCTACGTGAGCCACGACGGGCACTTCAAGTCCATCCCGAAGGACGAGAGCGTCTTCGACATCGGGCTCGAGCGCGCCGTGGCCCTGCTGAAGGAGCCGAAGACTTTCGGCGCCCGCGGTGCGCTGCGGGTCCTCGGCAAGCACCCGCAGGACGGCCAGCCCGTGGCCCTCTACTCGGGCCGCTACGGGCCCTACGTGAAGCACGGCAGGGTGAACGCCACGCTTCCCGACAAGGACCGCGTCGCGAGCGTCACTCTCGAGGAGGCCGTGGAGCTCCTGGACGCCAAGGCGAAGAAGGGCAAGGCGACCGGCCGGGGACGCATGCGCAAGGCCGCCTAGCGGCGCCCTTCGCCCGGGCGCCGCCCCGCTCAGCCGCGGGGCGTGGTCTTGGCTGCGAACGACTGCATCCGGATCTTCCCGTCCCGCACGAGGAACGTATCGGTCGCCAGCTGGTAGGTGTTGTCGGCTGTCTCCGCCGTCCAGACGATGTAGCCGCATTCTCCGTCGACGAGCTGCTGCGCCAGGCTGAAGGTGGCACCGGGCTTCCCGAACTCGGCGAGCATGGCCTCGAGCATCGACCCGATCGCCTCGCGGCCCTTGAGCGGTCCGTTCTGGGTGAACAGGACCGCGTCGGGCGCATAGTCCGACAGGATGCCCTCGAGGTCGCGCTCGCCGAAGCACTTCAGGTGATTCTCGACTACGTGTCGGGTCATTTTCACTTCCTTGATCCTTTCGCGGGCCGGCGTCGGGCTCACCGGCGGGTGACGACGATTTCGAGGTACTCGCCGGGCACGACGAGCGAGCGCTCCCCGCCCACGTTGAGGCGGTTCAGCAGCGCGACGATGTCGGCTTCGAGCCCCTTGCGCCCTTCGGCGTCCAGCGCGGCGAAGGCCTTGTGCGTCGGCCCGTAGTAATCGCGGAACACCTGGACCCAGTGCGCGCTGTCGCGGTACCGGAAGTTGAAGGTCCTGCGCGTGGCACGGATGTCCGTGGCCCGGGACCCGAACAGCTCCACGATGTGCGGCTCGGTGCCCCACAGGGCCGGCGACTTGAGCCCCGCGGGCGGCGGCAGGTAGGCGCCCACGACCTTGAACAGCTGGCCGATGAAGCCTTCCGGCGTCCAGTTCGCGAGGCCGATGCGGCCGCCGGGGCGCACGACGCGCAGCATCTCGCGGGCGGGACGGGCGTGATCCGGCGTGAACATCGCGCCGAAGGTCGAGAGGACGACGTCGAAGCTCGCATCGGCGAACGGCAGGTCCTCGGCGTCGGCGACCTGGAAGCGCACGTCGAGGCCTTCGGCCGCGGCGCGTTTCGCGCCCTTGTCGAGCAGCGCGGGGACGTAGTCGGTCGAGACCACGCTCGCGAAACGGCGCGCGGCGGCGAGCGTCGCGTTGCCGTTGCCGGCGGCCACGTCGAGCACGCGCTCGCCGGCACGCAAGTCGACGGCCTCGGCGAGCGACTCGCCGACGATCTGCAGCGTGGTTCCGATGACGGCGAAGTCGCCGCTTGCCCAGGTGGCCTGCTGCTTCTGCTTGAGCGCCGGGAAGTCGGGGGTCTGCGCGGCCCCTGCGCCGGCGATGCTGCGGACGTACGTGGTTGCCATGATTCGCTCCTGAAATGGGAAGGGTGGGTATCTCGCGTCTTCGCAGGGCCCATTCTTCGCGGCCGCGCGGCTTGACGCTTCACCTTGCGTCGTTCAGATTTGCTCGCCCATCCGCATCCGAAGGATCGGCCGGAACCTCCTTGCCCGCGCGTCCGCGCGCCTTGACCGGGAGTCCGGCGAGGAGCCCGACATGAGCCACGACACGCTGTCCGACGTGCTTCGAATCGTCCGCTTGCGGGGCGCGGTCTTCTTCTATGTGAGCGGGGGAAAGGAGTGGGCGGCCGAGTCACCCTCCTCGAAGGACCTCGCCTCGACCGTCATGCCCGGTGCCGAGCACGTGATGCAGTACCACGTCGTGACCGACGGCAGCTGCTGGGCCGGCGTCGTGGGCGAGGCGCCGCGGCGGCTCGCCGCCGGGGACATCGTCCTCTTCCCGCACGGCGACGCCCACGTGGTGTCCAGTGCTCCCGACCTGCGCGCCGAGCCGCGCGTCGCGTCGTTCTACGAGGCGAAGATCGACCGGCTCCCGATCCGCGTCACCTACGACGGGCTGGGCGGGCCGATGCCGGGCCCGCCCGCCGAGCCGGGGCTCACCACCATCGTGTGCGGGTTCCTCAGCTGCGACGTGCGCCCCTTCAACCCGCTGGTCGCGAACCTGCCGCGCATGCTGCACCTGCAGGCCGCCGAGGGCGGGACCTGGATCGCGCAATTCCTCCAGCGCGCGGCGGCCGAGTCGCACGACCCGCGCCCCGGCAGCGAGGCCATGCTGGCGCGCATGAGCGAGATGCTCTTCGTCGACGCGGTGCGCCGCTACGTGGACGCCCTGCCGCCCGACGGGACGGGCTGGCTCGCCGGGTTGCGCGACCGCTTCGTCGGCCGCGCTCTCGCGCTGCTGCACGAGCGCCCCGCGGACGCGTGGTCGCTCGACGAGCTGGGCCGGCAGGTGGGATTGTCGCGCTCCGCGCTGCACGAGCGGTTCTCACGTTTCGTGGGGCAGCCGCCGATGCAGTACCTTGCGCAGTGGCGTATGCAGCTCGCCGCGGGGCTCCTGCAAACCTCGAACGCGACCGTAGCCACGGTCGCGCTGGAGGTGGGCTACGACTCCGAGGCCGCGTTCGCGCGCGCGTTCAAGCGCGTGGTCGGGCTTCCGCCGGCGGCCTGGCGCCGGGCGGGCCTCGGCGCGGAGCAGGGGAGCCCCGGCGCGCCCTAGCCCGGCAGGGACGGACCGCCTCAGACGTCGAGGTTGGTCACCCCGAGCGCGTTCGTCTCGATGAACTGGCGGCGCGGCTCGACCTCGTCGCCCATGAGCGTCGAGAAGATCTCCCCGGCGCTGATCGCGTCCTCGATCTGCACCTTGAGCAGGACGCGCTGCTCCGGGTCCATGGTCGTCTCCCAGAGCTGCTCCGGGTTCATCTCGCCCAGGCCCTTGTAGCGCTGGATCGACATCCCGCTCTTCGCCTCGGAGAGCAGCCAGTCGAGCCCCTCCTTGAAGGAGCGGATGGAGCGCACCGCCTCGCCGCGCCTCACCTCGGCGTCGGGGCCGATCAGCCCTGCGAGCGTCTGCGCGGTGCGCACGATCTGCGCGTAGTCCCCGCCCTCCAGGAAGGCCGGGTCGATCACGGTTTCCACCTTGTTGCCGTGCACCACCTTCTCGAGCCGCAGCCGCCATCCGTCGCTCGTCGGATCGCGCTCGATGCGCGCCTTCGGCGGGTTCGGCGCGAGCAGCCGGTACAGCGTGCGGGAGGCCTCCGCCGCACCCTCCTGGTCCGCGAGCGAGATCCGCGGCATGGCGAGCATCGCGCGTAGCACCGACGCGTCCATCGCGATCGACAGCCGCTCGATCACGGCCTCGGTCGTGAGGTACTCGGAGGCGATCCGCTCCAGCGCCTCGCCGCCCAGCGGCGCGGCGCCGGCCGCGGGCAGGAGCGCCGCCCCGTGCAGCGCCCGGCGCAGCTGGTGCTGCTTGAGCTCGTGCTCGTCCTTCAGGTAGCGCTCCTCCTTGCCGCTCTTCACCCTGTACAGCGGCGGCTGGGCGACGTAGACGTACCCCTTCTCGATGAGCGCCGGCATCTGCCGGTAGAAGAACGTGAGCAGCAGCGTGCGGATGTGCGCGCCGTCCACGTCCGCGTCCGTCATGATGATGATGCGGTGGTAGCGCAGCTTCTCGATGTTGAATTCCTCGCCGATTCCGGCCCCGAGCGCCGTGATGAGGGTGGCCACCTCCGCCGACGTGATGATCTTGTCGATGCGCGCCCGCTCGACGTTGAGGATCTTGCCCTTGAGGGGCAGGATCGCCTGGAACTTCCGGTCGCGGCCCTGCTTCGCGGAGCCTCCCGCGGAATCCCCCTCGACGAGGTAGAGCTCGCACAGCGCGGGGTCGCGCTCCTGGCAGTCGGCGAGCTTGCCCGGCAGCCCCATGCCGTCCAGCACGCCCTTGCGCCGGGTGAGCTCGCGGGCCTTGCGCGCCGCCTCTCGCGCGCGCGCCGCCTCGACGATCTTCGTGCAGATGATCCGCGCGTCGGCCGGCTTCTCCATGAGGAACTCGGCGAGCTTCTGCGAGACGATCTCCTGCACCACCGGCTGCACCTCGGAGGACACCAGCTTGTCCTTCGTCTGGGAGGAGAACTTGGGCTCCGGCACCTTCACCGAGAGCACGCAGGTGAGTCCCTCGCGCAAGTCGTCGCCCGTGGTCTCCACCTTCGCCTTCTTGGCGATCTCCTCCTTCTCGATGTAGCTGTTGATCGTGCGCGTCATCGCCGTGCGCAAGCCCGTGAGGTGCGTGCCGCCGTCGCGCTGCGGGATGTTGTTCGTGAACACCTGGACCGACTCGCCGTAGGAGTCGTTCCACTGCATCGCGACCTCGACGGTCATCCCCTCGCGCTCCCCGACCGCGTGGAAGATGTTGTTGTGCAGCACCGTCTTCGAGCGGTTCATGTACTCGACGAATCCCTTCACGCCGCCCGTGTGCGCGAAGCTCTCGCTTTTTCCCGTGCGCTGGTCGATGAGCTCGATCTTCACCCCGTCGTTCAGGAACGAGAGCTCGCGCAGGCGCTTGGCGAGGATGTCGTAGTGGAATTCCACCTCCCTGAAGGTCTGCTTCGAGGCGAGGAAGTGCACCTCGGTGCCGCGCCGCTCGGTGCTCCCGGTCATCTCGAGGGGCTTCACCGCCACGCCGTCGCGGAACTCCATGAAGTACGCGTGGCCGTCGCGCCAGATGCGCAGCTTCAGCCACTCCGAGAGCGCGTTCACGACCGAGACGCCGACCCCGTGCAGCCCGCCGGAGACCTTGTACGAGTTCTGGTCGAACTTGCCCCCGGCGTGGAGCTCCGTCATCACGATCTCGGCCGCGGAGCGCTTGAGGTCGTCGTCCTCCTTCACGTCCGTGGGGATGCCGCGCCCGTTGTCCACCACGGAGATCGAGTTGTCCGTGTGGATGATGACCTTGATGTCGTCGCAGTGGCCGGCGAGCGCCTCGTCGATCGCATTGTCGACGACCTCGAACACCATGTGGTGCAGCCCGGTGCCGTCGGAAGTGTCGCCGATGTACATGCCCGGGCGCTTCCTGACCGCGTCCAGGCCCTTCAGGATCTTGATGCTGGTGGAGTCGTAATCGGCGCTCGCGCGGCCGCCGGCGTTCGTCGCTTCGGGAAGGGTTGCCATCGAGTTCCTGGGTGCGGGGGCGTCCTTGCGGGCTTCAGATGCGCATGGGCATCACGACGTACTTGAAGTCGTCGTTGCCGGGCATCTGCACGAGCGCGCTCGAGTTCGAATCGCCCATCGAGAACGTCACGGTGGGCGAGTCGACGTGGTTCAGCACGTCGAGGAGGTACGAGATGTTGAAGCCGATGTCCAGGGGATCCCCGTCGTATTCGACCGCGAGGCCTTCCTCGGCCTCCTCCTGCTCGTTGTTCGTGCAGATGATCGAGAGCGAGTCCTTGGTGAAGACCAGGCGAACGCCGCGGATCTTCTCGTTGGAGAGGATGGCCGCCCGGTTGAGCGACTGCGCGAGGAGCGCCCGGTCGAGCGTGACGCGGTTCTTGTGCGTCGTGGGAATCACCTTCTGGTAGTCGGGGAACTTGCCCTCGACGATCTTCGAGACGATGTCGATCTCGCCGAAGGAGAAGCGCGCCTGGTTGGCCCCGATGGCGAGCGCGACGGGCTCGTCCGTGTCGCCGAGCAGCTTGATGAGCTCGAGGACGGTCTTGCGCGGCAGGATCGCCTCCACGGAGCCGTGGTCGCCGCCGAGCGAGCGGCTCGCATAGGAAAGGCGGTGTCCGTCGGTGGCCACGACCCTCAACGTGTCCTTGTCCACGGAAAAGAGCACGCCGTTCAGGTAGTAGCGGATGTCCTGCACGGCCATGGCGAACTGCACCAGGCGCAGCGCGTCCTTGAGCGCCTTCTGCGGAAGGCTGAGCGCACGCGAGGCGTCCTTCGCCTCGACCATGCGCGGGAAATCCGCCGCGGCGAGCGTCTGGAGGTTGAACCGGCTCTTGCCGGCCCGCACCACCATGCGGTTGTCCTTCGCCTCGAGGGATACCTCCGCGTCCTCGGGAAGGGAGCGCAGGATGTCGTGGAGCTTGCGCGCGCCGACGGTCACCGAGCCCTCCGCCTTTCCGTCGAGGTCTGCCTTGGAGGTGATCTGGACCTCGAGGTCCGTCGCGAGGAACTGCACCTGCGCCCCTTCGGCGCCGATGAGCACGTTGGACAGGATGGGAAGGGTGTGGCGGCGCTCGACGATGCCGGTGACCTGCTGGAGCGGCCCCAGGAGCTTGTCGTTGGTCGTTCTGATTTTCAGCATGGTCTATTGGGTAAAGACAGTTGATAGCTGATAGGAGCCGCTCCGGAGCGGGAAAACCCGGGAATCCTGAAGGGGATCAAAGGCTTGACCATGAAATCAAATGGGGGCGGAAAGGCCGTCTTCCAAGGCGAAGCTGTGGATAAGTTCGGCTATCCAGGGCCGAGCCCGAACGATCCACAGGTTGTTCCCTGGATGCCATGTCCTATCCGAGCAGGATCTGCTGCAGCTGCGCGTAGTCCCGCGCGAATTCCTGGTCGGTCTCGCGCAGCTCCTGCGTCTTGCGGCACGCGTGGAGCACCGTCGTGTGGTCGCGGCCCCCGAAAGCCTCGCCGATCTCCGGCAGGCTCTGCTGCGTGAGCTCCTTGGCGAGCGCCATGGCGACCTGGCGCGGACGCGCGACGGAGCGGAAGCGCTTCTTCGAGTACATGTCCGAGACCTTGATCTTGAAATAGTCGGCGACGGTTTTCTGGATGTTCTCGATCGAGACCTGACGGTTGATGACGGCGAGCAGGTCCTTCAGCGCCTCGCGCGCGGTGGCGACGTTCACCGGGGCGTTGTTGAACCGCGCGTAGGCGAGCACGCGCTTGAGAGCCCCCTCGAGCTCGCGCACGTTGGAGCGGATGTGCTTGGCGACGAAGAAGGCCACGCTCTCGTCGATCCGCACCCCGTCGTTCTCGGCCTTCTTGAGAAGGATCGCCACCCGCATCTCGAGCTCGGGCGGCTCGACCGCCACCGTGAGGCCCCAGCCGAAGCGCGAGATGAGGCGCTCCTCGATGCCGGTCATCTCCTTCGGGAAGCAGTCGCTCGTGATGACGACCTGCTTGTGGGCCTCGAACAGCGCGTTGAACGTGTAGAAGAACTCCTCCTGGGAGCGCGACTTGCCCACGAAGAACTGCACGTCGTCGATGAGGAAGAGGTCCAGGGAGCGGTAGTAGCGCTTGAGGGAGTCGAAGCTCTTGTGCTGGTAGGCGCGCACCACGTCGGCCACGAACTGCTCGGCGTGGATGTAGCGGACCTTCGCCCGGGGATTGCGCTTGAGCACCTCGATGCCGATCGCCTGCAGCAGGTGCGTCTTGCCGAGGCCCGTGCCCCCGTAGATGAAGAGCGGGTTGTAGGCCGTACCGGGGTTCTCCGCGACCTGGATCGCCGCGGCGCGGGCGATCTGGTTCGCCTTGCCGTTCACGAAGTTTGCGAAGGTGAAGGCGGGGTTGAGGCGGTGCTCGTCGCGGCCCGGCCGCTCGGGGGCGGTCACCGGCATCGGCTCGGGGAGCACGATCTCGGTGTCCGAGGGCCGCTCCTCGAGCACGAGGCTCACGCTGAGCCGGCTGCCGGCGACCCGCTCCACCCGGGACTCGATGCGCGAGAGGAGGTTGGTGCGCACCCAGCGCAGGACGTGATGGTTGGGGGCGACGAGGACGAGGTGGTCGTCGCGGCGTTCCGCGCGCAGGGGCCGGATCCAGGTGTCGAACTGCTGGGCCGGCAGCTCCTTCTTGAGCTCTGCGGCGAGCGACGGCCAAAGCGAGTCCATGGGTGGCGGGCGGCGGTGACGTCGGGAACGAAAAGGCGGGGAGGGCGATCCGAAATTTTATCCGGAACGGCCGATGTTATCCACAGCGCCGGAAGGCCTTGAAATCATGGCCGCAATGGCGTGGCAAGTCGGATCGGCTATAATTTGAGGCTTTTCGCGATCCGCGATCTTCCGAGCCAGGGGCCCGCAATGAAGCGCACCTTCCAGCCGTCGACGACTCACCGCAAGAAGACGCACGGGTTCCGCGCGCGCATGAAGACGGCGAGCGGACGGGCCATCGTCAACGCGCGCCGCGCCAAGGGCCGCAAGCGCGTCGCGGTTTGAGTCGCGCCATGCCGCGGAGCGCCCGAGACGAGGGCTTTTCCCGGCGTCACCGCTTCGGCACGCGGGGCTCATTCGGTCCGGTGCTGCGCGCGGGGAAGAAAGTGCGCGGGGCGACCCTCGTGATCCACGCCCTGGAGCGCCGGTCGCCCGATTCGCGCCTGGGCATCGCGCTTACGCGGCGGCTCGCTCCCTCCTCGGTGGAACGCAACCTCCTCAAGCGCATCGTGCGCGAGGCGTTCCGGCGCCATGCGCTCAAGGGCGGCGGTCTCGACTGCGTGGTCGCGCTGCGGCAGCGCTTCGAGGCCTCCTCGGCCGGGGCGGTGCGCGGGGAGCTCTCGCGGCTCTTTGACGAGCTGCACGAGTCGAGGGCGCGTTGATGGCGCGGTTCCTGGTCGCGCTGGTCCGCGCCTATCGTTACCTTCTCAGCCCGTGGTGGGGAAACCAGTGCCGGTTCTCGCCCACCTGCTCGCAATACGCCATCGAGGCGATCGGCCGCCATGGCGCCTGGGCGGGCTCGTGGCTTGCGCTGCGGCGCGTCGCGCGATGCCATCCGTGGCATCAAGGCGGCTACGACCCCGTTCCCTGAGGTTGCCCGAATGACGATGGACATCCAAAGACTCATCGCGCTCGTCGTGTTTTCGTTTTCCGCGCTGCTGTTGTGGCAGGCGTGGGAGCGGCACAACGCGCCGCCGCCGCATCCCGCCACGACGGTGCCCTCCGTCCCCGCTTCCACGCCGGCTCCGGCGGCACAGCCCGCGGCGCCCGCCGCGATGGCGCCGCCGGCGGGACCGGCGGCCCCCGCCGCCGCCGGGCAGCCGATCCACGTGCACACCGACCTCCTCGACGTGGACATCAATCCGATCGGGGGCGACATCCGCCGCGTGACGCTGCGCACGGTATTCGCCGCCCAGGACCGTACGAAGCCCCTCACGCTGATGGAGCCCGACCCGCAGCATTTCTTCGAGACGCAGTCGGGGCTGCTCGGCGACGACCTGCCCAACCACAAGACCCCGTACGAGGCGGAGAAGAGCTCGTACACCCTCGGCGGCGGCGAGGATTCCCTGGTGGTGCGCCTGCGCGCCCGCGACGGTTCGGGCGCGGAAGTGGTCAAGCGCCTCGTGTTCCACCGCGGGAGCTACGTGATCGACGAGGGCTACGACATCACCAACCGCTCGGCGAAGCCCATCGCGCCGTACGCGTACTACCAGTTCCTGCGCGACTCGAACCCGCCCAGCCAGGAGGCCGCGCAGACGAGCTCCTTCGGCGGCGTGACGACGTTCACCGGTCCCGCGGTCTACACCGAGGAGTCGAAGTTCCACAAGGTCACGTTCAAGGACATCGACAAGGGCGACCTCGGATATCCGAAGAAGGCGAAGGACGGCTGGATCGCGATCGTTCAGCACTACTTCGTCTCGGCATGGCTGCCGAAGCAGGGCGTGGAGCGCGAGTACTTCACGAACCGCGTGGGGAACAACGTCTACACGGCCGGCGTCATCGTGCCGGTGGGGACGATCGAGCCGGGCGCGACCCGCACGGTGGACGTGCGCGCGTACATCGGGCCGCAGGAGAAGGACCGCCTCGCGCGGACCGCGCCGGGCATGGACCTCGTCGTCGACTACGGATGGCTCAAGATCCTCGCCGTGCCGCTCTTCTGGTTGCTCAAGACGATCCACGGGTTCGTGGGCAACTGGGGCTGGGCGATCATCCTGATGACCATCCTCATCAAGCTCACCTTCTACCCGCTCAACGCGAAGGCGGGGCGCTCCATGGCGCAGATGAAGGTGCTCGCGCCCAAGATGGAGAAGCTGAAGGAGCTCTACGGCGACGACCGCCAGAAGCTCAACCAGGCGATGATGGAGCTCTACCGCACCGAGAAGATCAACCCGCTGGGCGGGTGCCTGCCGATCGCGGTGCAGATCCCGGTGTTCATCGCGCTCTACTGGGTGCTGCTCGGCTCGATCGAGCTTCGGCACGCGCCCTGGCTCGGGTGGATCCACGACCTGTCCGCGCCCGACCCGTACTTCGTGCTCCCCATCGTCTACGCGATCTCGATGTTCGCGCAGACGCGCATCAATCCCCAGCCCGCCGACCCGGTGCAGGCCAAGGTCATGATGATCATGCCCATCATGTTCAGCGTGTTCTTCCTGTTCTTCCCGTCCGGGCTCGTGCTGTACTGGGTCGTCCAGAACCTGCTGTCGATCGTGCAGCAGTGGCACATCAACCGAACCCTCGCGGCCGAGGCGAAGGCGAAGGCCAGGCGCTGAGCGACGGCGAGACCATCGCCGCCATCTCCACGCCCCCGGGGCGGGGGGGCATCGGCGTCGTGCGCGTGTCGGGACGTGGCGCCCGGCGCGTCGCCGAGGCCGTGGCGGGCGAGGTCCCCGCGCCGCGCCATGCGACGCTCTGCGATTTCCGTTCCGCGGCGGGCGAGCTGATCGACCGCGGCATCGCGCTGTACTTTCCGCGGCCCCGGTCGTACACCGGCGAGGACGTCCTCGAGCTGCAGGCCCACGGCGGCCCCGTGGTGATGCGCCAGCTCCTCGAGCGCTGCGTGGAAGCGGGGGCACGCGTGGCCGAGCCGGGTGAGTTCACCCGCCGCGCGTTCCTCAACGACCGCCTCGACCTCGCGCAGGCCGAGAGCGTGGCGGACCTGATCGACGCCGCGAGCACGGAGGCCGCGCGCAGCGCCGTACGGTCCCTCGCGGGAGAGTTCTCCCGGCGCGTCACGCAGGTGGCCGACGCCATGCTCGAGCTGCGCATGCACGTGGAAGCATGCATCGATTTTCCCGAGGAGGAGATCGATCCGGCCGACCGCGCCGCGCAGGACGACATGCGCGGCGGGCTCCGGGCGGCGATCCAGTCGCTTCTCGCGGACGCGAGGCAAGGCGCGGTGCTCCGCGAAGGTCTCACCGTCGTCCTCGTGGGCCGGCCCAACGTCGGCAAGTCCAGCCTGCTCAATCGCCTCGCCGGCGAGGACGTGGCGATCGTGACGGCGGTGCCCGGGACGACGCGCGACTACGTGCGGGCGACGATCCTGATCGAGGGCGTGCCCATCCATCTGATCGACACCGCGGGACTGCGCGAGACGCGCGACGAGGTCGAGCGAATCGGGGTCGAGCGCACGTGGAAGGCCATCGAGACGGCGGGCGCCGCCATCGTCATCGAGTCGGCCGTGGATCCCGAGGGCCCCGAGGAAGCCATCCTGAAGCGCCTCCCGTCGCACCTGCCTACCGCGCGGGTCGTGAACAAGATCGACCTTGCCCGGCCTCCGGCGCCCCCGGCGCACGAGCAGGAGGATTTCATCGCCGTCTCGGCGAAGAGCGGCGAGGGCATCCCCCGGCTCAGGGACTGGCTGCTCCGGGCGGCCGGCTGGCAGCCCCACGGGGAGGGCATCTTCATGGCTCGCCAGCGGCACCTCGACGCTTTGGTGGAAGCATCGACTCATCTGAGCCTGGCCGAGGAGCATATTCAAGCCTTTGATTTACAAGCCGAAGAGCTCCGCCTGGCGCATTCGGCGCTCGGGCGCATCACCGGCGTAGTGAGCGCTGACGAGCTTCTCGGGGAGATCTTCAGCCGGTTCTGCATCGGGAAGTGATGTTCCACGTGGAACGGTAGTACGCCGGGAGGACGGTGTTCCACGTGGAACCCATGCGGCCGCAGGCGGCTTTCACGTAGAATTTCTCCCTGGACTTGCGGTGTAGCCGTCCCCCCATGGATTTTCCCACTCGTTTCGATGTCCTCGTCGTCGGCGGAGGTCACGCCGGCACGGAAGCGGCCCTCGCGGCGGCTCGCGCGGGAGCCCGGACGGTCCTGCTCACCCACGCCGTGGAGACGCTCGGCCAGATGTCGTGCAATCCGTCCATCGGCGGCATCGGCAAAGGCCACCTCGTGAAGGAAGTCGATGCCCTGGGCGGAGTCATGGCGGCTGCGGCCGACGAGGCGGGAATCCAGTTCCGGACCCTGAATGCGAGCAAGGGTCCGGCCGTACGGGCGACCCGGGCCCAGGCCGACCGGGTTCTCTATCGGGCGGCCATCCGGCAGCGCCTGGAGCGGGAGCCGAACCTGCGCATCTTCCAGGCGGCGGTCGACGACCTCGTTCTCGACGGCGACCGGGTCGCCGGCGCGGTCACCTCGATCGGCGTGCGCTTCCACGCGACGACGGTCGTGCTCACGGCGGGCACCTTCCTCGGCGGCCTGGTTCACGTCGGACTTTCCCGGTACCAGGCGGGGCGCGCCGGCGATCCGCCCTCGCTTTCCCTGGCGGCGAGGCTGCGCGACCTGCGGTTGCCGGCCGGGCGCCTCAAGACCGGCACACCCCCTCGCATCGACGGGCGCACGATCGACTACTCCCGCCTCGTCGAGCAGCCCGGCGACCGTCCCGAGCCGGTGTTCTCGTTCCTGGGCTCGCGGGAGCAGCACCCGCGCCAGGTGAGCTGCTGGATCACCCACACGAACGAGCGCACCCACGACATCATCCGCGCCGGGCTCGACCGCTCGCCGATGTTCACGGGGGTGATCGAAGGCGTGGGCCCGCGCTATTGCCCGTCCATCGAGGACAAGATCCACCGCTTCGCGGACAGAGCGTCGCACCAGATCTTCCTCGAGCCCGAGGGGCTGGGGACCCACGAGGTCTATCCCAACGGCATCTCGACCAGCCTGCCGTTCGACGTCCAGTGCGAGCTGGTGCGCTCGATCGCCGGCCTTGAACGGGCCGAGATCCTGCGGCCGGGGTACGCGATCGAGTACGACTACTACGATCCCCGCGGCCTGAAGTCGACCCTCGAGACGAAGGCGATCCCGGGGCTGTTCTTCGCCGGCCAGATCAACGGGACGACGGGCTACGAGGAAGCCGCCGCCCAAGGGCTTCTCGCGGGCATGAACGCGGCGCTCGCGGCCCGGGGAGAAGCGGGGTGGTGTCCCCGGCGCGACGAAGCCTACCTCGGCGTGCTCGTGGACGACCTCGTCACCCGGGGGGTCACGGAGCCCTACCGGATGTTCACCAGCCGCGCCGAGTACCGCCTTCAGCTGCGGGAGGACAACGCCGACCTCCGGCTCACGGAGTCCGGGCGCAGGCTCGGGCTCGTGGACGATACCCGGTGGGCCGCCTTCGCCAGGAAGCGCGACGCCATCGAGCGGGAGACCGCCCGCTTGCGTGCCAGCCATGCCCAGCCGGATCGCGTTCCCATGGAAGAACAAGTACTTGTGCTCGGCTCCCCAATCGATCGTGAGCGCTCACTATTCGACCTTCTGCGCCGCCCCGGGGTGCGCTACGGGGCGATCGCCCATTGGGCCGGAGCCCCAAGCCCGGTGGCGGGGGAAGAGGATGTCGCCCAGCAGGTCGAGATCGCCGCGAAGTACGCCGGCTACATCGAGCGGCAGGCCGCCGAGATCGACCGGCAGCTCGCGCAGGAGCGCCTCGCCCTTCCGCCGGAGCTGGACTACGAGGCGATCCGGGGCCTGTCGAAGGAGGTCCGGCAGAAGCTCGCGCAGCACCGGCCGGAAACCGTCGGCCAGGCCTCGCGGATCCCCGGAGTGACGCCAGCGGCCATCTCGCTGCTCCTCGTGCACCTGAAGCGGCGGGCTGCGGCGGCCACCGCGCTGCGCGAAGGCCGGGCATGACGCTCGAGGCGCAGATCGCCGAGGGCGCGGCCGCCATGGGGCTCGCGCTGCCGGCGGGGGCGGCCGCGACGCTCGCGCGCTACCTGGGGCTCATCGAGAAGTGGAACCGCGTGCACAACCTCACGGCGGTGCGCGAAGCCGACCAGATGGTGGTGCTCCACGTGCTCGACAGCCTCACGCTCCTGCCCTACGTCGCCGGCGCGCGCACGCTGCTCGATGTGGGCACCGGCGCGGGGCTGCCGGGGATTCCGCTCGCGGTCGCGCGGCCCGACCTGGCGGTGACGCTTCTCGACTCGAGCCACAAGAAATGCGCCTTTCTCCGCCAGGCGAAGGCGGAGCTCGCGCTCGCGAACGTGGAGGTCGTCTGCGAGCGCGTGGAGAGCTGGAAGCCGCGCGAGCGCTTCGACGCCGTCGTCTCGCGCGCCTTCTCCGATCTCGCGGACTTCGTGGCGCAGGCCCGGCACCTCGTCGCCGAGGGCGGCCGGCTGATCGCGATGAAGGGCGTCCATCCGTTCGAGGAGATCGCGCGGGTGCCCGCGACCCATCGGGTAGCGCGGGTGCTGGAGCTGAGCGTGCCGCGCCTCGAGGCGAAGCGCCACCTCGTGATCCTCGAGGCCGCGTGATGGGCCGCATCTTCGTGATCGCGAACCAGAAGGGCGGCGTCGGCAAGACCTCCATCGCGGTGAACCTCTCCGCGAGCCTCGCGCACTACGGGCGCCGCGTCCTCCTCGTCGACCTGGACCCGCAGGGCAACGCGACCACCGGCAGCGGCGTCGACAAGACCGCCTGCGAGCGGACGGTGTACGGCGTGCTCCTCGGCGAGTACCCGCTCGCGGAGGCGGTGCGCTCCTGCGAAGGCGGCTACGACATCGTGCCCTCGAACCGCGAGCTCGCCGGTGCGGAAGTCGAGCTCATCGAACTCGAGCGGCGCGAGTACCGCTTGCGCGACGCGCTGCGCGCGGGCCCCCAGGGATACGACTTCGTCGTGATCGATTGTCCCCCTGCGCTCAACATGCTCACCGTGAACGGCTTCACGGCCGCCGACGCGGTGATCATCCCGATGCAGTGCGAGTACTACGCGCTCGAGGGCCTCTCGGACCTGGTGGGGACGCTGCGCAAGGTGAAGCAGAACCTCAACCCCGCGATCGAGATCGAGGCCCTCGTGCGCACGATGTACGACCCGCGTAGCACGCTCACCGTCCAGGTCTCCGACGAGCTCAAGCGCCACTACGGCGAGAAGGTGTTCGACACCGTGATCCCGCGCAACGTGCGCATCGCCGAGGCGCCCTCGTTCGGCAAGCCCGTGCTGCTGCACGACCCGTCCTCGAAGGGCGCGGCGGCGCACCTGCAGTTCGCCCGGGAGCTGCTCGCGCGCAACGGCTTCGTCGTCGCGGAGGCGGCCTGAGCATGGCGAAGCACAAGGCGCTCGGCCGGGGACTCGATGCGTTGCTGGGCGGCGACACGCAGTCCCGCGACGAGGACCGGCTCGAGCAGCTGGCGGTCGCGTCGCTGCGGCCGGGGCGCTACCAGCCGCGCACGCGCATGGACGAGACCTCGCTCGCCGAGCTGGCCGATTCGATCCGCGCGCGCGGCGTGATCCAGCCGGTGGTCGTGCGTCCCGTGGACGGCGGGCAGTACGAGATCCTCGCGGGCGAGCGGCGGTGGCGGGCCGCGCGCATGGCCGGGCTCGCCCGCGTTCCCGCGCTGGTGCGCGAAGTGCCCGATGAGGCGGCCCTCGGCATCGGCCTCATCGAGAACATCCAGCGCGAGAACCTGAATCCCATCGAGGAGGCCTCGGGTTTGAAGCGCCTCGTCGACGAGTTCGACCTCACCCACGAGGAGGCCGCTCGCGCCGTGGGCCGGTCCCGCGCGGGCGTGACGAACCTCCTGCGGCTCCTCGAGCTCGCGCCCGCCGTCCAGGCCCTGCTGCAGGAAGGGCGCATCGACATGGGCCACGCGCGCGCGCTTCTCGCGGTCTCGAAGGCGCGCCAGGTCGAGCTCGCCGAGCGCATCGCGGATCGCGGCCTCTCGGTGCGGGAAGCCGAGCGCCTCGTGCAGGAATCGGCCGCCGCGCCGCGGGGAAGGCGCCGCCCCGCCGCGAAGCTCGACGCCGACGGGCGGCGCCTGGAGGAGGAGCTGTCCGGGGCGCTCGGGGCGAGCGTGCACTTGAAGACGCGGCGCGAAGGCAAGGGCAGCCTCGTCATCGACTACGCGAGCCTCGACCAGCTCGAGGGACTCGTGGCGCGGCTCAAGCGCCCGTGAAGCCCCGTTCGGCAGCCGCGCGTTTTTGACGCGATTCGGCGGCGGCCGCTATAATCGAGCGGTTTTGCTTCGCGGATTGTCCAAGGTTCGAGCCGGGGCCCCACCACAGGAATGAGCACGAGGCCCTATCGCGTCGTCTTCCTGTGGCAGGTCGCCGCCACGGCGGGCCTCTCGCTCGTCGCGGCGGTCTTGTGGGGCCGGTACGGAGCCCTGTCGGCCGCCCTCGGCGGGTCCATCAACGTGGCCGCCGGAGCGGCCTACGGATGGGTGGTTTCGCGGCGCAAGGCGCGCTCGGCCGGGGAGACCCTGGTCACGATGTTCAAGGCGGAAGCGGTGAAGATCCTCCTCGTCGTGGCGCTGCTCTGGCTGGCGATGGCGGGCGGCCGGTGGCTCGTGCCGGGGATCTTCCTCGGAAGCTTCGTGGTGACGGTGGCGCTGTTCGCCGCGGCGATCGCGGTGCGTGACGAAGACGAAGGAAACATGCCCCCGCGTGCCGGGGAACGGTGACGGAACGACAGATGGCCTCGGAGCAGCTGACTCCCCGCGAGTACATAGACCACCACCTCACCTTCTTCACCCAACCGGTGGGGCACGGCGGCGGTTTCTGGACGCTCAACGTCGACTCCCTCGTCGTCTCCGTCGTCCTGGGCTTCGTGGGCATGGGCTTCATCTGGTGGGTGGTGCGGGGAGCGACCTCCGGCGTCCCGGGCAAGCGCCAGGCGCTCGTCGAGCTCCTGATCAAGTTCGTCGACGACAACGTGAAGGACATCTTCCACGGCGACCGGCACCGCTTCATCGCGCCGCTCGCGCTCACCGTGGCCGTGTGGGTCGTCCTCATGAACTCGATGGATTTCCTTCCCGCGGATTTCCTGTCGATGGTCGCCTCCGGGCTCGGGGCGCCCCACGGCTTCCGCTTCGTGCCCACCGCGGACGTGAACACCACCTTCGCGCTGTCGCTTTCCGTGTGGTTCCTGATGATCGGCTTCGCGATCAAGGCGAAGGGCCCCGGCGGCTTCATCCACGAGCTCTTCTGCACCCCGTTCGGGTCGAACCCGCTCCTCTGGCCGCTCAACTTCGCGTTCAACCTCGTCGAGTACATCTCCAAGCCCCTGTCGCACTCGCTGCGGCTTTTCGGGAACATGTACGCCGGCGAGCTGCTCTTCCTCCTCATCTGGATGCTCGCCTCCGCCTCGCTTTTCTTCACCGGGGTCGCGGTGCTCCTGGGCCTCGCCTGGGCGATCTTTCACATCCTCATCGTGCTGCTCCAGGCCTACATCTTCATGATGCTCACGATCGTCTACCTCACCATGGCGCAGGAGAGCCACTAGGCCCGGCGCCCGGGCGTTTCCCACACACGAATCGTCACCGAAAGGAAACCACAATGGAAAAGATGCAAGTCATCGCCCTCATCCAGGCTTACACCGGCGTCGGGATAGGACTGATGATCGGCCTCGGGGCGCTCGGCGCGTGCGTGGGCGTGGGCATCATGTGCAGCCGCTTCCTCGAAGGGGCGGCGCGCCAGCCGGAGCTCATGCCGCAGCTCCAGGGCAAGGTGTTCCTGCTGCTGGGCCTCATCGACGCCTCGTTCATCATCGGCCTGGGCATCGCGATGTTCTTCGCGTTCGCGAACCCGCTGCTGTCGAGCCTCGGCTGACGGCGTTCGGCCATCCCGGAAGGGGCGCGTCATGAACTTCAACCTGACGTTGTTCGCGCAGGCGGCGGCTTTCCTGCTGTTCATCTGGTTCACGGCCAAGCTCGTCTGGCCCATCCTGCTCGAGAAGGTCGAGGCGCGGCAGAAGATGATCGCCGACGGCCTGGCGGAAGCCGAGCAGGGCCGCTCCTCGCTCGCCGAAGCGCACAAGCAGACCGAGGTCATGCTGAGGGAGGCGCGCGCCCGGGCGCACGAGCTCGTGGCGCAGGCCGAGCAGGCGGCGAACCAACGCGTCGAGGAGTCCAAGTCGCAGGCCAAGGGCGAGGGCGACCGGCTGCTCGCCGCCGCGCGGGCGCAGATCGAGCAGGAGGTGCAGGCGGCACGCGAGAAGCTGCGCGAGCAGGTCGCCGCGCTCGCCGTGAGCGGGGCGGAGAAGATCCTGCGCCGCGAGGTCGACGCGAAGGCGCACGCCGAGATGCTCGAGCGCCTGAAGGCGCAGATCTAGAGCCATGGCGGAGCTCGCCACCGTCGCCCGCCCGTACGCGGAGGCCGCGTTCAGGACCGCCCTCGAGGCGAAGGCCCTGGCGCGCACCGCCGACGGCCTCGCGCTCGCCGCGGCGATCGCGAGCGACGAGCGGGTTCGCTCGCTGCTGTCCGACCCGCGGCTCGGCGCGGGGCAGAAGAAGGACCTCTTCGCCGGCGTCGCGGGCAGCCGCATGGACGAGGTGACCCGCAACCTCGTCTCGGTGCTCGTCGACAACCGCCGCGACGAGCTGATCCCGGCCATCGCGGAGCAGTTCGACGAGCTCAAGCGCGAGCACGACCGCGTCGTGAGGGCGGTGATCACGAGCGCGCAGCCGCTCGCCGAGGCGCAACGCGCCGACATCGTGGCCGCGCTCGAGCGCCGCTACGGCAAGAGGGTCGAGGCCGAACTGGCGGTGGATCCCGAGCTGCTCGGGGGCGCCCGCGTGCAGGTCGGCGACCAGGTCATCCACGCTTCCGTGCGTGACGCGCTGGGCCAGATGGCCGCGGCGCTCGCGCGGTAGCGAGCAAGGAGCAAGCAAGCCATGCAGATCAATCCTTCCGAAATCAGCGAACTGATCAAGACGAAGATCCAGAACCTCCAGGTCGCCGCCGAGAAGCGCACCGAGGGCACCGTGATCTCCGTCACAGACGGCATCTGCCGCGTCCACGGCCTGACCGACGTGATGCAGGGCGAGATGCTCGAGTTCCCCGGCAACACCTTCGGCCTCGCGCTCAACCTCGAGCGCGATTCCGTCGGCGCGGTCGTGCTGGGCGCCTACGAGCACATCTCCGAGGGCGACACGGTGAAGGCGACCAGCCGGATCCTCGAGGTCCCCGTGGGCCCGGAGCTCATCGGCCGCGTGGTGAACTCGCTCGGGCAGCCCATCGACGGCAAGGGCCCGATCGAGACGAAGCTCACCGACCCGATCGAGAAGGTGGCCCCGGGGGTGATCTGGCGCCAGTCCGTCTCGCAGCCCGTGCAGACGGGGCTGAAGGCGATCGACTCCATGGTGCCGATCGGGCGCGGGCAGCGCGAGCTCATCATCGGCGACCGCCAGACCGGGAAGACCGCGGTCGCGGTGGACACGATCATCAACCAGAAGGGCAAGGACCTCATCTGCGTGTACGTCGCGGTGGGGCAGAAGGCCTCGACCATCGCGAACGTCGTGCGCAAGCTCGAGGAGTTCGGCGCGATGGACTACACGATCGTCGTGGCGGCCTCGGCCTCGGACCCGGCGGCGATGCAGTACATCGCGCCGTACTCGGGATGCACGATGGGCGAGTATTTCCGCGACCGCGGCCAGGACGCGCTCATCATCTACGACGACCTCACGAAACAGGCGTGGGCGTACCGGCAGATCTCGCTGCTGCTGCGCCGCCCGCCGGGGCGCGAGGCGTACCCCGGCGACGTCTTCTACCTGCACTCGCGGCTGCTCGAGCGCGGCGCGCGCGTGAACGAGGAGTACGTGGAGCGCTTCACGAAGGGCCAGGTGAAGGGCAAGACGGGCTCGCTCACGGCGCTCCCGGTGATCGAGACGCAGGCGGGCGACGTCTCCGCGTTCGTGCCGACCAACGTGATCTCGATCACCGACGGGCAGATCTTCCTGGAGACGGACCTCTTCAACGCCGGCATCCGCCCGGCCATCAACGCGGGCATCTCCGTGTCGCGCGTGGGCGGCGCCGCGCAGACCAAGGTGATCAAGCGGCTGGGCGGCGGCGTGCGCCTCGCCCTCGCCCAGTACCGGGAGCTCGCGGCCTTCGCGCAGTTCGCCTCCGACCTGGACGAGGCCACCCGCAAGCAGCTCGAGCGCGGCCGCATGGTGACCGAGCTCATGAAGCAGCCGCAGTACCACCCGCTCCAGGTCTGGGAGATGGCGCTCACGCTCTTCGCCGTGAACAACGGCTACTTCGACGACGTCGACGTGAAGAACGCGCTCGCGGCCGAGCGCGCGCTGCGCGAGTTCGTGAAGTCGAGGTACGCCGACGTCGCCGACCGCATCGAGAAGAGCAAGGACCTCTCGAAGGAGGACGAGGCGAAGTTGCATGAAGCAGTGAAGGATTTTAAGAGGAACGCGACCTACTGAGGTCGCGCAGCGAAAGATCACACCCCGACCATTGATGCAGGGGCACATCTAGATGGCAGGCAGCAAGGAAATCCGGAACAAGATCAAGAGCGTCCAGAACACGCGCAAGATCACCAAGGCCATGGAGATGGTCGCGGCCTCCAAGATGCGCAAGGCCCAGGAGCGCATGCGCCATGCCCGCCCCTACGGCGACAAGATCCGCATCATCGCCGCCCACCTCGCGCACGCGAACACCGAATACCACCACCCGTTCCTCGTGAGGCGCGAGGGCGTGAAGGACGTCGGCCTCGTCGTCGTCACCTCGGACAAGGGCCTGTGCGGCGGGCTGAACACGAACGTCCTGCGGCTCACCGTGGCGAAGCTGCGGGAGTGGCAGGCCGAGGGGCGCGGCGTGCAGCTCACCGCCATCGGCAACAAGGGCGTCGCCTTCCTGCAGCGCGTCGGCGGCAACATGGTCTCGCACCTCACGGCGCTGGGCGACACGCCGCACATCGAGCGCCTGATCGGCCCCGTGAAGGTCCAGATCGACGCGTTCGCCCAGGGGAAGATCGGCGCGCTGCACATCGCCTACACGCGCTTCGTGAACACGATGAAGCAGGAGCCGGTGATCGAGCAGCTGCTGCCGCTGCCTTCCGACCGCCTGGAAAGCGACGCCCGGGCGGCGCGGGCCAACTGGGACTACGTCTACGAGCCCGAGGCGCGGGTGGTGCTCGACGAGCTGCTCACGCGCTACGTGGAGCAGATCGTCTACCAGGCGGTGGCGGAGAACCTGGCGAGCGAGCAGTCGGCGCGCATGGTGGCGATGAAGGCGGCGAGCGACAACGCCACGGGCGTCATCGACCAGCTCACGCTCGTCTACAACAAGTCCCGCCAGGCCGCCATCACCAAGGAGCTGTCCGAGATCGTCGGCGGCGCCGCGGCCGTCTGACAAACCGTCTTCAGGAGCTTCGAGGAAGGCAAATGAGCGCAACCCCCAACGTGCAAGGCAGGATCGTGCAGTGCATCGGCGCGGTCATCGACATCCAGTTCCCGCGCGAGCACATGCCCAGGGTCTACGACGCGCTGACGCTCGTCGAGGAGGGCGGGTCGTTCGCGGAGAAGGGGCTCACGTTCGAGGTCGAGCAGCAGCTGGGCGACGGCGTCGTGCGCACCATCGCGCTCGGCTCCACCGACGGGCTGCGCCGCGGGATGAAGGTCCACAACACGGGCGCGCCGATCTCCGTGCCCGTCGGCCCCGGCACCCTCGGCCGCGTGATGGACGTGCTCGGCCGCCCGATCGACGAGCGCGGCCCGGTGAGCGCCGGGGAGCGCCGCTCGATCCACGCCGCGGCGCCGAAGTTCGACCAGCTCTCGCCCTCGGTGGAGCTGCTCGAGACGGGCATCAAGGTGATCGACCTCATCTGCCCGTTCGCCAAGGGCGGCAAGATCGGCCTGTTCGGGGGCGCGGGCGTGGGCAAGACCGTGACGATGCTGGAGCTCATCAACAACATCGCCACGCAGCACTCGGGCCTTTCGGTGTTCGCCGGCGTGGGCGAGCGCACGCGCGAGGGCAACGACTTCTACCACGAGATGTCCGAGGCGAAGGTGATCGTGCAGGACGACCTCGGCAAGTCGAAGGTCGCGATGGTGTTCGGCCAGATGAACGAGCCGCCGGGCAACCGCCTGCGCGTGGCGCTCACCGGCCTCACCATGGCCGAGAGCTTCCGCGACGAGGGGCGCGACATCCTGCTCTTCATCGACAACATCTACCGGTTCACGCTCGCCGGCACGGAGGTGTCCGCCCTGCTGGGCCGCATGCCCTCGGCGGTGGGCTACCAGCCGACGCTCGCCGAGGAGATGGGGCGGCTGCAGGAGCGCATCACCTCGACCAAGACCGGCTCCATCACGTCGATCCAGGCCGTGTACGTGCCCGCCGACGACCTCACCGACCCGAGCCCGGCGACCACCTTCGGCCACCTCGACGCGACGGTGGTGCTCTCGCGCGACATCGCGGCGCTCGGCATCTACCCTTCCGTCGATCCGCTCGACTCGACCTCGCGCCAGGTCGACCCGAACGTGGTGGGCGAGGAGCACTACGAGACGACGCGCGCGGTGCAGGCCGTGCTGCAGCGCTACAAGGAGCTGCGCGACATCATCGCGATCCTCGGCATGGACGAGCTTTCGCCCGAGGACAAGCTCGCCGTGGGCCGGGCGCGGCGCATCCAGCGCTTCCTGTCCCAGCCGTTCCACGTGGCCGAGGTGTTCACGGGATCGCCGGGCAAGTACGTGACGCTCAAGGACACGATCAGGGGCTTCAAGATGATCGTGAACGGCGAGTGCGACTCCCTGCCCGAGCAGGCGTTCTACATGGTCGGGACGATCGAGGAAGCCCAGGAGAAGGCGAAGACGCTCCAGTAGGCCCGGAGGAAGCCCGCCCATGGCGAAGACGCTGCATGTCGATATCGTGAGCGCCGAGCAGGAGATCTTCTCCGGCGCGGCCGAGATGGTGATCGCTCCCGGCGAGGCGGGCGAGCTCGGGATCCTCCCGGAGCACGTGCCGCTGCTCACCCGGATCAAGCCGGGCACCGTGCGCGTGCTGTCGGGCGGCGAGGAGGAGGTGGTCTACGTGTCCGGCGGGATGATGGAGGTGCAGCCGGACCGGGTCACGGTGCTCGCCGACACCTCGGTGCGGGCCCACGACCTGGACGAGGCGAAGGCCCTGGAGGCCGAGCGCCTCGCCAAGGAGGCCCTCGCCAACCGCACCGGGGCCATGGAGCTCGCCAAGGCGCAGGCCGAGCTCGCCGAGGCCGTCGCCCAGCTCGCCGCCATCCGCAAGCTGCGCCAGAAGCGCTGACGTGGTATGATGGCCGGGTAGTTGCAAAGGGGATCACGAAACTCCTTTACTTAGAGGCGCAACACCTGCGGGCAGGGTCAACCCCCTGCCCTTTTTGTTTGCGCCGGGCGGAAACGACGCCGATGGCCCCTCCCTCGACCGCTCTGCAAGTGGTGATCCTTGCCGCCGGCCAGGGCAAGCGCATGCATTCGGACCTGCCCAAGGTCCTGCATCCGCTCGCCGGCAGGCCGCTGCTCTCCCACGTCCTCGCCTCCGCCCGGCAGCTCGATCCGGCGCGGCTGTGCGTCGTCGTGGGGCACGGCGGCGACCGGATCCGCGAGCGTTTCGCCGGCGAGGCCCTCGAGTGGGTCGAGCAGGGACCCCAGCTCGGCACCGGGCACGCGGTGATGCAAGCGCTTCCTCACCTGTCCGCGGGGGGCACGATTCTCGTGCTGTACGGCGACGTGCCGCTCATCGAGACGGGCACCCTGCGCGCCTTGGCGGACACCGCCTCGAAGGGCGCGCTCGCGCTCCTCACCCAGGTGCTGGACGCGCCCGCCGGCTACGGCCGCATCGTCCGCGATGCCGCGGGTGCCGTCGCGCGCATCGTCGAGGAGAAGGACGCGGACGCGCATGAGCGCGCGATCCGCGAAGTGAACACCGGCATCCTCGCCGCCCCGCGCGAGGCGCTCGGGCGATGGCTCGCGCGGCTCGGCAACGAGAATGCGCAGGGCGAGTATTATCTGACCGACGTCGTGGCCGCCGCCGTCGACGACGGGACGCGCGTCGAGGCGCGGCATCCGTCGGGCGCCCGGGAGTGCGCCGGGGTCAACAGCAAGTCCGAGCTCGCGGCGCTCGAGCGCCATTGCCAGATGAACCAAGCGAAACGCCTCCTCGAAGCGGGCGTCACCCTCGCCGATCCCGCGCGCATCGACGTGCGCGGGGAGCTCGAGTGCGGGCGCGACGTTTCCATCGACGTGAACTGCATCTTCGAGGGCCGCGTCGTGCTGGGCGACGGCGTGCGGATCGGCGCCAACTGCGTGCTGCGGGAGGCCACCCTCGGCGCGGGATGCGAGGTGAAGCCCTTCACGCTCATCGAGGAGGCCCGCATCGGCGCCAACGCGCGCATCGGCCCCTTCGCCCGCATCCGCCCCGGCACCGAGCTCGCCGAGGAGGTGCACATCGGCAACTTCGTCGAGGTGAAGGCGAGCACCCTGGGCCGCGGGAGCAAGGCGAACCACCTCGCCTACATCGGCGATTCCTCCGTCGGACGCGACGTGAACATCGGCGCCGGGACCATCACCTGCAATTACGACGGGGCCCGCAAGCACCGCACCGTGATCGAAGACGACGTGCACATCGGCTCCGACGTGCAGCTGGTCGCGCCCGTGACCGTGGGCAGGGGCGCCACGATCGCCGCCGGAGCGACGATCACCGAGGACGTGCCGCCGGGGGGCCTCACGCTCACCCGCAAGGAGCAGGTGACGAAGCCCGGATGGGAGCGGCCGCGCAAGAAGTAGCGCGGCGGGAGGCCTTCAGCGGGCGGAAGCCACCATCGGCTGGGACGGGGCCGCCTGCGGCGCCAGGGCGTAGCTCGCCGCCATGCCGATGATCACCGAAATCCCGGCGAGGACGAGGACTCGCATCAGGCCCGCGACGGGGTCGGCGGTCATCCAGCGGCGTTCCTCGCGGGTGGGGTGCGCGTCGTGGTTCCTGAGGTCGTCCATCATCGCCCGGTTCCTTCTGCCGGTTGGGGGGCGGCAGCGGAAACGAGCTTAGGCGGGAGCCGCTCCCGGGACGACGGAGGAATGCGGCGCCGCAGTGCGGAAAACTCCGCGTCTACCAGCGCGCCGGCGGCTTCTTGTTGATCGTGATGATCCGGTTCTCGACGGTGATGTAACCGCCGGCGGTGAGGTCGCGGAAGATGCGGCTCACCATGTCCCGGGAGGCGCCGACGCGCTCGGCGATCTCCTGCTGGGTGATTTTCTCGGGGATCTGGAGCCGGCCGTTCGACTCGACGGCCATGTTGAGGAGCAGCCGCGCCACCCGCCCGTAGACGTCGAGCAGCGCGAGGTCCTTCACGCTGTTGGTCGCGATGCGCGCGCGGTCGATGATCCGCGAGATCATGTCGAGGGCGAAGTCGGGGTTGCGGCGGATCGCCTCGCGCACGGGATCGCGTCCCACGACCGAGAAGGTGGTCGGCTCGAGGGTCATGACCGAGGCGGAGCGGGGCTTGCCGTCGAGGGCCATCTCGCCCACGTACTCGCCGGGACCCTGCGTGTCGAGGATCATCTCGTGGCCCTCGGTGTCCGAGATGAACACCTTCACGCGCCCGGAAAGCACGACGAAGATCGAGTCGCTGGAATCGCCCTCGGTGATGAAGACGGTGTTCTTCGGGTAGGTGCGCAGCCGCCCCAGCTCGGCGAGCGACCTCACGAACGGATCCGGGATCGCCTGCAGCTGGGAGGCGCTGGGAGTTTCCCCGGTCGTCATTGTCTTATCGGGGGGCGCGGGAGACGGCCGGAGTCTAGCATCCGCGCGTCGGCGAGGCCATCGTTTCGTTATGCGAACCGGCCGGCGGAGCCGCCGAGCCGCCGGTTTGTCCGATATTCGGCACCTCCCGTGCGAACGATGACGCTGACCCGGCGCCCGCCGGGGAGGACGATGAGCCTCAGGTCCGCGGGTCTCCTCCTCTCCCGCGCTCCGGCTGGGCGACGTGAGGCCAACGCCATGACGCCCTCCTTGACTCTCCCCGGTCCCAGGCCGGGGAGAGTTTTTTACTTCCGCGGACGCCATCGCTCGCGCCCGTGCGAAAATGGCGCTCCTCCTCCCGGGCCCCTCCCACCTGCAGGGGCGAGCCAACCGAGCCATGTGCGGAATCGTCGGTGCCATCGCCAGCCGCGACGTCGTGCCGGTCCTCACCGAAGGCCTGAAGCGCCTCGAATACCGCGGATACGATTCCGCGGGCATCGCCGTCCTCGACGGCGGCATCCGGCGCGTGCGGCGCGTCGGCCGCGTGGCCGAGATGGAGGGCGCCGTGCGCGCCGAGCGCCTCGAGGGCATCGTGGGCATCGCGCATACCCGCTGGGCGACCCACGGCGGCGTGACGGAGCCCAACGCGCACCCCCACGTCTCGCGCGACGAGATCGCGGTGGTGCACAACGGCATCATCGAGAACCACGAGCAGCAGCGCGAGCGCCTCAAGGCGATGGGCTACTCGTTCGAGTCGCAGACCGACACCGAGGTCGTGGCCCACCTCATCCACCACTACTTCGCCGCCTCGCACGACTTGCCGGAGGCCACGCGGCGCGCGGCCGCGGACCTGCACGGCGCCTATGCGCTGGGCGTGATCGCGCTTTCCGATCCGGGAACCATGGCCGGCGCGCGCATGGGCTGCCCCCTCGTGGTGGGCCTCGGCGACGGCGAGAACTTCCTCGCCTCCGACGTCTCCGCGCTCGCGGGGCAGACGCGCCGCGTGGTCTACCTCGAGGACGGCGACGTCGTGGCGCTCACGCGTGAGCGGGTGCGCGTGGTCGACCTCGAGGGCCGGCCCGTCGAGCGCCCCGTGCACGAGGCGGACGTGAGCGTCGGCGCCGTGGACCTGGGACCGTACGCCCACTACATGCAGAAGGAGATTCACGAGCAGCCGCGGGCCGTGGCCGACACGATCGAGGCCGTGATGGACGAGGGCGCGGTCGACGTCGAGGGCCTGTTCGGGGCCGGGGCGGGCGAGGCTTTCCGCGACGCCGACCGGGTGCTGCTGCTCGCTTCGGGGACGAGCCACTACGCGAGCCTGGTCGCGCGACACTGGATGGAGGGGCTCGCGCGCGTGCCGTGCGCCGCGGAGCTCGGCCACGAGTACCGCTACCGCGACTCGATCCCCGATCCCCGCCAGCTGGTGGTCACCGTCTCGCAATCCGGCGAGACCCTCGACACGCTCGAGGCGCTCAAGCGCGCGCGCGCCCTGGGCCACGCGAGCACGCTCGCCATCTGCAACGTTCGCGAAAGCGCGATCCCGCGCGCCTCGCGCTTCGTGTTCTACACGCGCGCCGGGGCCGAGATCGGGGTGGCCTCGACCAAGGCGTTCACCACGCAGCTCGCCGCGCTCTACATCCTCACGCTCGCGATCGCGAAGTCGAAAGGACGGCTCGATGCCCGCGCGGAGGCCGGGGCGATCGAGCAACTGCGCTACCTTCCGGGAAGCATTCAGCACGCGCTCAACCTCGAGCCCCAGATCCGCGCCTGGGCCGGGCTCTTCGCCCCGCGCGAGCACGCCCTCTTCCTGGGGCGCGGGATCCACTATCCCGTCGCCCTCGAGGGCGCGCTCAAGCTGAAGGAGATCTCCTACATCCACGCGGAGGCGTATCCCGCCGGGGAGCTCAAGCACGGGCCGCTCGCGCTCGTGGACGCCTCGATGCCGGTGGTGGTCATCGCGCCCAACGACGCGCTGCTCGAGAAGCTCAAGTCCAACATGCAGGAGGTGCGCGCCCGCGGCGGCGAGCTCTACGTGTTCGCCGACCTCGACAGCCGCTTCACCGAGCAGGAGGGCGTGCACGTGATCCGCACGCCGCGCCACGCCGGTGCGCTGTCGCCCGCGGTGCACGCGGTCCCGGTGCAGCTCCTCGCCTACCACACGGCGCTGCTCCGCGGCACCGACGTGGACAAGCCGCGCAACCTCGCGAAGTCCGTGACGGTGGAGTAACGGCGCCCGGCGCTCAGAACGAGCGCGGCAGGCCGAGGACGTGCTCGGCCACGTACGAGAGAATGAGGTTCGTGGAAATGGGCGCCACCTGGTAGAGGCGCGTCTCGCGGAACTTGCGCTCGACGTCGTAGTCGGCGGCGAAGCCGAAGCCGCCGTGGAACTGCAGGCATGCGTTGGCGGCTTCCCACGAGGCCTTCGCCGCGAGATGCTTCGCCATGTTCGCCTCCGCCCCGCAGGGCCGTCCCGCGTCGAAGAGCCCGCAGGCGCGCCGGCGCATGAGGTCGGCCGCCTCGAGCTCGATGTAGGCCTCGGCGATCGGGAACTGCACGCCCTGGTTCCGGCCGATGGGCCGGCCGAATACCACGCGCTCCTTCACGTAGCGGGTCACCTTGTCGATGAACCAGTAGCCGTCGCCGATGCACTCCGCGGCGATGATGGCGCGCTCCGCGTTGAGGCCGTCGAGGATGTAGCGGAAGCCCATGCCTTCCTCGCCGATGCGGCTCTCCGCGGGGATCTCGAGGTCGTCGAGGAAGAGCTCGTTCGTCTCGTGGTTCACCATGTTCGCGATCGGCCGGACGGTGAGCCCGCGGCCGACCGCCTCGCGCAAGTCCACGAGGAAGACCGACAGGCCCTCGGAGCGCTTCTTCACCTCGGCGGCCGGCGTCGTGCGGGCGAGAAGGATCATCAGGTCCGAATGCTGCACGCGGGAGGTCCACACCTTCTGCCCGTTCACGACGTAGCGGTCGCCGCGCCGCACCGCCGTCGTGCGGATCGCGGTGGTGTCGGTTCCGGCGGTGGGCTCGGTGACCGCCATGGACTGCAGGCGCAGCTCGCCGCGCGCGATGCGCGGGAGGTAGCGCGCCTTCTGCTCGGCCGAGCCGTGGCGCAGCAGCGTCCCCATGTTGTACATCTGCCCGTGGCAGGCGCCCGCGTTGCCGCCCGCCCGATTGATCTCCTCCATGATGACCGAGGCTTCCATGACGCCCAGCCCCGAGCCGCCGTACTCGGCGGGGATGAGCGCGGCGAGCCAGCCCGCCTTCGTGAGCGCCTCCACGAAGGCCTCGGGGTAGGCGCGGCGCGCGTCCACCTCGCGAAAGTACTCGGGCGGGAAGCTCGCGCACAGCGCGCGCACGCCCTCGCGGATCTCGGGATAGTCGTCCGTGCCGAGCGGCGGCTTGCGGGCTTCGGTCATGGTGGGCCGGATGCTACCGGAAACGCAGGGCCGGCGCGCCGGGTCCGCGCGGGGATGTAGAATCTCGCTCATCCGGCACGACCCCCATGCGCATCTACGTCAACGACGTCGCCGTTCGCGACGGCTTCCAGATCGAGAAGCGCTTCATCCCGACCGCGACCAAGGTCGAGGTGGTGAACCAGCTCGCGCGCACCGGGCTGCACAAGATCGAGGTCACCTCTTTCGTCTCGCCCCGGGCGGTTCCCGCGCTCGCGGACGCGGCCGAGGTCCTCGCGGGCATCGACCGGGTGCCGGGCGTGACGTACGTGGCGCTCGTGCCCAACCCCCGGGGCGTGCAGAACGCCGCCGCGTGCGCACGCAGGCCCGACGAGGTGAACGGCGTGGTCTCCGCCTCGGAGACGCACAACCGCGCGAACATCAACCGCACCCACGAGCAGTCGCTCGCCGAGCTTCCGGCCATGGTGAAGGCGGCCCACGAGGCGGGCATGAAGATCACGATGAGCCTGTCCACCACGTTCGGCTGTCCCTTCGAGGGGCACGTGCACGAGGACGTCGTGTTCGAGTTCGTCGGGCGCTTCCGCGAGCTGGGGTTCGACGGCATCTCGCTCGCGGACACGACGGGGATGGCGAACCCCCGCCAGGTGCGCGAGCTGACCGCGAAGGTGCTGGAGCGCTTCCCGCCCCCGGACGACGCGTACTACACGCTGCATTTCCACAACACGCGCGGCATGGGGCTCGCGAACGTCGTGGCGGGGATCGAGGCGGGCGTGCGCTCCTTCGACGGCTCGGTCTCGGGGCTCGGCGGCTGCCCCTTCGCGCCGGGTGCCACGGGCAACATCTGCACCGAGGACATGGTCAACATGCTCGAGGACATGGGCTGCGACACGCGCGTCGACCTCGCGAAGCTGCTGGCGGTCGCGCGGCGCATCCCGGAGATCGTCGGGCATGACGTTCCCGGGCAGGTGATGAAGGCCGGCCAGACGCTCGAGCTGCACGAGCCGCCCGAGTTCTCGAGGGCCTGAGCCCGCGCGGCCCAGGTCCCGCATTTCCGACGACAAAAGGGGGAGATCACATGAAGCGGTTCATCCTGGGGCTTGCCGCGGCTGCGCTCGGCGCGGCCTTCGCCGCCGGCGCGGGGGCGCAGGCGCCCGAGAAGAAGGACATCACCATCGCGGTCGGCGGCAAGAGCCTCTTCTACTACCTGCCGCTGTCCGTGGCGGAGCGCAAAGGCTACTTCAAGGACGAGGGCCTCAACGTGGAGATCCCCGACTTCCCCGGCGGCGCCAAGGCGCTCCAGGCGCTCGTCGGCGGAAGCGCCGACCTCGTCTCGGGCGCCTACGAGCACACGATCAACATGGCCGCGAAGAAGCAGCCGATCAAGGCGGTCGTGCTGCAGCTGAAGAACAGCGCGATCGTGCTCGTGATGTCGCGCGAGCGGGCGGCCCGGTACCACGGCGGCCGCGACCTGAGGGGGCTCAAGATCGGCGTGACCGCGCCCGGCTCCTCGACCAACATGTTCGTCGACAACCTCCTCGTGAAGGACGGCCTCAAGCCCGCGGACGTGTCGATCGTGGGCGTGGGTGCCGGCGCGGGGGCCGTGGCGGCGATGGAGAAGGGCGAGATCGACGCGCTCGCGAACCTGGACCCGGTCGTGACGCGGCTCGAGTCCACGGGCAAGTTCGTGGCGGTGGTGGACACGCGCACCGAGCGGGGGATGAAGCAGGTCTACGGCGGCGACTACATGGCCGCGGTGATCTACACGACCGACGACTTCGTCCGCAAGTACCCGAACACGGTCCAGGCCGTGGTGAACGCGATCGTGCGCGCCGACAAGTGGATCGCCCGAGCCACGCCGCAGGAGATCGTCGACCTGATGCCCGACTCGTACAAGGCGGGCGACCCTTCGCTCTACAAGGAGGGGCTGCTGAAGAACATGATCGGCTACTCGGAGGACGGGACGATGTCGCTCAAGGCCGCGGAGAACGTCTACAAGGTGCTGCGCGCCTTCGAGCCGTCGGTGATGAAGGCCGGGAGGATCGACCTCTCGGCCACGTTCGACAACCGCTTCGTGAAGAAGGCCAACCAGAAATACAAATAGGGGCCCGTGTTGGAGCGGACGCCGCGGGCGCCGCTCAACACGGGCTCGAGGGATGGGCAGCGCAGTCTCTTTCGAAGGCGTCACCTGCACTTTCGCGGCGCGCGCGGGTGGGGCATACACGGCCGTCGAGGACGTCACGTTCTCGATCGCCGAGGGCGAGTTCGTCTCCGTGGTGGGCCCGACGGGCTGCGGGAAGTCGACCTTGCTCAACGTGGCGGCGGGGCTGCTGCGGCCGAGCGCCGGGGCCGTGCGGATTTTCGGCGAACCGCTCGCGGGGCTCAATCGCCGCGCGGGATACATGTTCCAGGCCGAGGCGCTGATGCCGTGGAGGAGCGCGCTCGCCAACGTCACCGCCGGGCTCGAGTTCCGCGGCTTGACGAGCGACGAGGCGCGCCGGCGCGGCGAGGATTGGCTCGCGCGGGTCGGGCTCGCGGGCTTCGGCGACCGCTATCCGCACCAGCTCTCCGGCGGGATGCGCAAGCGCGTCTCGCTCGCGCAGATGCTGATCCTCGATCCGCAGATCCTCCTCATGGACGAGCCGTTTTCCGCGCTCGACGTCCAGACGCGCGGCCTCATGGAGAACGAGCTGCTCGAGCTCTGGAGCGCCGACCGCAAGAGCGTGATCTTCATCACCCACGACCTCGAGGAGGCGATCGCGCTCTCCGACCGCGTGGTGGTGCTTTCCGCGGGGCCGGCCACCCGGCCGATCGGGGAGTTCGCGATCGACCTGCCGCGGCCGCGCGACGTGGCCGAGATCCGCCTCGCCCCGCATTTCGTCGGGCTGTACGACCGGATCTGGCACTCGATGAAGGCCGAGGTGCTCAAGGGCTACGCGCAGACGCGCAACCGGGTGGCGGGGTGAGGCGCGCGCCGTGGCTGTGGAGGGGGCTGCTGCTCGTGGCGATCCTCGCCGCGTGGCAGGCGCTCGCCCAGCCCGGGCTGCTTCCGCCCATCGTGTGGGACAACCCCGATCGCGCCGCCTTCTTCTTCGGCGAGCCCGTGAAGATCGTGCGGGTGGCGTGGACGTGGTTCGCCGACGGGTCGATCTACGGGCACCTCTGGGTGACGCTCGAGGAGACCGTGCTCGCGTTCGTGATCGGCGCGGGGCTCGGGCTCGGCGTGGGCCTGTGGCTGGGACTCGCCCCGTCCGCCTCGGCGCTCCTCGATCCCTACATCATCGCGGCGAACGCGATGCCGCGGGTGGTGCTCGCGCCCATCTTCATGGTGTGGTTCGGGCTCGGCATCTGGTCGAAGGTGGCGCTCGGCGTGACGCTCGTCTTCTTCATCGTGTTCTTCAACGTCTACCAGGGCGTGAAGGAAGTGAGCCCCGTCGTGCTC
>Ga0187776_10000035_pt1 | contig 70394 bp, 72 predicted proteins | sample 0216_BV02_MP12_2_FD_132426 | JGI IMG/M metagenome (GOLD analysis project Ga0187776, IMG submission 132426) | Tropical peat soil microbial communities from peatlands in Department of Meta, Colombia - 0216_BV02_MP12_20_MG | ecosystem: Environmental > Terrestrial > Soil > Wetlands > Peat | place...
AGCGCCCCGCCTCGACCTCGGCGAGCCGCCCGGCGAGCGCCGAGCGCTGCGCCTCGATCGCGGCGAGCCGCTCCGGATCCGGGAAGACGAGCGTCATGTTCTCCTGCCTGAGCCGGCCCTTGCGCGCCTCGATCTGCGCGAGGAGCTTGAGCGCGTGCGACTCGCGCGCCTCCTCGACGCCCTGCGCCTGCTCGGCCGCGGCCATCTCCGCCTCGGCCGCGCGCACCTCGGCGGCGGCGCGCTGGGACGCGGACTCGGCCTGCGGCAGCGCCTCGCGGGCGCGGGCGAGGGCCTGCTCGCGATCCGCGATGGCCGCGCGGGCGCCCTCGATGCGCGAGCGCCACCGCCCGCCCTCGGCGTCGGCTTCGGCCACGCGCCGCTCGACCTCGGCGGCCTCGGCGGCGAGCGCCTCGAGCTCGCCGCCCATGCGGCGGCGGTTCTCGCCGAGGAAGGAAAGCTCCTGCTCGAGCGACTGCACGTCGGCGTTGGCCGAGTAGAGCGCGCCCTGCAGCTCCTGGAGGCGGTCGGTGCGCTCGTAGTGGGAGCCGCGCAGCTCCTCGAGCGAGCGCTCGCCCTCGCGCAGCTTCGCCATCTCCGCCTCGAGGGCGACGGTCGCCTTCTGCACCTCGTTCGCGTACCGGCCCCTCGCCTGCTCCGCCTCGCGCAGCCGCGTGAACGCGAGCAGGTTGTGGTTGAGCGCGAGCTGGGCCTGGAGCTCCTGGTACCTCGCCGCGGTCTCCGCCTGACGCGCGAGGTGCTCGAGCTGCGCCTCGAGCTCCGCGCGGATGTCGTCCACGCGTTCGAGGTTCTCCCGGGTGTCCTCGAGCCTGAGCTCCGTCTCGCGGCGGCGCTCGCGGTACTTCGACACGCCCGCCGCCTCCTCGAGGAACACGCGCAGCTCCTCGGGCTGGGAGGTGATCACGCGCGTGATCGTGCCCTGCTCGATGATCGAGTAGGCCCTCGGGCCCAGTCCCGTGCCGAGGAAGATGTCCTGCACGTCCCGCCGGCGCACGTGCTGGCCGTTCACGTAGTAGCTGGAGTCTCCCTCGCGCGCGTACACGCGCTTCACGCTGATCTCGGTGTAGCCCGCCCAGGGGCCGCCGATGCGTCCGAGCGAGTTGTCGAACACCAGCTCGACCGAGGCGCGACCGACCGGCTTCCTCTCCGTCGAGCCGCTGAAGATCACGTCCTGCATGTGCTCGCCGCGCAGCTGCCGGGCGGAAGACTCGCCCAGCACCCAGCGCACGGCGTCGATCACGTTCGACTTGCCGCATCCGTTGGGCCCCACGACACCCACGAGCTGGCCCGGGACGGCGATGGCGGTCGGATCGACGAAGGACTTGAAGCCCGAGAGCTTGACGGATGTGAGTCGCAAGGGGAGTGACGGGGTAAGGGCTTGTTTTCGAGGCGCCATCGGCCGCGGCGCCTTCAGTAGAATGCGATTTTACCGGAACGCGTCGATCGCCAATGGCCCACCCGTCCAGGCTCCTCGAGACCTTCCCCAACCCCGCGCCGGGACGCGACTACGCGATCCGGATGCAGATCCCCGAGTTCACCTGCCTGTGCCCGAAAACGGGCCAGCCGGACTTCGCCACGCTCTTCCTCGACTACGTCCCCGACCGCCTGTGCGTGGAGCTCAAGAGCCTCAAGCTCTACATCTGGTCGTTCCGCGGCGAGGGGCGCTTCCACGAGGCGGTCACGAACGAGATCCTCGACGACCTCGTGCGGGCCACGCGGCCGCGCTTCATGCGCCTCACGGCGAAGTTCTTCGTGCGCGGCGGCATCTTCACCACGGTGGTCGCGGAGCATCGCCGCAGGAGCTGGAAGCCCGCGGCGCCGCTACCCCTCGACGAGCTTCCGCCCCAGCCCAGCACGCGCTAAGCGACGGTGACGAAGCGCCCCGTTCAGCCCGGGCGCCGCCGCGCCTCGAGCCGGGCGCTTGCCGCGCTCGCCGCCGCGACCAGCGAGCCGCCGATCCAGTCCTGGGGCCGCAGCCGCTCGCCCGCGAGGACGTAGGCGGCGATCGCCGCGACCACGAGCTCCGAGAGCAGGATCACGATCGCGCGGTTGGCGGGCATGCGCGCGAGCCCGTACTGCAGGGAAAGGCTCATCGCGACGAGCGCGAGCCCGATCCCGGCCACGAGCGGCGCGTGCGCCGCCAGCGCGCGCGCCGCCTCGCCTGCGCCCACCCGGCTCATCGGCAGGTGCGCGAGGGCGGCGAGCGTGACGCCCGCCCAGATCACGATCGACTTGCCCGCGTCGGTCATCGCGGCGAGGCGCCGGATGAGCACGTTGCCGAGGGCGAAGAGAAAGCCCGCCGCGAGCCCGAGCCATTCGGCGCGCGCCGTGGGCCAGGGGGCGCCGAGCTGCGGCTTCCACAGCATCGCCATGGCCCCGCCCAGGGCGAGCGCCATCACGAGGAAGCCGGGCGCATCGAGCCGCTCGCCGAGCAGCAGCCACGCGAGGGGCACGGTCCAGAGCGGCGCGAGGTAGAAGAGCAGCAGCACGCGCATCACCTCCCCGTCGAGGACTCCCAGCACGTAGGCGAGGTTGCTCCAGCCGATGGCGAGCCCCATCACGATCGCGAGCAGCGGCGCGCGCGCGAGGCGCCGCGCTTGCCGCGGGAAGAGCGCGATGCCCGTGGCGAGCGCCACGCCGTAGGTCGCGAGCGTGGCCCAGATCCCGTCGAGGCCCGCGGCGGCGAGCACGCGGTACGGATACCACACGACGCCCCACAGCGCAGCCCCGAAGAGCAGCGCCCACGTCGGCGCGGATGCGGGAGGCTTCACGGTAAGATCGGGGGATGGAACCGTGCGCAGTGTTGCACATCGCCTCGATGCACGGCGGCGGCGTGGACCGCCACGTGCGCGACATCGCGCGCAACGTCCCGCGCCCGCACCTCGTGTGGCACGTCGCCGAGCGCGCCGAGGTGCTCGAGCTTCCGGCCGGGCGCCGCTCGCTCGCGCTCGATCCCGCGGCGGTGGAGCGCCACGGCGAGGCCGTCGACCGGGTCCTCCGCCACGCGCGCGTGGGCGTGCTGCACGTGCACGCGATCGCGCGTGCGGCGCGCCGGCGCGCCGCGCAGCTCGCGGGCCGCACGGGGCTGCCGACCGTCGTCACGCTGCACGACGTGCTCTTCCTGCGCCCCGACGCTCTCCAGCCCGGCGTGGGCATCGAGCCCGACTCCGCGTGGCTCGCGGAGACCTCGCAATTCCTGCGCGCTGCCGCCGCCGTGCTCGCGCCTTCCGAATTCGTCGCGGACCTCGCGCGCCGCCACGTTCCCGGCCTCGAGGTCGCGGTCGTGCCCAACGGCTCGCCACCCCGGCGCGGCGCCGCCCGCCTCGCGCCCCGGCCCGCGTTCGCCGCGCGCCGCTTCGGCCACGTGGCGGCGGTGCTGGGCGCGATCGGCCCTCACAAGGGCAGCGCCGTGCTCGAGGAGCTGGACATCCTGCTGCGCGGCGCGGACATCGCCGTCGTCGTGATCGGCTACCTCGATTCCCAGGTGCCGCCCGGATGGCACGGCGAGCGCCTCTACGTCCACGGCGCGTACCGCGACGAGGACGTTCCCGCCCTCCTGCGCGCGTACGGCGTGCGCCTCGCGCTCTTTCCCAACCGCGTACCCGAGAGCTTCAGCTATGCCCTCTCGGACGCGTGGGACGCGGGCGTGCCGGCGCTGGTGCCGGCCGAAGGGGCGCTGGCCGAGCGCGTGCGGCGCCACGGCGGCGGATGGATCCTGCCGCCGGGCGCGGGGGCGCGTGAGATCGCGGCGGCGCTCGCGCGGCGCTTCGGGCCCGAAGGCGCGGCCGAGCTCGCGCGCGTAGAATCCGACCTCGGCCGCGCCGACGACGCGCGCGTGCCTCGCCTGGACGCCATGACGCGCTCCCTCGACGCCCTCTACGCCCGCTTCGGCATCGACCCCGGGGCGCCCCTCGACGCCCAGGCGCCCGAGGTGCAGGCCCTCCTCGCGACGAACCTCGACGGCGCCCTCTTCCGGGAGGAGCTCGCGCGCGCCGCCGACGAGCTCGCGCAGCTGCGCGCGGGCCTCGAGGCCGAGCGCGAGCAGGCGCGCGCGTGGATCGCGAAGCTCGAGAAGGACGTCGCGAGCCTCCAGTCGGAGCTCGGCCGGGAAGTCGAGGCCCGCCGCGCGTTCGCGCAGGAGAACGCCCTCCTGCGCGACAGCAAGGAAGCGTTCGACCGGCTGCCCGCGATGCTGCGCCGCGTGCTGCTCAAGAAGATCCGCGATGCGCGAGGTTGACCTCAGCGTCGTCACATACCGACCCGACCTCGGGCTGCTCGGCCGCCTCCTCGCGAGCCTCTCCGAGCCCACGGCGAAGCCCCTCGCGCGGAACCTCCTCCTCCACGACAACAGCGCGGACCCCCGCGTCGCGGAATCCATCGCCGCGCTGCCGCAACTGCGGCCCGGGGGCGCCTTCGCCCGGGTCGAGCTGCACGCCGCGGGCGCCAACCTCGGGTTCGGCCGCGGGCACAACGCGGCGCTCGCGCGGGGCGCGGCCCCCTTCGCGCTGCTGCTCAACCAGGACTGCGTCCTCGAGCCCGGCGTGCTCGACGCGCTGCTCGAAGCCGCGGAGGGAAGCGCCGCGGACGTGGCGGCCTGGGAGCTGCGCCAGATCCCCTACGAGCATCCCAAGGCCTACGATCCCGTGACGCTCGAGACGCACTGGGCGAGCGCGGCCGCCCTGCTCGTGCGCCGCGCCGCCTTCGAGGCCGTGGGCGGATTCGACCCGCGCCTCTTCATGTACGGCGAGGACGTGGACCTGTCGTGGCGCCTGCGCGCGGCGGGCTGGCGCATCCTCTACCAGCCGAAGCTCGCGGCGGTGCACGACACCTACCGCGAGCCCGGCGAGGTGAAGCCGGCGCAGGTCTTCGGCGGAGTGCTCGCCAGCCTCTGCCTGCGCGCGCGCTACGGCGGGCTCCTGCGCACGATGCAGGGGCTCGCGATGCTCGCGATGGAGATCACGGCGCCGAGCACGTTCCCGGGGCGCCGCCTGGGCCTCGCGCGCGCGGGCCTATCCTTCCTCGCACGCTGGCCCACGTTCGCGCGCACGCGCGTGCGGCCGAACGCCGCGTTCCGCCCGAAGTTCGCCGGCTGGGGCTTCGAGACGCGCCGCGACGGCGCGTTCCACCGCTTCGCCTCGCGGCGCGACGCGGGACCGGCCTCCGCGCCCCGCGTCTCCATCCTCATCCGCACTTGCGACCGCCCCGGGAGCCTGCGCGAGGCGCTCGCCTCGTGCGCGAACCAGACCCACGGGAACCTCGAGGTCGTGGTCGTGGAGGACGGCCTCCCCCGATCGGGCGGCGTGGTGGAAGAGTTCCGCGGCCGCCTCGAACTGCGCTACCGGGCGACGGGCGGGCGCGTGGGCCGCGCGCGCGCCGGGAACCTCGCCCTCGCCGAGGCGACCGGCGAGTGGCTCAACTTCCTCGACGACGACGACGTGCTCTTCGCCGACCACGTCGAGGTCCTGCTCGAGGCGGCACTCGATGCGGGCGTGGCGGGCGCCTACGGCCTCGCGTGGGAGACGCAGACCGCTCCCGGTCCCTCGGGGCGCCCCGAGGAGGTCATGCACTCCACGCGCCACCGCCAGGCCTTCGACCGCCTCACGCTCTGGCACCACAACTTCCTCCCGATCCAGGCGGTGCTCTTCCACCGCCGCCTCTACGAGCGCCACGGCGGCTTCGCCGAGGACATGGACCGGCTCGAGGACTGGAACCTCTGGACGCGCTACACGCTCGCCGACCGGTTCGTGCTCGTGGAGAAGACCACGTCGAAGTACCGGGTCCCCGCCGACGCGTTCGAGGCCGCCGAGCGCCAGGCGCTCCTCGACCGCGCCTACGCCGAGGCGCTCGAGCGCCAGCGGGCGATGCGGGTCACCCTTTCGCCGCGCCAGATCTCGGAGATGGCCGACGCCTACGCTCGCAGCCAGACGGTGGTGATGGTGACGCGCGGCGACCTGCGCCGCTTCGTGCGCGAGCGTCCCATGGTGGCGCGGCTCGCCGCCTGGCGCCAGCCGGCGCTCGAGTGGATGCGGCGGCGGCGGATCCTGCGCTAGCGGTTCCCGGAAGGAGGCTTGCGGCGCCCCTATAATGCCGCCGATGGACGCCTCCCACCCCGCCGAGAGCGGGCTGCCCTTCACCGGCGAGCGCTACGTTCCCGGCGCGAAGGGCGAGATCTGGATCGAGCACTGGCACCGCTACCACTTCGCGGCGCGGTGGGCGGCGGGCCGGCGCGTGCTCGACGTGGCCTGCGGGGAGGGATACGGCACGGCGCTCCTCGCGCGCAGCGCCGCCCACGCGACGGGCATCGACGTCTCCGAGGCCGCGGTCGCGCACGCGCGGCGCACCTACGGCGCGCAGACGAACCTCGCCTACGCGCGCGCTTCCTGCGCGCGTCTGCCGCTCGCCGACGCGAGCGTCGACCTCGCCGTCTCCTTCGAGACCCTCGAGCACATCGACGCGCAGGAGGCCTTCCTCGACGAGCTCGCGCGGGTCCTCGCCCCGGGCGGCGTGCTCGTGCTCTCGTGCCCGAACAAGCTCGAGTACAGCGACAGGCGCTCGTACCGCAACGAGTTCCACGTGAAGGAGCTCTACCGGGAGGAGCTCGAGGCGCTGGTCGCCCCGCGCTTTCCCGAGCGCGCCTGGTACGGCCAGCGCCAGACCTTCTATTCGGTCATCGCGCCCGAGTCTCCGGCGGGCGCGCTCGCGCACTTCGTCGAGGTGGAGGAGGCCGACCCCGCCGCGACCTCCGCCCAGCTCGGCCACCCGCTCTACTTCGTGCTCGTCGCGGGGCGCGACGCGCTGCCGGCCCCCGCGCCGGCCCTGTCGGTGCTCGCCGACCGCGGCGACTGGGTCCATCGCGACTACGAGAAGGTCTGCCGGGAGCTCGAGGCGGCTGCGCGCCGAGCCGGCGAGCTCGAGCGGGAAGCCGAGGATCGCGCGACGGCGAACGCCGCCCTGCGCGCCGAGCTCGACGAGGCGCGCAGGGCGCTGGCGGCGGCCGTCGAGGAGCGCAACGCCGCCGTGGCCCTGCGCGAGGCGCAGCTCGTCGCGCGCGAGCTGCAGCTCTCGGAGAAGAACCGCGAGATCGACCGGCGCCGCAGCTGGCGCTGGTGGCTCAAGCTGCCGCTCATCCGGCTGGGGATCCTGAAGTGAGGCCGCGCGTCCCCGCGACCCGCCTCCTTATAATGCGGGCATGAACCCACGCCTCGGGCTCCTGCAGCCCTATCCGTTCGAGCGGCTGCGCCAGCTCCTCGCCGACGTGAAGCCGCCGCCGGGCCTGCGGCCCGTCAGCCTCGGGCTCGGCGAGCCGCAGCATCCGACGCCCCCGCTCATCGGGGAGGCGCTCGCGGCGAACCTGGGCGCGATCGCGCGCTATCCGTCGACGGCGGGCCTGCCCGAGCTGCGCCGCGCGATCGCCGAGTGGCTCGGGCGGCGCCACGGCGTCGCGATCGACATGGACAAGGAGGTGCTGCCGGTGCTCGGCAGCCGCGAGGCGCTCTTCGCCATCGCGCAGACGGTCCTCGACCCCGCCGAGCCCGGCGCGCTCGTGATCTGCCCGAACCCCTTCTACCAGATCTACGAGGGCGCGACGCTGCTGGGGGGCGCGAAGCCGTGGTTCGTCAACGCCGAGGCGGCGCGAGGCTTCCGCCCGGACTGGGACGCGGTGCCGGAATCGACGTGGGCGCGCACGCGGATGCTGTACGCGTGCTCCCCGAGCAACCCCCACGGGCGCGTGATGCCGCTCGAGGAGTGGAAGCGGCTCTTCGAGCTCTCCGACCGGCACGGCTTCGTGATCGTCTCCGACGAGTGCTACAGCGAGATCTACTTCGACGAGGCGAGGCCGCCGCTCGGGGCGCTCGCCGCCGCGCGCGCCCTGGGACGCGAGGGATGGCCGCGGCTCATCGTCATGGGGTCGCTGTCGAAGCGCTCGAGCGCGCCGGGGCTGCGCTCCGGATACGCCGCGGGCGACCGCGCGGTCCTCGAGCGCTTCGCGCTGTACCGCACCTACCACGGCTCCCAGATGAGCAACGCCGTGCAGCTCGCCTCCGTCGCCGCGTGGGGCGACGAGCGCCACGTGGCCGGGAACCGCCGCCTCTACCGCGAGAAGTTCGCCTCCTTCTACGAACGCGTGAATCCCGTCCTGCCGCTCGCCATGCCGGAGGCGGGGTTCTACTTCTGGGCGGACGTGTCCGGCTGCGCGGCCGGCGCGGGCGGCGACGACCTCGCCTTCGCGCGCGAGCTCTTCCGCGCCGCGCACGTGACGGTGCTCCCGGGCAGCTACATCTCGCGCGAGTCGGGCGGGCGCCTCCCGGGGCGCGGCTTCGTGCGCATGGCCCTCGTCTCGACCCTCGAGGAGACCGCCGAGGCCGCCGGACGGATCCGCGCCTTCGTCGAGCAGAGCGCGCCCGCCCTCGCGAGCGCCGGCATCCCATGAGCGGCGCCGCGCGCTCCCTCGAGGCGGTGATCGAGCAGGCCTTCGAGCGCCGCGCCGAGCTCACGCCCGCCTCCGCCCCGGCCGAGCTGCGCGAGGCGGTGGCCGAGGTCCTCGCCCGGCTCGACGCCGGGAAGATCCGCGTGGCCGAGAAGCTCGACGGCCGCTGGGTCACGCACCAGTGGATCAAGAAGGCGGTGCTCCTGTCCTTCCGGCTGCGCGACAACGAGATCATGCAGGGCGGCTATACGCACTACTTCGACAAGGTCGACTCGAAGTTCGCCCGCTACACGCAGGCCGACTTCCGGGCCGGCGGCTACCGCGTGGTGCCCCCGGCCACGGCCCGCCACGGCGCGTTCATCGCGAAGAACGTGGTGCTGATGCCCTCGTTCGTGAACGTGGGCGCCTACGTGGACGAGGGCGCGATGGTCGACACCTGGGCGACCGTGGGCTCGTGCGCGCAGATCGGCCGCAACGTGCACCTTTCCGGCGGCGTGGGCATCGGCGGCGTGCTCGAGCCGCTGCAGGCGGGCCCCACGATCATCGAGGACGACTGCTTCGTGGGCGCGAGGAGCGAGATCGTCGAGGGGGTGGTCGTGGGCGAGGGCTCCGTGATCTCCATGGGCGTCTACATCGGCCAGAGCACCAAGATCTACGACCGGGGGACAGGGGAAATCCGCTACGGGTCCGTGCCCCCCGGGAGCGTGGTCGTCCCGGGAAGCTTGCCGGGGGGGGATGGCCGGTATAGTCTCTACTGCGCGGTCATCATCAAGCAGGTGGACGCGAAGACCCGCTCGAAGACGGGAATCAACGAGCTGCTGAGGGGCGACTGAAGCCCGCCCCGCCTAGTGAACCGGACGGGAACACGCCCTGACCGCGCGAGCGGCGTGAGCCCGGGAAAGGGGACGGGGAACCGGGCCGCACCGGGATCCTTCCCCAGGGAGAGACGTACCCATGTTCGTCGAGAAGCTGCTGCAGCTGATGGCCGAGAAGAAGGCCTCCGACATCTTCATCTCCGCGGGCTCGCCCATCAGCATCAAGATCCAGGGCAGCATCATGCCGGTCAACCCGCAGCCGATGGACGCGGAGATGACCAAGAAGATCGCCTACGAGATGCTCACGCCGCACCAGATCGAGATCTTCGAGCGCGACCTGGAGCTCAACTTCTCGAAGCCGATGCCGGGCCTGGGCAACTTCCGCGTGAACTTCTTCTGGCAGAAGGGCGCGGTCTCGGGCGTGATCCGCTTCATCACCTCGGACGTCCCGAAGATCGCGGACCTGAGCCTGCCGCCGGTGCTCTCCAGCCTCGTGATGGAGAAGCGCGGCCTCATCCTCGTCGTGGGCGCCACGGGCTCGGGCAAGTCCACCACGCTCGCCTCGATGCTCGACTACCGCAACTCCGTGGCCACCGGGCACATCCTCACGATCGAGGACCCGGTCGAGTACGTGTTCCAGTCGAAGAAGTCGATCGTCAACCAGCGCGAGGTGGGTAACGACACGCGCACCTTCCACGACGCGCTGAGGAACGCGATGCGCCAGGCCCCGGACTGCATCCTGATCGGGGAGATCCGCGACCTCGAGACGATGCGCATGGCCCTCACCTACGCGCTCTCGGGGCACCTGTGCCTCGCCACCCTGCACGCGAACAACGCCTACCAGGCCATGAACCGCGTGATCAGCTTCTTCCCGCTGGAAGTGCGCCCGATGCTGCTGCAGGACCTCTCGGTGTCGCTGAAGGCGGTGATCTCGCAGCGCCTGGTGAAGACCGTGGACGGCAAGCGCATGCCCGCCGTCGAGGTGCTGCTCAACACGCGCAACATCCAGGAGCTCATCGAGAAGGGCGAGATCACCGAGATCAAGGAGGCGATGGAGAAGAGCATGTCGCCCGGCTCGCAAACCTTCGAGCAGGACCTCTTCCGCCTCGTGCGCCAGGGCAAGATCTCCACCGACGAGGCGCTCGCGAACGCCGATTCCGCGACCAACCTGGGCCTGCTGCTCGGCAACTCCGGGATCATGCCGGCGATGGCCGAGCGCGCGAAGCAGCCCTCGACGCCCTCGCGGCCCGGCGCGCCCTCCTTCGGCGAGTTCAAGATCACCGAGGATTCGGAGGAGCGCTTCGGCTAGTGTCCCCGCTCGAGCGCGCGCTGGCCTCCTACGCCGCCTACCATCGCGACCGCCGCAACATCGCGACGCACTTCGCCGGCATCCCCATGATCGTGCTCGCGGCGGTGATCGCCGCCGGGACGCTCGCCGTGCCGATCGCCGGCATGGAGGTCACGCTCGCCGCGGTGCTCTCGCTCGCCGCCTGCGCCTGGTACTTCCGCCTCGACCCCGCCTTCGGCGCGACCCTGGCCGTCGCGCTGCTCGCCGCGTGCGCGATCGCGAGCGAGGCGATCGCGCGCCTGGGCACGGGATCCGCGCTCGCGCTCGCCGCGCTCCTCTTCGTCGCGGGCTGGGCGCTGCAGTTCCTCGGCCACCGCTACGAGGGCGTGAAGCCCGCCTTCTTCGACGACCTGCGCCAGCTCCTCGTGGGGCCGCTCTTCGTCTGCGCCGAGGCGGCGTTCCTGCTGGGCGGTCGCGGGGAGCTGCGCGGCGCGATCGAGGCGCGCGTCGGCCCGACCGTGCCGCGCCGCGACGGAGCGCCCCTGCCCCTCGTGCCGCGCTGAGCGCGCCGGGAGCGGCCCGTCGGGCGCCGCGGGTCGGTCCCGCTAGAATGGGCGTCTTTCGCGAAAGAGATCCCGGTTGAAGAACGAGACCCTCGAGCTCGCCAAGGCGCTCATCGCGCGCCGGTCCGTCACGCCGGCCGACGAAGGCTGCCAGGCGATCCTCATCGAGCGCCTCGTGCCGCTCGGCTTCCACGCCGAGGTCATGGTGTTCGGCGAGGTCACCAACCTGTGGATCCGGCACGGGACCGCGAGGCCCCTCGTCGTCCTCGCCGGCCACACCGACGTGGTGCCCACCGGTCCCGTCGAGCAGTGGAGCTGCGACCCCTTCGTGCCCACGGTGCGCGACGGGCGGCTCTACGGCCGGGGCGCGGCCGACATGAAGACCTCCGTGGCCGCGTTCGTGGTCGCGGTCGAGGCGATCGTGCGCGCGAGCCCGGAGCACCGCGGATCGGTGGCCCTGCTCATCACCTCCGACGAGGAAGGCCCCTCGGTGGACGGGACGGTGCGCGTGGTCGAGGAGCTCAGGCGGCGCGGCGAGAACATCGACTACTGCATCGTGGGCGAGCCCTCGTCGGCGGAGCGCTTCGGCGACACCATCAAGAACGGCCGGCGCGGATCGCTCACCGGGCGCCTCACCGTGCGCGGGGTCCAGGGGCACGTCGCCTATCCGCACCTCGCCCGCAATCCGGTGCACCTCGCCGCCCCGGCGCTCGCGGAGCTCGCGCGCGCCGAGTGGGACCGCGGCAACGAGCACTTCCCGCCGACCACGTGGCAGGTGTCGAACATCCACGCGGGAACGGGCGCGCAGAACGTGATCCCCGGCGCGCTCCAGGTCGACTTCAACTTCCGCTTCTCCACCGAGAGCACGCCCGCGGCGCTCCAGGCGCGCGTGCGCGAGGTGCTCGGCCGCCACGGGCTCGACTATTCCATCGACTGGACGCTCGGGGGCAATCCCTTCCTCACGCGGCGCGGCCGCCTCGTGGAGACGCTGTCCGCGGTCGTGGCGCGGGTCACCGGCGTGACGCCCGAGGTGAACTGCACGGGCGGCACGTCGGACGGGCGCTTCATCGCCGAGATCTGCCCGGAGGTCGCCGAGTTCGGCCCCGTGAACCGCACGATCCACAAGGTGGACGAGGCCGTCGCCGTCTCCGAGATCGAGCCGCTCGCGCGCATCTACCGCGAGACGGTGGAGGCGCTCCTCGCCGGCTGAGGGCGCGGGAGCCGCCGATGCGCGCCGAGCTCCGCCGGTGAGCGCCGCGCCTCGCGCCCGGGCGAGGACCGTGCGCGCGCTGCTCGACTACGGCGTGCGCGAGTTCGAGAGCGCGGGCATCTCCTACGGCCACGGCACGGCGAACGCGCTCGACGAGGCGGCGTGGATCGTGCTGCGCGCGCTCGGCCTGCCTCCCCACGACGTGGATCCGTACCTCGACTGGCCGCTCGACGCCGCGCGCTACGGAGCGGCGAAGGCGCTGCTCGACCGGCGCGTGGCCGCCCGCACGCCCGCGGCCTACCTGCTGCAGGAGGCGTGGCTCGGCCCGTACCGCTTCTACGTCGACGAGCGCGTGATCGTCCCGCGGTCCTTCATCGCCGAGCTGCTCCTGGAAGATCGGGGTCAGACCCCGTTTGCCGGACTGCAGCCGCCGCGCCGCGTCCTCGACCTGTGCACGGGCTCCGGGTGCCTCGCGATCCTCGCGGCGCTGCGCTTTCCCGAGGCGAAGGTGGACGCGGCCGACGTCTCGGAGGAAGCGCTCGCGGTGGCGCGGCGCAACGTCGCCGACTACGGGCTCGCCGGACGCGTGCGGCTCGTGAAATCCGACCTCTTCGCCGGCCTCGCGAGGCGCGCCTACGACCTCGTCGTCTCCAATCCGCCGTACGTGAAGGCGTCCTCCATGGCGCGGCTCCCGCCCGAATACCGGCGCGAGCCGCGGCTCGCGCTCGCGAGCGGCGCCGACGGCCTCGAGCACACGCGCGCGATCCTGCGCGGGGCTCGCGCGCACCTGCGTCCCGGGGGCCTGCTCGTCGTGGAGATCGGGCGCAACCGCAAGGCGCTCGAGAAGGCCTTCCCCGGCGTCGGGTTCTCGTGGCCGCGCACCTCGGCCGGGCGCGGCTTCGTCTTCGCGATCCCGCGCGAGCGCCTGCCCTGAACGGCGCGCGCCCGCGCGCTCACTCGCGCCAGGACGGGTCGACGCGGTCGAGCTTGCGCAGGATCCCGGGCCACGCGATCATGCCGCCCGCCTCGCGCAGCACCACCTTCGAGGCCTGCCGGATGCCGTCCAGGATCGGCTGCGGCACGGCGATGAGCTCGGCCCCGCCCGCCTGCGCGCGCACCTGCACCTCGCAGGCCTTCTGCAGGATGTACATGTGCAGGAAGGCGTCGGCCACGGTCGCCCCGCACGTGAGCAGCCCGTGGTTGCGCAGGATCATGTGGTGCGCCTCGCCCAGGTCGCGCACGAGGCGCGCCTTCTCCTCGGGATTGAGCGCCACGCCCTCGTAGTCGTGGTAGGCGAGGCTCGCCAGGGGAAAGAGCGACTGCTGCGAGATCGCGAGGAGCCCGGCGCGCTGGCAGGAGACCGCTACGCCCTCGACCGTGTGCACGTGCATCACGCAGCGCGCGTCCTCGCGCGCCTCGTGCACGGCCCCGTGGATCGTGAAGCCGGCGGGATTGATCTCGAAGGGCGAGTCCATGACCTTGCGCCCCGCGAGGTCGACCTTCACGAGGCTGGAGGCGGTGATCTCCTCGAACATCATCCCGTAGGGATTGATGAGGAAGTGGTGCCCGGGCCCCGGCACCCGCGCCGAGATGTGCGTGAAGACGAGGTCGTCCCACCCGTAGAGGGCCACCGCCCGGTAGGCGGCCGCGAGGTCCAGGCGCACCGCCCACTCCTCGGCGCTCACGTGGGCCTTCACCGAGCGGATCAGTGCAGGGTCGGCGTGCATGAAATAATATTACTCCCATGCCCATTTCCGTCGACCGCATCGACCACCTCGTGCTCACGGTGTTCGACGTCGATCGCACCCTCGACTTCTACCGGCGCGTGCTCGGGATGGAGCCGATCACCTTCGCCGGCGGAAGGCGCGGCCTCGCCTTCGGCCGCCAGAAGCTCAACCTCCACCAGGCCGGGCGCGAGTTCGAGCCCAAGGCGCTCAAGCCCGCGCCGGGGTCGGTCGACGTGTGCTTCGTCTCCGCGACCCCCCTCGAGGAGGTGGCCGCGCACCTGAAGGCGTGCGGCGTGGCGATCGCCGAGGGCCCCGTCGCGAAGACCGGCGCCCTGGGCCCGATGATGTCCGTCTATTTCCGCGATCCCGACGGCAACCTCGTCGAGGTGTCGAACTACCCTGCGGTGACGGCGGGCGCCCCGTGAGCGCCTCCGACCCCCCGGCCGTCGAGACGCAGCTCGCGCACCTGCGCAAGGAATACGCGCTCGAGTCGCTCGACGAGAAGGACGTCGACCGCGATCCCCTGCGGCAGTTCGCGCTGTGGATGAGCGAGGCGATCGAGGCGCAGGTGCCGGAGCCCACGGCGATGACGCTCGCCACCGCGGACGCGCAAGGCTACCCTTCCGCGCGCGTGCTGCTTCTCAAGGGCGCCGACGCCCGCGGCTTCGTGTTCTACACGAACTACGAGAGCCGCAAGGGCCGGGAGCTCGCCGCCAACCCGCGGGCCGCGATGACCTTCCTCTGGAAGGAGCTCGAGCGCCAGGTGCGCATCGAGGGGCGCGTCGAGAAGGTCACGCCCGAGGAATCCACCGCGTACTTCGACACCCGCCCGCTCGGCTCGCGCGTCGGCGCCTGGGCCTCGCCCCAGAGCCAGGCGATCGAGGATCGCGGCTGGCTCGAAGCGCGCTGGGCGCAGCTCTCCGAGCGCTACGGCGAAAGGCCGCCGCGGCCGCCGCACTGGGGCGGCTACCGCCTGCTGCCGCGCCACGTGGAATTCTGGCAGGGCCGCACGAGCCGCCTGCACGACCGCATCGCCTACGACGGCGAGCCGGGAAGCTGGAAGATCTCGAGGCTCGCCCCATGACGCGCATGCCGCCCTTCGACTTGAGGCGCCTGGAATCCGAGCGGCTCTCCGGCGAGGCGCTCGAGCGCTCCCTCGAGACGATGCTCGCCGAGCACGCGCGGGGCGACGAGCTCTGGGTCTTCGGCTACGGCTCGCTCATGTGGAACCCGGAGTTCGACTTCGACCGCAAGCGCGTGGCCTCGGTGTACGGATACCACCGCAGCTTCTGCCTGTGGTCGCGCATCAACCGCGGCACGCCCGACAGCCCCGGCCTCGTGCTCACGCTCGAGCGCGGCGGAAGCTGCCGCGGGCTCGCCTACCGCCTCGCGCGCGGCCGGGACCGCGACGAGCTCTCCCGCCTGTGGAAGCGCGAGATGACGATGGGCTCCTACCTCCCGCGCTGGCTCGAGTGCCACGCGGGAGCCGAATCCTTCGAGGCGCTCGCCTTCGTCGTGAACCGCCGCTGCACCGGCTACGCGGGCAAGCTCCCGATCGAGACCATGGTGGAGGCGATCGCCACCGCCCGCGGCAAGTACGGGACGAGCGCCGACTACCTCTTCCGCACCGAGGCCGCGCTCGCCGAGCACGGCATCCGCGACGAGCGCGTGCGCCGCCTCGCCGAGCGCGTGCGGGCCCACCAGCGGCCGGGGATGCGACCGGGGCCGGATCCCGTTTTCCGCTAGTCGACGGGGTCCGTCGCCGATCTCTCCGGCGAGCGCGCCTTTAGACGCTCGCGCGCGGATCGCGCTTCGCGAGGCGCCGCAGGAGGTAGTCGACCTCGGCGCGGGCGGCGGCCGTGAGGGCGGCGCCGGGCTTGCGCAGCGCGTCGCAGGCGATGATCCCGCGGCGCATCAGCACGTACTTGCGCACCGCGAGCCCCGGCCCCGGCTGCTGCTCGTAGCGGATGAGCGGCAGGTGCGCGTCGAACAGGTCGTGCGCCTCCTCGCGCCTCCCCTCCTTCGAAAAGCGCACGACGTCGACCAGCATGTCGGGAAAGCAGTAGCCGGTGTTGGCGCCGTCGGCGCCGCGCTCCATCTCGAAGTCGAGGAAGAGCGCGTTGTTCCCGGTGAGGATCGAGATGTGCCGCATCGAGCCGTCGCGCTCGTAGCCGCGCAGGGTCGAGATCTTTTCGAGCCCCGGCCAGTCCTCGTGCTTGAGCATCGCGCATGCCGGGTTCTCCATGACGATGCGCCGGATCACCGCGGGCGCCATCTGCACGGAGAACGTGAGGGGATAGTCCTGGATCGCGAACGGGACGTCGGTCCCGATCGCCTCCGAGGCCTGGCGGTAGTACTGCACGATGGAATCGTCGGTCCGCAGCGCGCCGGGCGGGGCGATCATCACGCCCGCGGCGCCCAGGTCCATCGCGTCGCGCGTGAGCGCGCGCATCGCGGCGAAGCCGGGGGCCGAGACGCCCACCACCACGGGCATCGGCACGCGCGCGACCACGCGCTTCACGATGGCGACCGACTCGGAGTGCTCCATCTTCGGCGCCTCGCCGAGCTGGCCGAGGACCGTGATCCCGGTCACGCCCGCCGCGACGAAGAAATCGGTCATGCGGTCGATCGACGACTCGTCGATGCGCCCGTCCGGGTGGAACGGCGTGGGCGCGATGACGTACACGCCCTGCGCTTCGCTCGTGAGCTTCATGCGTCGTTCCAATGACCCGCTATTTCTTCCGGCTCGCCTCGTAGCGCGCCTTGTTCTCGGCATTCGGCGGATAGAGGCCCGGGAGCGAAGCGCCCTTCTCCACCTCCGACATGATCCAGCCCTCGAGGCGCTCCTGCTCGGGCGCGGCCCCGGCGACCTCCTCGACGAGCGCGGCGGGGATCAGCACCGCGCCGTCGTCGTCGGCCACGACCCAGTCGTCGGGGAACACAGCCACTCCGCCGCAGCCGATGGGCTCGCCCCAGGCGACGAAGGTGAGCCCCGCGACCGAGGGCGGCGCCGCGGCGCCCTGGCACCACACCGGCAGCCCCGTCGCGCGCACGCCCGCCACGTCGCGCAGCACGCCGTCGGTCACGAGCGCGGCCACGCCGCGCTTGCCCATGCGCGCGCACAGGATGTCGCCGAAGATGCCGGCGCCGGTGACCCCCATCGCGTCCACGACCGCGATGCAGCCTTCGGGCATCGCCTCGATCGCCGCGCGCGTCGAGATCGGCTTCGACCACGACTCGGGCGTGGCGAGGTCCTCGCGCGCCGGCACGAAGCGCAGCGTGAACGCGCGGCCCGCGAGCCGCGGCTGGCCGGCGTTGAGCGGCCGCGTGCCGCGCATCCACACGTTCCGCAGGCCCTTCTTCAGCAGCAGCGTGGTGAGCGTGGCGGTGGTCACGCGCGAGAGGGTCTCGACGAGGTCTCGGTCTCGGCTCATGGGAGGTCCTGTGGGCGGGCGCCGGGGCGGACCCGCGATTCTACGCGAGACGGGCGAGGAACTCCCGGACCCGCGCCGCGTTCGCGCCGATGTCGCTCACGCCCACCCGCGAGTCGCTGCGCACGTCGACGCGGCTGCCCCCGTCCCGCGGCCGGATGCGCACGACCACGTCGTCACGGAAGCCGAACCAGGTCGTGCGAGCGGTCGCCTCGATGCGGCCCTCGGCGGGGTCGGAAGCGACGATGTCCCACCCCATCGCGCGCGCCACCTCGAGCGCGCGCCGCATCGTCTGCGCCGGCGGCGCGGGAAGGTCGAGCGGCTTGATGTCGGGATAGGCCGCGCGCTGCCGCGCCGCCACCGCCGGCCCGCCGTAGGCCGCTCCGTTGGGCGACGCGAGGCGCGTGCCGAGCAGCGCCACGAAACGGGGCGGATCCCCCGGATCCGTGGTGATGTCGTGGATCGGCGGAACGCGCTTCGCCTCGGCGAGGAAGAATAGCGGGGGCGCTGCGGCCGCGGCGGAGAAACCGAGCGCAAGGAGCGCGACCCACCAGCGGCCGCGCCAGCGCGGCGCGATCGCCGTCGCGAGCAGAACGAGGGAGGCGGCCCCGGCGGCGATCCCGGTCCACGCGCCCCATTGCATGAGGCTCAGGCCCGCCTGCCACGTCCACACGCCGAGGCGGGTGCCGGGGCCCGAGACCGCCAGCATGGCGAAGGCGGCGAGCGACGCCGCCAGCGCGAGGGCCCGCACAATGCGCCAGGGCTCCGGCGAGGGCGAATCGGCGGCGTCGAGCTGCGGGAACGGCGCGGCGGGCATACGAGCCCATTATGCGCGCCTCAGAGCGCCCGGGCCCTCAACGGGATGTTGTACTCGTGAGCGGAGGCCTGCGGCGCGGCGGGGAGCTCGCCCGCCACGACGAGCGCGGCGAGGAGCGCCGCGGCGAGCGCCGCGCCGACCCAGGCGAGGCTCGGGCCCCGGGACACGGGGAGGTTGCGGCAGGAGGTGGACATGGGTGCCTCGATCGGCCGATGAAGTGTGAGCAATATTGTCACTTGCATCGCCGTCCTCAAAGCGATATGTTTTCGGCTGCTTGATACTTTTTTTGACATGTCCACGCGCCTGCCCCCGCTCTCCGCGCTGCGTCCCTTCGAGGCGGCCGCGCGCCTCGAGAGCTTCTCGCGCGCCGCCGAGGAGCTGCACCTCACGCACGGCGCGGTGAGCCACCAGGTGCGCGCGCTCGAGGAGCACCTGGGGCGGGCGCTCTTCGCGCGGCACGGCCGGCGCGTGGCGCTCAACGCGGCGGGGCGCGAGTTCGCCGAGCGTGTGCGCGCCGCGCTCGGCGAGATCGCGCAGGCCGCCGACGCGCTGCGTCCCGCGCGGCGCGACGGGCGCCTCACGGTGAGCGTGCTGCCGTCGTTCGCCTCGCACTGGCTCATGCCGCGCCTCATCCGCTTCATGGAGGCGCACCCGGAGATCGAGGTGAATGTGCTCGCGACCATGGCGCTCGCCGACTTCGAGCGCGACGAGGTGGACGTGGCCATCCGCTTCGGCAGGGGGCCGTGGCCGCCCCTCGTGTGCGAGCCCTTCCTCGAGGACGAGTACTTTCCCGTGGCGAGCCCGCGCATCGACCGGGGGCGGCTGCCGCGCGCCCCGCGCGACCTGCTGGGACTGCGGCTCATCCGCGAGGACCGCGACTACTGGCCGGAGTGGTTCGAGGCGGCGGGCGTCGCGCTCGAGCGCCCCGTGGCCGGCCCCATGTTCAACGACGCGTCGCTGTCGCTGCAGGCGGCCGTGCGCGGCGAGGGGGTGGCGCTCGCGCGCCGCTCGATCGTGGGCGACGAGCTCGCGCGCGGCACGCTCAAGCGCCTGTTCCGCACGAGCGTGCCCTCGCGCGAGCGCTACTGGTTCGTGAGCCCGCGCGCGACCGCAGGCACCGCGCGGGTGAAGGCCTTCCGCGAGTGGGTGAAGTCGGAGCTCGCTAGGCGCTGAACGGATCGCTATTGGCGTTGGACGGGGGCTGCTGATCGCCGCGCCCCTCGCCCGCGTTGCGGCCGCGATGGCGTCCGCGGTTGCGGCGATGCCGGCCGGCCTTGCCCCCGTTGCCGTGGCCCTGCGGCGGGCGCTGCATCCCCTCGCCCGGCGCCGGGCCTTCGGGCTGGGCCCCGTGCGCCTGCGCCTGCGCATGCTTGCGCTGCTGCTGCTGCGGCGCCTGCTGCTGGGGCTGCTGCTGCGACGCGCCCTGGCCCCCGCTTCCGCGGCGCTTCTTGAAGCCGAACCGGCCCCCGGGCTTTCCGGCACCCTTCGGGGCGCGCGGCCCCGGCGCCCGGACGTCCGGAGCATAGGTGCCGCGGTTGCCGTCGGCCTCGCGCGCGGGCTCGCCCGCGCGGTTGCCGATGTCGTCGCGGTTGCCGTCCACGTCGCGCGGGGCCGGCGGCTCGCGGTTGGCGTGGTAGTCGGCGCGGTTACCGATGTTGTCGCGCTCGTCCTCCTCCTCGTCGGAGCCCGCCGCCTCGAGCGTCTCGCCCACGCCCGCGAAGGCGAGCAGCTCCTGCACCTGCGTCTCGTCCATCTCCTTCATCATCCCGCGCTTGAGGAAGGTGGGAAGCGCCACGGGCCCGAAGCGCACGCGCATGAGGCGGCTCACGGTGAGGCCCGCGGCCTCGAACATCCGGCGCACCTCGCGGTTCTTGCCCTCGCGAAGCACGACGTGGTACCAGTGGTTCGCGCCCTCGCCGCCGCGGTCCTCGATCGAGTCGAAGCGGCACGCCTCGCCGTCGATGTCGACACCGGCCGCGAGCTTCGCCTTCTGCTCCTCGGTGAGCTCGCCCAGGAGGCGCACGGCGTACTCGCGCTCCACCTCGAAGCGCGGGTGCGTGAGGCGGTTGGCGAGCTCGCCGTTCGTGGTGAAGATGAGGAGCCCCCCGGTGTTGAGGTCGAGCCTGCCGACCGAGACCCAGCGGCCCCCGTGCACCTTCGGCAGCTTCGCGAACACCGTCGCCCGCCCCTCGGGGTCGTCGCGCGTGACGATCTCGCCCTCGGGCTTGTGGTAGAGGAGCACGCGCGGGAGCGCCTCGCCGAAGCGCAGCCGGATGAGCTCGCCGTCGAGCCTCACCTTGTCGCCCGGTCCGACGCCGTCGCCGAGCTTCGCCACCTGGCCGTTGATCGTGACGTGGCCCTGGGCGATCAGGATCTCGATGTTGCGCCGCGAGCCGTGGCCCGACTGCGCCATCACCTTCTGCAGGCGCTCGCGCTTGCCGCCGCCCCCGCCGCCCTTTCCCTTCCCGCGGCGCTTGTTCCGGTTCGATTGGGGACGTGCCCATTCCGGCACGATGCCGCCTGGCCATTCCAGGCGATGCTGCTGAGGTTTATCCCGCATGGGCTTCTGGCTCCGTGGACTCTTGGGGAGGGGGCCCGTCGACGAGGGCTTGCTGCGCGGGCGCCGGGGGAGGCGCTTCGACGAGGGCGTGGGGTGCCGCGGCGAGCGAGGACTGCAGCTCCTCCAGCGGCGGAAGCTCCTCGATCGAGCGCAGGTTGAGGTCGTCGAGGAATCTTTTCGTGGTGGCGAAGATGGCGGGGCGCCCGGGCGTCTCGCGATGCCCGATCACCTCGACCCAGCCGCGCTCGAGGAGCGCGTTGAGCGTGGGCGGCGAGACCGCCACGCCGCGCACCTCCTCGATGTCGCCGCGCGTGACGGGCTGGCGGTAGGCGACGATCGCGAGGGTCTCGAGGACGGCGCGCGAGTAGCGCGGCGGCTTCTCGCTCGAGACGCGGTCGAGGAACCGCTGGTAGTCGGGCTTCACGCGGAAGCGCCAGCCGGAGGCGACCGCGGTGAGCTCGACCGAGCGCCCGGACCACTCGTCCTTCAGCTCGTCGAGCACCTTGCGGATGTTGTCCGCGTCCACCTCCCCGGCGAAGAGGCGCCGCAGCTGCTGCAGCGTGAGCGGCTCGGGCGAGGAAAGCAGCGCCGCCTCGAGCACCCGCTTCACCGTCGCCACGTCGAGGGGATCCGGGGATCCGGGATTCGTCTGCTCGTTCATGTCAGGAGGCGATGGTGAGGGTCGTGCGCTCGCTGCGGAGCTTCACGTAGATGGGGTCGAAGGGCGTCTGCTGCGAGATCTCGATCAGCGACTCGCGCGCGAGCTCCAGGCACGCGAGGAAGCTCACCACGAGGACCGCCACGCCGCGCTCGGGCTCGAACAGCTGCGAGAACTCGACGTAGGCCCCCGGCGCGAGGCTCCTGAGGATGCGGCTCATGTGCGCGCGCACCGAGAGCTGCTCGCGCGTGATGCGGTGGTGGCGCGTCATCCGGGCGCGGGCGAGGATCGAGCGCCACGCCTCCGAGAGGTCGGCCACGCGCACCTCCGGCAGGCGCTCGGCGGCCCGCTCGACGTACACCTCCACGAGCGAGAAGTCGCGCCCCGCCACGGGCGCTTCCCCCAGCGCGTGGGCGGCCTTCTTCATCCGCTCGTACTCGAGCAGGCGCCGCACGAGCTCGGCGCGCGGGTCCTCGGGCTCGGTCTCGTCCTCCCGCTTCGGGCGCGGCAGCAGCATGCGCGACTTGATCTCGATGAGGAGGGCCGCCATGAGCAGGTAGTCGGCGGCGAGCTCGAGCTGCGTCGAGCGCATCATCTCCACGTATTCCATGTACTGGCGGGTGAGCTCCGCCATGGGGATGTCGAGGATGTCGAGCGAGTGGCGGCGGATGAGGTACAGCAGCAGGTCGAGCGGACCCTCGAAGGCCTCGAGGAAGACCGACAGGGCCTCGGGCGGGATGTAGAGGTCCTCGGGCAGCTCGGTGAGCGGCTCGCCGCGGATCCTCGCGACGGGCAGCGCCAGCTCGAGCGCCGGCTGCTCGCGGGTCGCGGTGCGGGAATCGCCGGCGGCGTGGGGGTTCATTTCTTCCCGTAGACGGCTTCGGCGGCGAACTTGCTCATCGCCGCGGCGTTGTGGGCCGTGTCGGGCGCCTCCTCGAGCTCCCACCCGAACTTGACGCCCAGCTCCTGGGCGGCGGCGGTGGCGGCCTTGAAGAAGTTCTCGCCGCGGTCGAGGCGCCCTTCGCCCTGGCGCTTCGCCCCGGCGCTCTCGTTGAGGTTCTTGGCCTCGGGGTCGGTGTCCTTCTCGCCCAGCAGCAGCACGAAGCGCTTCTGGAGCGCCTCGCGCAGCGCCGCCTCGCCCACGGGGGAGCCGGCGAGCGAATAGGGGTAGCTGTCGGCCGCCTTGTCCTTGCGCCACTCGGGCATCAGGTACCAGCCCGGGTTGGCCGCCATCGCCAGCGTCGCGCGGCTGTCGGGCATCAGCAGGAACATGCGCTGCACGAACTGCCCGCCCGCCGAATGGCCGAAGATGGCGTAGCCCTTCTGCCCGTCGCGCACCTCGTCGAAGAGGTGCTCGATCGCGGCGTACGTCCACTTGTCGCGGTCCGGCTGCCCCTCGACGCCGCCCAGGTTGTACTCCGCCGCCCCCGGCCAGTCCTTCTGCGAGAACTCCGGCGCCACGATGAGCAGCCGGTAGCGGTCGGCGAGGAGCGACCAGTCGTCGCGGTAGTGCGAGGCGTCGCGGTGCACGCCGGCGATCACGAACTGGATCGGGCACTTCGTGTCGCACGACCTCGGCCGGTAGGTGTAGACGCGGATCGGCCGGTCGGGGTGGCCCTTCGCGTCGGTGAACACGAAGCTCCAGTTGCCGTTCGGGATCGGCGTCGCGCCGAGCGCGCACGCGCCCGCGAGCGCCGCGGCCGCGCCCGCGGCGCGGGCCATCCATCGGGATCGTCTCGGTTTCATCGCTCGTCCTCGCTTCCTCAGCGGTAGTTGAGGCCCATGGCCTCGCGCACGTCGCGCATCGTGTCGGACGCGAGGTCGGAGGCCTTCTCGCACCCGTCCTGGACGATGTTGCGCACCAGCATCGGGTCTTCCTCGTACGGGGCCGCGCGCTCGCGGATGGGCGCGAGCTCCGCGTTGATCGCGTCGATCACCGGCTGCTTGCACTCCAGGCACCCGATGCCCGCGGTCGTGCAGCCCTGCCACACCCAGTCGCGCGCCGCGGCGTCCGAATAGACGAGGTGCAGGTTCCAGACCGGGCATTTCTCGGGGTTGCCCGGGTCGGAGCGGCGCACGCGCGCCGGGTCCGTCTGCATCCGGCGGATCTTCTGCGCGACCTCCTCGGGCGCCTCCCGCAGCAGGATCGCGTTGTCCGCGCTCTTCGACATCTTCTGCCCGTCCAGCCCCAGGAGCTTCGGCGTCTCGGTGAGCAGGGCCTCGGGCTCGGCGAGGATCATCCGGCCGCCGCCCTCGATGTAGCCGTAGAGGCGCTCCTTGTCGCCGAGCGAGAGGTTCTGCACGTCGCTCACGAGCTCCTGCGCCTGCGCGAGCGCGGCCTCGTCGCCCTGCTCCTGGAAGCGGGCGCGCAGCGTCCGGTAGAGCTTCGCCTTCTTCGGCCCCATCTTCTTCACCGCCGTCTCGGCCTTCTCCTCGAATCCCTTCTCGCGCCCGAAGAGGTGGTTGAAGCGCCGCGCGATCTCGCGCGTGAGCTCGATGTGCGAGACCTGGTCCTCGCCCACCGGCACCTTGTTCGCGCGGTAGATCAGGATGTCGGCCGACTGCATGAGCGGGTAGCCGAGGAACCCGTAGGTGAGCACGTCGCGCCCCTGCTCCGCGTGGCGCTCCACGAGATCCTTGTACGTGGGGACGCGCTCGAGCCACGCAAGGGGCACGAAGAAGGAAAGCAGCAGCGTGAGCTCCGCGTGCTGGGGCACCCGCGACTGGATGAAGAGCGTCGCCTTGGTCGGGTCGATCCCGCACGCGAGCCAGTCCACGAACATGTCCCAGACGGTCTGCTCGATCACCGCCGGGTCCTCGTAGTGGGTGGTGAGCGCGTGCCAGTCGGCGGCGAAGAACAGGCACGGGAACTCGTTCTGCAGCCGCGACCAGTTCTTGAGGGCCCCGTGGTAGTGACCGAGGTGCATCGCCCCCGTGGGGCGCATGCCGGAAAGTACGCGGTCCTGGAACATGGGGGCGGCTACTCGAGGCGGAAGAGCGCGTAGAAGAGGTCGTTGCCCGCGCTCATCACGGCGCTGAAGAGCTCGCCGAGCGGCCGGTAGACGGCCATGAGGATGATGAGCCCGAGCAGGATCGGCATGCCGTAGGGCTCGAGCCGCGAGTACGAGTACGACAGGCGGTTCGGCAGCAGGCTCGTCACCATGCGCCCGCCGTCGAGCGGCAGGATCGGGAACAGGTTGAACACCGCGACCACCACGTTCCACTGGATCCCGGCGATCGCCACCGCGAACCAGAACTGCGCGATCATCGACGAGCCCGAGGCCATCTCGATCAGCTTCGCGACGCACCCCCAGGCGAGCGCCTGCACCACGTTCGAGGCGGGGCCGGCCGCGGCCACCCACAGCATGTCCGCCTTGGGGTTGCGCAGGTTGTTGAAGTTCACGGGGACGGGCTTCGCCCAGCCGAAGACCACGCCGCCGAGGATCGCGGTGAGCAGCGGGAAGAGGATCGTGCCGAAGGGGTCGATGTGCTTGGCCGGGTTGAGCGTTACGCGCCCCAGCATGTAGGCGGTGTTGTCGCCGAACATGCGCGCGACGTAGCCGTGCGCGGCCTCGTGCAGCGTGATGGCGAGCACGACCGGGATCGCCATGACGCAGATCTTGATGATGATGTTGTACGGGTCCATCAGTGCAGCGCCGCCTTCACGAACCCGAACGGGCGGATGTCGCCCTTGCCCTCGCGCACGAGCACCGGCGCATCTCCCGAGAGGTCGATCACCGTGGTCACCCGCCCGTCGCAGGCGCCCGCGTCGATCACGAGCTCGAGCTGGTGCTCGAGGTGGCGGCGGATCTCGGCCGCGTCGTTGAGCGCCACGCCGTGGGCGGGAAGGATCAGGGTCGAGGACAGCAGCGGCTCGCCGAGCGCATCGAGCAGCGCCCGCGCGACCGGATGGTCCGGGATGCGCACGCCGATGGTGTGGCGCGGGTGCAGCAGGCGCCGCGGCACGTCGCGCGTGGCGCGGAGGATGAACGTGTACTGGCCCGGCGTGTTGGCGCGGATCAGGCGGAACTGCAGGTTGTCGAGCTTGGCGAACTGGCCCGCCTCCGAGAGGTCGCGGCAGACGAGCGTGAGGTGGTGGCGCTCGTCCACGTCGCGGATGCGGCGGATGCGCTCCATCGCCGCCTTGTCGCCGATGTGGCAGCCGAGCGCGTAGCACGAGTCCGTCGGGTAGGCGATCACGCCTCCCGCGCGGATGATGTCCACGGCCTGGCGGACGAGCCGCGGCTGCGGGTTTTCGGGATGCATCGAGAAGTACTGCGCCATTCGTCGATCGGCCGCGCCGCGCGCGGCGCGCGTCTCACCCTTCTTCAAGTTTCCGTTCTTCCGCTGCCCGGGCGGCGGGCAAGGCGCTCCGGCGCCCCTCACCGGGCGGCTTCTAGTGCGCCCATCGGGTCCATACGGGCGTGAGGGAAGCGTGGAGCGGCGCGAGCCGTCCCGGCTCGCAGGCGCTCTCCCCCGGCCCGTGGTAGTCGGCGCCGCGCGAGGCGAGGAACCCGTGCTCCAGCGCCACGCGCCGCCATGCCGCGTATTCCTCGGGGCGATGGCTCCCCGTCACCACCTCGATCGCCTCGCCGCCGGCCGCGCGGAACCCGTGCAGCATCTCGTCGCGCATCGTCGGCTTGAGGTCGTAGCGCCCGGGATGCGCCAGCACCGCGATCCCGCCGGCGCCCCGGATCCACGAGACCGCATTTTCGAGGCTTGCCCAGCGATGCGCAACATACGCGGGCTTCCCGCGCCCGAGATACTTGTCGAAGGCGGCCTGGACGTCGCGCACCCGGCCCGAGCGCACGAGGTGCCGCGCGAAGTGGGACCGGCTGAGCCTCGCCTCGTTCCCCGCGAGCTCGAGCGCGCCTTCCAGCGCGCCCGGGAAGCCCAGGCGCTCGAGCTCGGCCGCGATTTTCCGCGCCCGCCCGAAGCGCCCGTCGCGGACCGCGCGCAGCCCCGCCGCGAGCGGCGCGGCCGCGGGATCGACCCGCAGGCCGACCACGTGCAGCGTCGTGCCACCCCAGCTCACCGAGATCTCGACGCCCGGAACGAAGGCGATGCCGGCCTTGCGTGCCGCGCTCTCGGCCTCCTCGAGGCCGTCCGTGGTGTCGTGGTCCGTGAGCGCGATCGCGTCGGTCCCGGTGCGGGCCGCGAGCTCGATCAGCTGGGTGGGCGACAGCAGGCCATCCGAGCAGGTCGAATGGTTATGCAGGTCGTAGTTTTCCAAGCGCCAGCATTCAGGGAGATGGGAAATTGTATCAAAATGAGAGCCTTACTGCCATGCGCCAGCCGACCACCGGGCGCACTCGCCGCCGGACCGTGCGCGGACGCGTTGTCTGTCATAATGCGAGGTTAGACGCCGCACCCGCCCCCGCGTGAAATTCCTCTTCGATTTCCTCCCCCTGATCGTCTTCTTCGCCGCCTTCAAGCTCGCCGGCATCTTCGTGGCGACCGCCGTGGCGATCGCGGCCACGGTCGCGCAGATCGGCTTCTCGCTCGCGCGCCGGCGCAAGGTCGCCCCGATGCAGTGGGCGAGCCTCGCGATCATCGTGGTGTTCGGCGGCGCGACGCTCCTGCTCCACGACGAGACGTTCATCAAGTGGAAGCCCACGGTGCTCTACTGGGTCCTGGGAGGCGCCTTCTTCGCGAGCCTCGCCCTGCGCCGCAACCTCGCGAGGGCGATCCTGGGCTCCGAGCTCGAGATGCCCGAGGGCTCGTGGACGCGGCTTTGCATCGCGTGGGGCGCGTTCTTCGTCCTCGTCGGCGTGCTCAACCTCTACGTCGCATTCAGCTTCGCGACAGATACGTGGGTGAGCTTCAAGGTGTTCGCCACCCCGGCGCTGATCGTCGCGTTCGCGGTCGCGCAATCGTTCTGGATCGCCCGCCACCTGCCCGACGACGAGCCGGCCGCGGGGACGAAGGCGAACGAGCCGCCGCAGGCCTGACGACATGCTCTACGCCATCCTCGCCGAAGACCTTCCCGGGTCGCTCGCCCGGCGGCTCGAGGCGCGCCCCGCGCACCTCGAGCGGCTCAAGGTCCTGCAGGAGGCGGGCCGCCTGGTCCTCGCCGGCCCGCATCCGGCGATCGACGCGCCGGATCCCGGACCCGCCGGCTTCAGCGGCTCGCTCATCGTGGCCGAGTTCGCCACCCGCGAGGCCGCGATCGCGTGGGCCGCGGAGGATCCCTACGTCGCCGCGGGCGTGTACGCGCGGGTCACCGTGAAGCCGTTCCGGAAGGTGCTGCCTTGAGCGCTCCGGCGGCGATCCACCCGGTGGAAAGGGCGATCCGCGAGCGCCTCGCGGCCCTCGATCCCGTGGCGCTGGATTTGCGCGACGAAAGCGCGCAGCATGCGGGCCACGCTGGATCCCGCCCCTCGGGAGGCACCCACTGGCGGCTCGCCATCGCCTCCGAGGCCTTCCGGGGCAAGAGCCCCGTGGCGCGGCACCGCATGGTTTATGAGGCATTGGGCGACCTCATGAAAGGGGACATCCACGCCCTGAACATCGAAGCGTCCGTCCCCCAGTCTTGACCCATCATCACAGTCGGAAAAGGAAATCCTTCATGCAACGTACCCTCAGGAACCTCGCCGTCGCCCTCGTGGCGGGCACGCTCGCCCTCGCGGCCGGAGCGCAGGAGAAGAACGCGAAGGCGGAAAAGCCCAAGGCGGCCTCCGCCGCGTCCAAGGTGATCGTGAACGGCGTCACCATTCCCGCCGAACGCTTCGTGGTCATGGGCAAGGACCTCGACGCCCAGGGCCATCCGCCGAGCGCCGAGCGCGACCAGGCGATCAAGGAGGAGCTGATCAACCGCGAGATCCTCGCCCAGGCGGCGCGCAAGCGCGGGCTCGACAAGAATCCGGAGACCCAGGCGGAGATGGACATGGCCCGCCAGGCGGTGCTCCTGCGCGCGCTCTTCGCCGACGAGATCAAGGCGCATCCCATCAGCGACGCCGAGCTCCAGAAGCAGTACGAGCAGTTCAAGGACTCCATGGGGACGAAGGAATACAAGGTGAGCCACATCCTCGTCGACAAGGAGGACGAGGCGAAGGCGATCATCGACCAGCTCAACCACGGCGCCGACTTCGCCAAGCTCGCCAAGGAGAAGTCCAAGGACCCGGGCTCGAAGGACAACGGCGGCGACCTCGACTGGGGCCCCGCGAACCGCTACGTGAAGCCGTTCGCCGACGCGGTGATGTCGCAGCCCAAGGGAACGATCTCGCAGAAGCCGGTGAAGACGGACTTCGGCTACCACATCATCCGCGTGGATGACGTGCGTCCCCTCAAGGTGCCGGCCTTCGACGACATGAAGGTGCAGTTCCGCCAGCGCGCCCAGCAGCAGCAGATCCAGAAGCTGGTGATGGAGCTGCGCCAGAAGGCGAAGGTCGAGGAGCGGTAGCCCTCGCGGAGGGCGGCCGCGGTCGCCCTCCTTCCTTCCCGGCGGCCGGCGCCCGCGCGCGCCCGCGCCGACCCGTTTCGCCGCCGGCGCCGTTGTATACACTGCGGGGATGCCGGTTTCCGACGAACAGCTCATGCTCGCCTACGCCGGCGGCGACCCCGCGGCGTTCGAATCGCTCTACGGCCGCCACAAGGGCGCGCTCTTCCGCTTCGTCGCCCGCTCGGTGAAGGCCCGCGCGGAGGCCGAGGAACTCTTCCAGGAGATATGGATGCGCGTCATCGAATCGCGGGCGCGCTACCGGCCCCAGGCGAAATTCGGGACCTGGCTCTACACGATCGCGCACCACCGCCTGATCGACCACTGGCGCGCGAAGGGCCTCGCCGTCGTCTCGCTCGACGACGAGGACTGCGCCGTGCCCGAGGCGGCCGCGGCCCCGGACGCGGAGCCGCACCGCGCGGCCGAGGCGCGCGAGACCCTCGGGCGGCTCGCCGGGGCTTTCGAGGCGCTTCCGCTCGCCCAGCGCGAGGCGCTCCTGCTGCACCTCGAGGGCGGGCTCACCGTGCCGGAGATCGCGGAAGCGACCGGGGCGAACGAGGAGGCGGCCAAGAGCCGGCTGCGCTACGCGATGGGCCGCCTGCGCGAGGCGATCGCCGATGAGTGACCCGAACGACCCGCTGGTGCGCCGCTACCGCGAGCTTTCCCGCGAGGAGCCGCCCGCAGCGCTCGACGACGCCATCCTCGCGGCCTCGCGCCGCGCGGTGCGCCGCCGCCCGCTCGCCCAGCGCTGGGCGATCCCGGCCTCGATCGCCGCCGCCCTCGTCCTCACGATCGGCGTGTCGCTGCAGATGCGGAAGCAGGAGCCGGGCATCGAGACTTCGGCGCCGTCCCCGGCCGGCGCCCGGGTCGCGCCCGAGGCGAACGCGCCCGCTCGCCCAATGGAGCGAGCCGCGCCTGCCGCGAGCGTGCCCGCTCCCGCCGCGAACGTGGCCGCCCCCGCGACGCAGCGAGCTGCGCCGCCCGCGAGCGTGCCGGCGCCTGCCGCGCAGGAAGCGGCGCCCCGAGCGAACGAAGCCGCCCCGCCGGGAATCGAGGCCGCGCGCAAGCCGAGCGCCGAGTCCGCGGCGGCGCGCGCGAAGGCCGCGGCACCGCAAGCGCCCGCTGCGGCCGCGGCCCCCGCTCCGGCGCCGCCCGCGGCGCAGGCCTTCTCGGCCGACGAGGCGAAGGCCGCGTCGGGCGCTCCCGCCGCCCTCGGCCGCGTCGCGAAGGAGGCGGCGCCCGATCCGGCGGCGCGCCTCGAGCGCATCGCGCGCCTGCGCGAGGAAGGTCGCGCGCGCGAGGCCGACGAGGCGCTCGCGCAGTTCCGGCGCGACTTCCCCGGCTACCGCATTCCCGACGCGACCTGGGAGCGCGTGAAGCCGCGCCAGCCGTGAAGGTCCCGGAACGCGCCGCTCAGCCTACCCAGGCGCGGGCGTTGCGGAACATGCGCATCCACGGCGAATCCTCGCCCCACTCGCGCGGGTGCCACGACAGCAGCACCGAGCGGAACACGCGCTCCGGATGCGGCATGAGGATCGTGAAGCGCCCGTCGGGCGTGGTGAGCGCGGTGATGCCGTCGGGCGAGCCGTTGGGGTTGTACGGATACGCCTCGGTCGCCCTGCCGCGGTTGTCCACGTAGCGCATCGCGACGAGGTACCGGCACGCCTCCATCGCGTGCGGGTCGCGGAAGATCGCGCGCCCCTCGCCGTGGGCCGTCGCGATCGGGATGCGGCTTCCCTCCATGCCGGCGAGCAGGATCGAGGGCGAAGGCTGCACGGCGACGAGCGCGAGCCGCGCCTCGTACTGCTCGGAGAGGTTGCGCTCGAAGTGCGGCCAGCTCCCGGCCCCGGGGATGATGTCCTTCAGGTTCGACATCATCTGGCAGCCGTTGCAGGCGCCCAGCGCGAACGAGTCGGGACGGTCGAAGAAGGTCTCGAACTCCTCGCGCGCGCGCGCGTTGAAGAGGATCGACTTCGCCCATCCCTCGCCCGCCCCGAGCACGTCGCCGTAGCTGAAGCCGCCGCAGGCGGCGAAGCCCTTGAAGTCCGCGAGCGTGGCGCGCCCCGCGATGAGGTCGCTCATGTGCACGTCGACCGCCATGAAGCCGGCGCGGTCGAACGCGGCCGCCATCTCCGACTGGCCGTTCACGCCCTGCTCGCGCAGGATCGCCACCATCGGGCGCGTGCCGCGCGCGACGTACGGGGCGGCGATATCCTCGGCCGGATCGAAGGAGAGGTGCGCGTTCAGGCCCGGATCGCCCTCGTCGAGGAGGCGGTCGTGCTCCTCGCCCGCGCACAGCGGGTTGTCGCGCAGGCGCTGGATGCGGTGCGTGACCGAGGACCACGCGCGGTGCAGCTCCGAGCGCCGGCGCCGAAGCACGGGCTTCGCGTTCACGACCACGCGGATCTCGCCCTCGTCGTTCGGGTGCCCGATCGCGTGCGCGAGCTCCGAGAGGCCCGCCTCGCGCAGCTCGCCCATCACGGCGTCGCGATCAACGCGGCGCACCTGAAGCACGGCGCCGAGCTCCTCGTTGAAGAGGACCGCGAGGATGCGCTCGTGGAGGTCGCCCGCCAGCGCGCCGGGCTTCCGCTCGTGCCCCTCGACGTCGAGCCGGCGCGGATCGTGGCAAAGCGCGTCGAGATTGAGCGTGACGCCCGCGCGCCCCGCGAACGCCATCTCGCAGACGGTGGCGAAGAGGCCCCCGTCGGAGCGGTCGTGGTAGGCGAGCAGCCGGTCCGCGGCCTCGAGCCGGCGGATGGCGCCGAAGAAGGCGCGCAGCCGCGCCGGGTCGTCGCAGTCCGGCGCCTCCCCTCCCACCTGCGAATGCACCTGCGCGAGCGCCGAGCCGCCGAGGCGGTTGCGGCCCGCCCCGAGGTCCACGAGCACGAGCTCGGTCTCGCCCGCGTCGGTGCGCAGCTGCGGGGTGAGCGTGCGGCGCGCGTCGGTCACCGGGGCGAAGGCCGAGACGACGAGCGAGAGCGGCGCCGTCACCGCCTTGTCCTCGCCCGTGCGCGCGTCGCGCCACGTCGTGCGCATCGACATCGAGTCCTTGCCGACGGGGATCGAGAGGCCGAGCGCGGGGCAGAACTCGAGCCCCACCGCCCGCACGGTGTCGAAGAGCGCGGCGTCCTCTCCCGGATGGCCCGCCGCGCACATCCAGTTCGCCGAGAGCTTCACGTCGCCGAGGTGCTCGACCGCGGCGGCCGCGATGTTGGTGATCGCCTCGCCGACCGCCATGCGGCCCGACGCGGGGCCGTCGATGAGCGCGAGCGGCGTGCGCTCGCCGATCGCCATCGCCTCGCCGCGGAAGGTGCGGTAGCCCAGGGTCGTCACGGCGCAGTCGGCCACCGGCACCTGCCAGGGCCCCACCATCTGGTCGCGCGCCGTGAGGCCGCCCACGGTGCGGTCGCCGATCGTGACGAGGAAGGTCTTGTCGCCCACCGCGGGCAGGCGCAGCACGCGCTCGGCGGCTTCCTCCAGGCTCATCGCCGCGAGATCGAGCGGCGGGAGCTTCCGGCGCAGGCGCTTCGCGTCGCGGTGCATGCGCGGCGGCTTGCCGAGGAGCACCTCGAGCGGCATGTCGACGGGATAGTTGTGGAACAGCGGATCCTCGACGACGAGCACTCCGCCGCCGCGCGCCTCCCCGAGCACCGCGAACGGGCAGCGCTCGCGCTCGCACAGGCGCCGGAAATCGGCGAGGCGCGCGCGCTCGATCGCGAGCACGTAGCGCTCCTGCGCCTCGTTCGACCAGATCTGCATCGGCGTCATGCCCGGCTCCTCGCTGGGCACCTTGCGCAGGTCGAGGATCGCCCCGACGCCGCCGGAGTGCGCGAGCTCGGGCATCGCATTCGAAAGCCCTCCCGCGCCCACGTCGTGGATCGAGAGGATCGGATTGCGCTCGCCCATCTGCCAGCAGGCGTCGATCACCTCCTGGCAGCGGCGCTGCATCTCGGCGTTCGCCCGCTGCACCGAGTCGAAGTCGAGCGACTCGACGTTGGATCCCGAGGCCATGGAGGAGGCCGCGCCCCCGCCGAGCCCGATGAGGAAGCCGGGGCCGCCGAGCTGGATGAAGAGCGCGCCCGGCGCGAGCGGCTTCTTCTGCGTGTGCTCCGAGGCGATGTTGCCGATGCCGCCCGCGAGCATGATGGGCTTGTGGTAGCCGCGCACCTCGCCGTCGACCGCCTGCTCGTAGCTGCGGAAATATCCGGCGAGGTTGGGCCGGCCGAACTCGTTGTTGAACGCCGCGCCGCCGAGCGGGCCGTCGATCATGATCGCGAGCGCCGAGGCGATGCGCCCCGGCCGCCCGTATCGCGCCTCCCAGGGCTCGATCGCTCCCGGAATCTCCAGGTTCGACACCGAGAAGCCCGTGAGCCCCGCCTTGGGCTTGGCACCCCGGCCCGTGGCGCCCTCGTCGCGGATCTCGCCGCCGGCGCCCGTCGCCGCGCCCGGATGGGGCGCGATCGCCGTCGGGTGGTTGTGCGTCTCGACCTTCATGAGGATGTGGGTCGCGTCGAGGCGGTAGGACCACGCCCCCGAGCCGTCGGGAAAGAAGCGCTCGATCTCCGCGCCTTTCATCACGGCGGCGTTGTCCGAGTAGGCGACGATCGTCCCGCGCGGGCTCTGCCGGTGCGTGTTGCGGATCATCGCGAAGAGGGACTCGGTCTGTACCTCGCCGTCCACCGTCCACGACGCGTTGAAGATCTTGTGGCGGCAATGCTCCGAGTTCGCCTGGGCGAACATCATGAGCTCGACGTCCGTGGGATTGCGGCCGAGCTTCGCGAACGCCTCCAGGAGGTAGTCGATCTCGTCGGGCGCGAGCGCGAGGCCGAGCGCCGCATTCGCCCGCTCGAGCGCGCCGCGGCCCGCGCCCCGCACGTCGATCGTCTCGAGCGGGCGCGGCGTGGCGTGGTGGAAGAGCGCGCCCGCCTCCTCGTAGCTCGCCACGACGCATTCGGTCATGCGGTCGTGGATCGCGGCCCCGAGCGCGGCGCGCGACCGCTCGCTGAGCGGCGCGCCGTCGCGGGTCGCGACGAAATGCGCGACACCCCGCTCGATGCGCTCGACCTTCGCGAGCCCGCAGTTGCGCGCGATGTCCGTGGCCTTCGAGGACCACGGCGATTCCGTGCCGAAGCGGGGAATCGCGAGGAGGAGCTCGCCCCGCGGCTCGCCGCGCGCGGGCGGGCCGTAGGTGAGCAGCCGCTCGAGGACCTTCGTCTCGTCGGCCGGGAGCGGCGCCGAGACGGCGGCGAAGTGGACGAAGCGCGCCTCCAGGCCGATGGCCTCGGCGAGGGCCCGGGGAAGGGAGGCGAGGAGCTTGTCGACGCGGAAGGGGGAAAGCGCGACCGCGCCCGGCAGCGTAAGCACCAGCTGCGGCGGCGCGCCTCGCGGATCCATGGCGCAATTATACCGCGCCGCTTCCGGCCGTATGATTCGGGTCCCTGCCCTCGGAACGCACGCCATGCGCACGGTTCTTCCACGTCTCGCGAACGCGCGCCTTCTCGCGGGGCTCGCGCTCGTCGCCGCCTCGCTCCTCGCCGCGACCCGAGCCGCCGCGGGGCCCGTGTATCCCGACCCGTCCCGCGCCCGCGCCGACATCGCCGGGGCGCTCGAGCGCGCTTCCGCCGAAGGCAAGCGCGTGATCGTCGACTTCGGAGGCGACTGGTGCGGCGACTGCAGGGTCCTCGACGCCTATTTCCACCGGCCCGAGAACGCGGCGCTCCTCGCCGCGGACTTCGTGCTGGTCCGCGTGAACGTGGGCAGCCGCGGCATCGACCGCAACATCGGGCTCGCGCGCGGCTACGGCATCCCGCTCGCGCGGGGCGTGCCGGCGCTCGCCGTGCTCGAAGCCGACGGGCGCGTCGTCTACAGCCAGGCGCACGGGGAGTTCGAGTCGATGCGCCGCATGGATCCCGCCTCGGTGAACGGGTTCCTGCGCCGCTGGGCGAAGCCGCGCCCGCCGCACGGCGGCTAGCGGCGGCAGGCGCTCACCGGACCTTGATCTCCGTCCACATGCGCGAGAGCCTGCGCCGCATCGCGGCGTCGAAGTCGCGCACCATCTGCAGGCGCGCGAGGTCCGCGGGCGGCGGGAAGATGCCGGGCTCGGCGGCGATCTCCGGGCGGATGTAGGGCATCGCGGCCGCGTTCGTGTTGCCCGCGCCGATGAGGTTCGACACGTCCGCGGCGTTCTTGCCCTCGAGCATGAAGTCGATGAAGCGGTGCGCGAGGTCGGGACGCGGTGCGGTCTTCGGGATCACGAAGTTGTCCACCGCGAGCACGGCGCCCTCCTTCGGGGTCGTGAAGCCGATGGTGAAGGGGCGGCGGGCGGCCTTCGCGTCCTCCCGCGCGCGGTACATATCGTTCGAATAGCCGTGCGCGACCCAGATGTTGCCGATCGCGAGGTCCTTGATGTAGGTGCTGTTGGAGAACGTCGCCCAGTAGGGCTTCGCGCGGATGACGAGGCGCTTGGCCTCCTCCCAGTGGGCGGGATCGCGGTCCTGGACGGCGTGGCCGAGGTAGATCATCGCCGCGCCGAGCAGCTCGTGCTGGCTGTTGAGCACCGTCACCCGGCCCATGATGCGCTTCAGGTACCTCGGCTCGAAGATGAGCGCCCACGTGTCGGTCGGAAGCCCCAGGCTGCGCATCTTCTCCACGTTGTAGCCGATGAGCGTGACCGTGCTCGCGTAGGGCACGGAGTAGCGGTTGCCGGGATCGTAGAAGGGATCGAGGAACTCGGGCTTCACGTTCGCGAGGTGGGGAAGCTCGGCCTTGTCGAGGGGGCGCAGCGCCCCGCGCCGGATCAGCGACTCGACGGCGTTGCCCGTCGGCACGATGAGGTCGTAGCCCACGGCGCCGGCCTCGAGCTTCGCGAGCATCTCCTCGTTGTCGGAATAGTAGTCCTGCTGCACGCGGCATCGGCATTGCGCCTCGAAGCGCTCGAGCGTCTCGTCGCTCACGTAGTTGTTCCAGTTGTACAGGTGCAGCACGTCCTCGGCGGGCGCGGGCGCGGCGAGCGCGAGCGCGGCGAGCGCGAGGAGGGGGGCGAGGCGCTTCACAGGCGGCGCAGTAGGTCGGGGGCGGCGCGCAGCGCCGCGAGCACCACGCCGAGGTTGAGCGCCATGAGCAGCGTCGAGACCGCGTTCACCTCGGGCGTCACGGCGACCTTGATCATCGAGTAGATCTGCAGCGGCAGCGTCTTCACGCCCACGCCCGCCACGAAGAAGGTGATCACGAAGTCGTCGATGGACAGCGTGAAGGCGAGGAGCAGCCCCGCGACGAGCGCCGGGGCGATGAGCGGGAGCATCACGCGGCCGAACGCCTTCCAGGGCGTGGCGCCCAGGTCGCGGGCCGCTTCGAGGAGCGCGGGGTCGAGCCCGGCGACCCGCACGCGCACGATGAGGGCCACGAAGCCGATGGAGAACGTCACGTGGGCCGCGAGGATGGAGAAGAAGCCGAGCGTGAGGTCGAGCACCTGCCGGAAGAAGAGGAGCAGCGACACGCCGAGCAGGATCTCGGGCATCGCCACCGGGGTCATCACGAGGGCCGGCAGCCACGGCATGCGCCAGCGCTGCATCGCGATGCCCGCCATGGCGCCGAGGACCGTGGAGATCGCGGCCGAGGCGGTCGCGATCGCGAGCGAGTTGCCCGCCGCGCGCAGCATGTCCCCGTCGCGAAGGAGCTTGGCGTACCACGACGTCGTGAAGCCCACCCAGCCGGCGTTGAGCGCCGAGTCGTTGAAGGAGAAGATCACCACGACCGCGAGCGGCAGGTAGAGGAAGCCGTAGGCGGCGAGCGCCGCCGCCCAGAGCGCCGGCCCCGCCCGGGCGCTCATGGCAGCGCCCCTGTCGCCGGCGCGCGCCGGCGCGCGCCCCGGGCGGCGAGCGCGGCGAGCGCGAGCACCGCGACCGTGAGCCCGATGGACAGCGCCGCGCCGAGCGGCCAGTCGCGGTTGTCGAGGAACGCCTCCTTGATGAGGTTGCCCACGAGGATGTCGCCCGTCCCGCCGAGGAGCTCGGGGATCGCGAACATCCCGAGGATGGGGATGAAGACGAGCGCGGAGCCCGCGTAGATCCCGGGCAGCGAGAGCGGGAAGGTCACGCGCCGGAAGCGGGTCCACGGCCCCGCGCCGAGGTTGCGCGCGGCCTCGAGCAGCGCCGGGTCGTGCATCTCGAGGTTGGCGTAGAGCGGCAGCACCATGAAGGGAAGGTGCACGTAGACCAGGCCCGCGACGACGGCGAACGGCGTGTAGAGCAGCCCCGCCGGGCCGAGCAGGATGATCCACGCGTACACGCGCACGAGGAGGTTGCTCGCGAAGGGCAGCACCACGAGCAGGATCATGAGGTCGCGCCGGCGGCGGGGGCTGCGCGCGATCACCCACGCGAGCGGATAGGCGAGGACCACGCACAGCATCGTGCACAAGCCGGCCACGAGGAGCGAGCGCGCGAAGATCTCCGCGTAGATCCAGTCGCTCGCGAGGAACCGATAGGCGTCGAGCGTGAGCCTCAGGTGCCCGGCCTCGAGCCAGGGCTCGAGGCCCCCGAACTCCCCGGGCTCGCGGAAGCTCGCGAGGACGACGATGAGCGCCGGCACTGCGAAGAACAGCAGCAGGAACGCGGCCGGCGGCCCCGCGACGAGCCAGCGCGTCCACCGGCTCTCGCCGGCGAAGCGTTCCTCGCGGCGCTCAGCCACGCAGGTACACTCCCGCGTCGTGGCGCCACGCCACCACGACCGCGTCTCCCGGGTGCAGCAGCGCGGCGCGTCCGGGCGTGGCGTTGGGCAGCATCGCCTCGAGCGCGAGGCCGCCCTCGGTCTCGACCGTGTAGAGCGTCACGTCGCCCAGGTAGATCGCCTCGCGCACGCGGCCGGGGAAGCGGTTGTGCAGCTCGACCGATTCCGGGTGCGGCGTGACGCGCACGAGCTCCGGCCGGAGGGCGAAGGCGCCGCGCTCGCCCGGCTCCAGGCCCGCGACCGGCGCGGCGATGAACTCGCCCATCCCCGCAGCGCGCAGCGCGAGCTGCGCGGGGCCCGCGCGCTGCACCTCCACCTCGATCAGGTTCGTCTTTCCGACGAAGCCCGCGACGAAGCGGTTCGCGGGCGCCGCGTAGAGACGCTCGGGGCGGTCGACCTGCTCCACGCGCCCCGCGTTCATGACGGCGATGCGGTGCGAGAGCGCGAGCGCCTCGTCCTGCGAATGGGTGACGAAGACGAACGTCACGCCCACCTCGCGCTGCAGGCGGATCAGCTCCACCTGCATCTGCTCGCGCAGCTTCGCGTCGAGCGCGGCGAGCGGCTCGTCGAGCAGCAGCACCCGGGGCCGTCCGACGAGCGCGCGCGCGAGCGCCACGCGCTGCTTCTGCCCGCCGGAGAGCTGGTCCGGATAGTGGCCGGGTCGGTCGGCGAGGTGCACCAGCTCGAGCGCCTGGGCGACGCGGCTGCGGATCTCCGCGCGCGGGCGGCGCTCCATCTCGAGGGGGAAGGCGACGTTGCCCTCCACCGTCATGTGCGGGAAGAGCGCGTAGCTCTGGAACACCATGCGGATGGGGCGCTTCTCCGGCGGCACGTCCTCGAGCGGCGCCCCGTCGAGCAGCAGCGTGCCGGAGTCCGGCCGGTCGAACCCCGCGACCATGCGCAGCAGCGTGGTCTTCCCGCAGCCCGACGGCCCGAGGAGCGTGAAGAACTCGCCCGCCTCGATCGAGAGGCTCACCCGATCGACCGCGGCGCTCCCGTCGAAGCGCCGGCTGACGTCGCGAATCTCCAGGAGAGGCATCGGTCCCACCGTATCTTGCGATGATCCGCCGCGCCGCCCCGCGCGGGCTGATCCCGGTCAAGGGGCGGCGCGACGGGGCCCCGGCGTCACGCCGACGTCATCGGGGCGGGCCGGTGCCGGCCATGCCGAGCTCCGTCATGAGGAACGCGTCGGCGTCGGCGATCTCCTGGATGCGCTTGCCGAGGCCCGTGCCGATGCCGTGGCCCGTGTCGCGGCTCACGACGAGCAGCACGGGCTGCCCCGACGAGGTGGCGGCCTGCAGGCGCGCGGCCATCTTGCGCGAGTTGTACGGATCGACGCGCCCGTCGTGCTCGCCCGTGGTGAGCAGCACGGCGGGATAGGCCGTCCCGTCCTTCACGCGGTGGTACGGCGAGTACGCGTAGAGGGCACGGAACTGCGCCGGATCCTTCACGCTCCCGAACTCGGTCACGTTGAAGGCGCCGTTGGGCGTGTCCTCCACGCGCAGCATGTCGTAGATGCCCACCTCGCTCACGACGGCGCGGAAGAGGTCCGGGCGCTGCGTGAGGATCGCGCCCATGAGCAGGCCCCCGTTGCTGCCGCCCTCCGCGCCCAGGCGCGCGGGCGTCGTGTAGCCGCGCGCGATCATGTGCTCGGCGCACGCGATCATGTCGTCGAAGACGTTCTGCTTGCGGGTGAGGTTGCCCGCGAGGTGCCAGGCCTCGCCGAACTCGCCGCCGCCGCGCAGGTTCGCCACCGCGAAGACGCCGCCGTGGTCCAGCCACACCCGGTTCGAGAGCGAGAAGTAGGGCACCATGCTCACGCCGTAGCCGCCGTAGCCGTAGACGAGCACCGGGTTCTTCCCGTCGCGCTTCGTGCCCTTCTTCATGAGGATGTTGACCGGCACCTTCGTCCCGTCCTTCGAGACCGCCATCTCGCGCACGACCTCGGCGTCGGCGAAGCTCACCTTCGACGGGCCCGCGAGCTCCGTGCGCTCGAGCTTCCCGGTGCCCGGCGAGTAGCGGTAGTACGCCGGGGCCGTGACGTAGCTCTGGCTGCCGACGAGGATCTCGTCGCCCACGAGCCGCGCGCCGATCCACACCGTGGAGATCGGCTCGGTCGGGACCGGCGCGAGCGCCTTGCCCGCGAGGTCGAAGACGTGCAGCTCCGTCGGCCCGCCCACCATGTAGGTGACGTAGAGACGGCTTTTCGCGGGCGCGAGATTCTGGATCGTCGCCTCGCCCTCGGGCACGACGAGCTTCGCGCGCGCGAGCTCCGGGTGCGCCATCGGCAGCGCGAGGACCTTCCCGCGCGGCGCGTCCTTCAGCGACAGCGCGTAGATGCGCCCGTCGAAGCCCAGGCGCATCCGGCGGATCCCATCGGAGTCCCGGGCGATCCTCGTCCACTTGCCCGCCGGATCGCGCAGGTAGAAGGAATACTCGCCGCCGTCGCCGTTCGCCACCGCCGCGAGCAGGTAGCGCCCGTCGCGCGTGGCGTCGAGCGCCGTCTCCGCGATGCGCGGGAACTCGCGGCCGATCACGTACCGGTCCGCGCTCGCGGGCGTGCCGAGGCGGTGGAAGTACACCTGCTGGTAGAAGTTGCGATCGGCGGGAGGCCGCTCGTCGCCCTGCGGATAGCGCGTGTAGTAGAAGCCCGTGCCCTTCGGGTCCCACTCGACGCTTCCGCCGCCGGTCGGATACTCGACCCGCGGCACCTCGTCGGGAAGGCGCTTGCCGGTGCGCGCATCGTAGACGTACGCGGGCCCGGATTCGCTGCCGTCCTTCGACATCGCCACGGCCACGTAGCGGCCGTCGAGCGAGGGGACGTAGAAGTCGATCGCGGTGGTGCCGGCGGGGTCGATCGCGTTCGGATCGACGATCACGCGCTCGCCCTTCACGTCGCCCGCGGACTTCATCGCCACCAGGAACGGCTGGTTCTTCGGCGGCTCGCGCTTCATCGCGAAGAACGCGCCGCGCTGGCGGAAGTCGAAGTAGCGCACCGGCTCGTCGTCGAAGAGCTTGCGCAGGCGCTCGACAAGCTGCGCGTGCACCGGAAGCGCGTCGAGGAAACGGCGCGCGAGGCGCGTCTCGGCCTCGTCCCACGCCTTCACCGCCGGGTCGTTCCCGTCCTCGAGCCAACGATAGTCGTCGGTGACCCGCACCCCGTGGTACGTGTCCACCACGGGCTTGCGCGGGGTCGGGGGATACTCGAGCGCCTGCGCGCGCGCGCCGAGCGCGCAGGCGCCCGCGGCGGCGAGCGCCGCGGCGAGGCGCGCGGCCGCGCTCACGGCTTGATGTAGGCCCATCCCTCCTGCTGGCGCTTCATGATCTCGACCACGCCGGCGGGGACATAGGAAATGCCGGAGAGCATGTCGGCCTTCGTGAGCTTCTGCGCGTGCATCGTGTTCTCGCAGGCGACCACCTTCATGCCGGACAACGTCGCCTCGTCGATGCGCTGCGCGACCGGCGAGCCGTTCTTGATCATCCCGATCCCCGGGCCGTAGGCGACGATCTCGACTTCGACGTTGCCCGCGCCGAGGTCCTGCACGACGTTGCGCGCGTTGTTGAGCGCGAGGTTCCACTTCGCCGGCTCCGCGTCGCTCACCTGCAGCACGACGCGCTGCTTGGCCGCATGCGCCGGCCCGGAGCCGGTCTGCGCGTGCGCGACGGCGAGCCCCGAGGCGAGCAGCGCGGCGCCCGCCACCCTCCACATCCTTGCTCCTTCCATGTCTCCTCCTGATGTCCGGGACCGTCCCCGTTCCCGCAGTCTACCCGGAACGGCCGCCGTCGCGGACGCCGCCGCGCTGCCGTAAAGTAGGGGCTCGCCTTCACCGCGCCGAGGGCCCGCTTGGACGAACCGTCCGCCGTCGCGACGTTCCTTTTCACCGACATCGAGGGAAGCACCCGCCTGTGGGAGCGGGAGCCGGAGCGCATGCGCGAGGCGATGGCGCGCCACGACGCGCTCGCGCGCGAGGCGGTGGAAAGCCACGGCGGCGAGGTGGTGAAGAAGACGGGCGACGGGCTGCACGCCGTGTTCGAAGATCCGCTCGACGCCCTCGCGGCGGCGGTGGAGCTGCAGCGCGCCCTCGCCCGGCTCGAGGATTCGGCCGGCGTCGCGCTGCGCGCACGCTGCGGCATGCACGCGGGAATCGTCGAGCGGCGCGACGACGACTACTACGGAAGCCCGGTGAACCGCGCGGCGCGGATCATGGCGGCGGCCCACGGCGGCCAGGTGCTGCTCTCCGAGGAGGTAGCGGAGGCGGTCGCCGCGCGCCTCGCGCCGGAGATGGGCCTGCGCGACCTCGGGCGCGTGCGCCTGCGGGACCTCGCGCGCCCCGAGCGCGTCTTCCAGCTGCTGCATCCGGCGCTTCGCCCGGACTTCCCCGCGCTGCGCTCCCTCGAGAAGACGCCCAACAACCTGCCCCACGCCATGACGACCTTCGTCGGCCGCGAGCGCGAGCTGGCGGAGCTGCGCGAGCTGCTCGCGCGCTCGCGCCTGCTCACGATCACGGGCATGGGCGGGATCGGCAAGACGCGGCTCGCGCTGCAGCTCGCCGCCCGGGAGCTGGACGCCTACGCGGACGGCGCGTGGCTCGCCGACCTCGCGCCGCTCGGCGACGGCCGCGACGTGGCCCAGGCGCTCGCCTCCGCGATGGGCGTGCAGGAGGAAGCGGGGCGCCCGGTGGCCGAGGCGCTCGAGAAGCACGTGCGCGACCGGGAGCTGCTGGTCGTCCTCGACAACTGCGAGCACCTGCTCGAGCCGTGCGCCGCGCTCGCGCACCGGCTGCTCGGCGCCGGCCCGCGCGTGCGCATGCTCGCCACGAGCCGCGAGCCGCTGCGCGTCGCAGGCGAGCGCGCCTACCCGATCGCGGGGCTCGCCGCGCCGGCCGCCGGCGAGGCGATCGGGCGCGAGGCCGCGGCAGGCATCGGCGCCGTGCGCCTCTTCGCCGACCGCGCGAGCGCCGCGCGCCCCGCGTTCCGCCTCACCGAGGAGAACGTCGTCGCGGTGGCCGCGATCTGCGCCGGCCTGGATGGCATTCCGCTCGCGCTCGAGCTCGCGGCAGCGCGCGTGCGCTCCCTTCCCGTCGAGGAGATCGCCGCGCGCATGAAGGACCGCTTCCGCCTGCTCACCGCGGGCGATCCGACGGCGCTCCCGCGCCAGCGCACGCTGCGGGCGATGATCGATTGGAGCTACGACCTCCTGCCCCCGCACGAGCAGGCCCTTCTCCGGCGGCTGTCGGTCTTCTCGGGCGGCTGGACGCTCGATGCCGCCGAGGCGGTCTGCGCGGACGTGGCGGTCCCCGGCGACGGCGTGCTCGATCCCCTCGCGCGCCTCGTGGAGAAGTCGCTCGTCATGGTCGAGGAGGAGGCCCGCCGTTACCGCCTCCTCGAGACGGTGCGCGAATACGCGCTGGAGCGCCTGGAGGCCGCGGGCGAGGCGGCCGCCGCGCGCGACCGCCACCTCGCGTGCTACCTCGAGCTCGCCCAGACCACCAAGCCGCGCCTCATGGGGCCCGAGCAGGCCGAGTCCATGCTGCGCCTCGACCAGGAGCGCGAGAACGTGCTGGCCGCCCACGCCTGGGCGCAGCAGAACCCGGCCGCGGGCGAGCGGGACCTGCGCCTCGTGGGCGAGATGAAGTTCTACTGGATCAACCGTGGACTGCTCGAGCTGGGCCGCCGCGTGATCGCCGAGGCGCTCGCGCATCCCGGGGCACAGGCGCGCGGAGAATGGCGCCTGCGCTGCCTCTTCCACCTCGGCCAGATCCGCTACTGGATGGGAAACTACGGCGAGGCGCGCTCGTGCCTCGAGGAGAGCCTGCGGATCGCGCGCGAGCTGGGCGACGACCGGGGTGTCTCGACCGTCCTGCAGCCGCTGGGAATGGCCGCGATCGGCCAGGGCGAGCTGGGGGTGGCGCGCGAATACCTCGAGGAGGCGCTCGCGCTCGCGCAGGCCCAGGGCGAGAAGCGCCAGCTCGCCGGCGCCCTCAACTGCCTCGCGCAGCTCGACCGCGTCGAGGGCCGCCCCGAGAAGACCGACGCGCCGTACCGCGAGGTCGTGCGCCTGCTGCGCGAGGTGGGCGACCAGGAGGCGGCGAGCGCGGGACTGCTCAACCTGGCGATGGTCTGCATCATCCGCGGCGACGAGCCCGCGGCCCGCGGCATGGTGCTGGAGGCGCTGCGCACCGCCGAGCGCACGAGGTCGCGGCCCCTCGCGCAGAGCACGCTCGAGGTCTGCTCGGGCCTCGCGGCGCTGCGTGGCGAGTGGGAGAAGGCCGCGCGATTCTACGGCGCCAGCGAGGGTCAGGCGGCGCAGACGGGCGTGCGGCGCGATCCCGCCGACGAAGCCTTCCTCGCCCCGCGCATCGACCGCGTCCGCGCCGCGCTCGACCCCGGAGCGTTCGCGCTCTCCGAGGCCGGCGGCCGGTCGGCTTCCCACGGCCAGGCGCTGCGCGAGGCGCGCGGCTGGCTCGATTCCATCGCCGCCGGCGCGGCGGCCGGCGCCGTCGGGCTCAATACTCGTTGATGATCGGAGGATCGACCGAGCAGGTCTTCTCGCCCTTCTTCACGACGACGGCGTAGAGCCACGATCCGATCGCCGAATTGGCGTCCACGACGTCGGCGTCGGTGTCCCGCACGTGCTTGTCCCGGAACTGGCTGCTCGAACGTACCTTCAGGTGCTTGCGGTACGTGTCGAGCCCCTTGAACGACTTCTCGTTTTCCTTGAAGTCGATCGAGACGAGCTTGGCGCCGGGCGTCGTGAGCTTCCATTCGATCTTCGCGTCCCGCACCCCGTACAGGAGCAGCGCTTCCGGCTCTATCCTGACGCGGCACGGCTCTTTCGACTCGTCCACGCTCACATCCAGGTGGCAGGGGCTCTCGGTGCATCGCGCCGCCGTGATGGGCTCCTGATGTCCCGGGGCGGACTGCTGCTTCGGGGGGTACGGGGATTGCGCGCCCACGCCGGCGGCCGTCGGGGCGATCACCGCGGCGAGCATCAAGGCTTTCTTGATCATTGTTCGCTCCGGGGTCTTTGGGGTCGGCCCTGCGCCAGCCACGATACTCCTAACCTCGACCCGGGATCACGCGGATCATTCCGCAGCTTCGCTACGCCCAACGAAGCACGACGCGGATCCGGCGAAGGACCTCGGGGCCGGCCGCGCCGGGGCCGATGAGCAGGGTTCGGTCGAGGCGGCAGCCCTCCGGTCGCCAGCGCACGATCACGAGCCACGGGGCGACGAAGCAGCCGGGCCGCACCGCGCCCCGGCGGCACCGGCCGAGCCGATCCTCGACGCGGATCGAGCCGTCGCGCCCGAGCCCGAGGCGCCGCGGAGCCCGCAGCGCCGCGAGGGCCCGCGCGGCGTGGAGCACGACCCAGGCGACGGCCGCGATGCGCCAGGCCAGGGGGAGCGGCAGCGACCCCGCGAGCACGGCGGTCGCGAGCGCGGCGAGCGCGACGAGGGCCGCTGCCGGGCGGCTATACTGAAGCTCGCACTCCACGGCCTCCATACTTCCCCCATGTCGTCCTGGCTCTCGTTCCTTGCCAGCCGCGGCGCGCGGCTCGACGCCGCGGGCGTGGCGGACTTCGGCGACCCGGCGGGCGAGGCGCTCGCCGCGCGCGACCACGCGATCCTCGCCGACCTCTCCCATAACGCGCTCCTCGCGGCGACGGGCGACGGCGCGTCCGCCTTCCTGCACGGCCAGTTCACGAACGACGTCCAGGCCCTGCAGCCGGGCGCCGCGCAGTGGAACGGCTGGTGCTCGCCCAAGGGGCGCCTCATCGCCACGTTCCTGCTGATGTGCCGCGCCGAAGGCTTCCTGCTGATGCTGCCGGCCGAGCTCGCACCCCCCGTCGCGAAGCGCCTGGGCCTGTTCGTGCTGCGCTCGAAGGTCCGCGTCGCGGAGGCGAGCGCCTCGTTCGTGCGCCTCGGCTTCGCGGGCAAGACCGCGGGCGTGATCATCGCGCGCCACTGGGGCTTCACGCCCGACCCCCTGCGCTCGGTGGAGAAGGACGGCGCCACCTGTGTCGCGATCGACGGGGAGCGCTTCGTGATCCTCGTGGCGCCCGAACGCGCCCCGCCGCTCTGGGAAACCCTCGCGCTCAACGCCACGCCCGCGGGTCCCGACGCCTGGGAAGGCTCGCTCGTCCGCGCGGGCATCCCCGCGATCGTCGCGGCCACCCAGGAGGCGTTCGTGCCGCAGATGGCGAACTTCGACCTGGTGGGCGGGGTGAGCTTCAAGAAGGGCTGCTACCCGGGACAGGAAATCGTCGCCCGCACCCAGTACCGCGGCATCCTCAAGCGGCGCATGGCGCTCGTCCACCTCGCCGGCGAATCGCGGCCGATGCCCGGGCAGAGCGTCTACGGCGCCGCCTTCGGCGACCAGGCCGCCGGCACGATCGCGAACGTGGCCCTCGCTCCCGGCGGCGGGTTCGACGCGCTCGTCGTCGCCCAGGTCGAAAGCATCGCGGCGGACGACCTGCGCTGGGGCTCGCCCGGCGGCCCCCGGCTCGAGATCCGGCCGCTGCCTTACGCGGTGGAGCCGTGGGAGTCGCCGGCCGAACGCGCGTAGAGACGCCGCAGCGCCCGCCCCCGGTGAAAACCTCGCGATCGGCCCCGCTCGCGGCCCTCGCGGCCCTCGTGCTGATCTGGGGCTACTCGTGGGTGGTCATGAAGATCGCGCTGCGCTATGCGCACCCGTTCGACTTCGCGGCGCTGCGCGTGAGCTGCGGCGCGGCACTGCTCTTCTCCATCGTCGCCTTCCAGCGCCGGCGCCTCGCGCTCGGGCGCTACCGCATGGCCGCCCTCCTCGGCACGCTCCAGGTGGCGCTCTTCGTGGCGCTGTCGCACTTCGCGCTGCTCTACGCCGGGCCGGGCAAGACCTCGGTCCTCGTCTTCACGATGCCCTTCTGGATGATCGTCTTCGCCCATCTCATCCTGCACGAGCGCATGCGCGGGGCGCAGTGGGTCGCGGTGGCGCTCGCCTTCGCGGGGCTCGTGCTGATCGTGGCGCCGTGGCGGCTCACGAGCCTCACGGGAAGCCTGCTCGCCGTGGCGGCCGGGGCGGTGTGGGCGATCGCCGCGGTGCTCTCGAAGAAATGGCCCACGCCCGGGGCCGATCCCCTGATCTTCACCGCCTGGCAGCTCCTCTTCGGCGCCGCGTGGCTCGGCGCGCTCGCGTGGCTGCATCCGCACCCGCCGGTGCGCTGGACTCCCGAGTTCGCCCTGGCGCTCGGATTCTCGACGGTGTTCGCCACCGCGATCGGATGGTGGCTGTGGACCTACGTGCTGGCGCACACGAGCGCCGGCATCGCGGGGCTCAACTCCCTCGGCATCCCGGTGATCGCGGTCCTCGGCTCGGCGCTGCAGCTCGGGGAGCGCCCGGAGCCGCTGGAGCTCGCGGGCATGGTCGCGATCGGCGTCGCCCTCGCGATGCTGGGCGTGCTCGGCCTGCGGCGCTCGCTCGCGCAGCGCGGAGCTGCTTGAGAGAAGTCGCGCGTCGCGCGATGCCACGGGGTCGTGGGGATTGCGAATTTCGTACCCCGCTTGCCGCCAGCCACCCCAACTCATCAGAGCCCCTTCGAACCCTTGGGGTGAAGCCTCGCCGGGGGACGAAACGTCGTTCGAGCGAAAGGCGGCGCGAAAGGAATCGGCGAGTGCGATGGACGAGCACCGCGGCGACACCGGCCGATCGGACCCCGCTCCCCCGCCGAGGCTTCACCCCGGGTTCGAAGGGGCGATCCGACTCGGTTCTTCCTTGAAAACAGGCACTAGCAGCGGAAATTTGGTAAATTGGTGCAGGTCTCGAGGCTGCATCATCCATGAACCGAAGCCTGCCGCTCATCCTCACGCTCGACCAGCACGGCGTGCCCCACCGCTGGGTCACGTGGCAGCAGGCCGTGTGGTACTACGCCAAGGAGCGCGTGGCCTGGGAGCTGGGCAGCGAGGCCTTCACGGTCTACGGCGGGCGCTCGCGCCACACCGGCGAGCGCTCGAGCATCACGGCGAGCTCCATCATCGCGATCCGCGGCAAGGCGCTCGCGATCAAGGGCTTCAACCAGGTGCCTCCGCTCAACAACCGCGAGCTCTTCAACCGCGACCACTTCCTGTGCGCGTTCTGCGGCGGGGACTTCTCGCCCTACCGGCTCACCTGCGACCACATCATGCCGATGTCGCGCGGCGGCCTGGACACGTGGATGAACGTGGTGACCGCGTGCCGGACGTGCAACCAGAAGAAGGGCAGCCGCACGCCCGAAGAGGCGCACATGCAGCTGCTCTACGCGCCCTACGTGCCCAACCGCGCCGAGTTCCTGATCCTCGCCAACCGCCGCATCCTCGCCGACCAGATGGAGTTCCTGCGCCAGCACGTGTCGGCCAACTCGCGCATCAACCAGCGCGGCGCGGCGGCGAGGAAGAGCCTGAACTAGACGAAGAAGGGGGGCGCCATGTCCCCGAAGTCGGAGCACGTGCTGCGCGAGCTGCTCACGATCGGCTTCCGGGCCTATCCGCGCGGGCTCGCCAACGGCATCCTCTTCGCCTCGGTGACGACCGCGCTGCTCTGGGACGGGATGCCGCACGGCATGCTCGCGGTATGGCTCGCGTGCTTCGTGACGCTCGTGACCGCGCGGTTCGGCATCGCGAGGTCGTTCCTGCGCGCCGCGCCGCCCGCCGAAGAGCTCGAGCGCTGGGCGCGGCGCGCGGCCTTCGGCTACGGCGCCACGGGCTTCGCGTGGGGCCTGCTCGCGGCGGCGGCGATGATCTTCGCGCCGCAGGTGCCGCTCTACTCCCTGTGGACCGTGTTCCTCATCGCGATCTTCGCGGTGCTGCAGGCGCAGACCACCGGCTCCCACCCGGTGGTGTTCCGCGCGTTCACCCTCTGCGCGTTCGCGCCGGTGCTGGCCGCCTGCCTGCTGCTGTCGAGCCCCCACTACGCGACGCGCCTGGTCGGCGTGGTGGTGCTCCTCGCCATGTCGCTCCTGGTCGGCCGCAGCGGCAACCGCTACATGGTCGATTCCATCGCCATTCGCAACGAGAACGTCGAGCTGCTGAACGACCTCCGGATCCAGAAGGAGGAGCTCGACCGCGCCAACTCCGCCAAGACGCGCTTCCTCGCCGCCGCGAGCCACGACCTGCGCCAGCCGATGCAGGCGATCGCGCTCCTGGTGGAGAGCCTCCAGGAGCGCGTCCACGAGCCCGGCACGCGCAAGATCGTGGGGAGCATCCGCAGCTCCGTGGTCGCGATGTCCACGCTGCTCGACGAGATCCTCGACATCTCGAAGCTCGACGCGGGCACCGTGAGGCCGCGGCCCGCCGTATTCCCGGCGGCCCGCGTCCTCGATCGCCTGCGCGCCTCCTTCTCCCAGGCGGCCGCGCAGAAGTCGCTCGGGTTTCGCGTGCGCCCCTCGGAGGCGGTGGTCGAGACCGACGAGGTGCTGCTCTACCGCATCCTCGCCAACCTCGTCCAGAACGCGCTTCGCTACACCGAGCGCGGCGGCGTCCTCGTGGGCTGCCGCCGGCGCCCCGAGGGCGTCGCGATCGAGGTGTGGGACACCGGCATCGGGATTCCTTCGGACCAGCTCACCGAGGTCTTCCGCGAGTTCTACCAGGTCGGCAATCCGCAGCGCGACCGGGACCAGGGGCTCGGGCTGGGGCTCGCCATCGTCGAGCGCACCGCGCGCACCCTCGGACTGCCGCTGCGGCTGCGCTCCCGGCTCGGGCGGGGCTCGGTGTTCTCGATCGTGGTCCCGCACGGCGACCCGGCGCGCGTGGGCGCGGCCGAGGCTGCCGCGCCGGAATCGCTCGAGGGCTGCGCCGTGCTCGTGGTCGAGGACGACCGCGACATTCGCGGGGCCATCACGGTGCTGCTCGAGGGATGGCGTTGCAACGTGGCCGTCGCCTCTTCGCCGCCCGAGGTGGACGGCGCGCTCGAGCGCCTCGGCGCGGAGCCCGACGCGATCGTCGCCGACTACCGGCTGCCGGGCGGCGAGAGCGGGGTGCAGCTGATCGCGCGCGTGCGCGAGCGCCATCCCGGCGCGAGCGCCGTGCTGGTCACCGGCGACGTGGCTCCCGAGGTGCTCCAGGAGGCCCAGGCGGCGGGCCTTCCGCTGCTGCACAAGCCGCTGCGCCCCGCGCGCCTGCGCACGCTGCTCGCCGCCGCGCTGCGCCGGCGCCGCGCGAGTCGCCGCGCACCGCCCGCCCAAGAGGTCGCGCGGGAGGCCTCGTGAAGGTCCTGCTGATCGACGACCACCACCTGATCCGCGAAGGCCTGCGGCCGGTGCTGCAGCAGCTCGCCGAGCCGGGCGAGGCGCTCGAGGTGGTCGAGGCCTCGACGTTCCGTGCGGGCCTGGAGGAGGCCGGGCGCCACGCCGACCTCGAGCTCGCGCTCCTCGACCTGCGCCTGCCCGACGTCGCGGGGTTCGAGGCGCTCGCCGAGCTGCAGAGCCGCCATCCGGAGCTGCCCGTGGTCGTGATGTCGGGCGAGGACGACCCCGCGCTCGTGCGCGGCGCGCTCGAGCGCGGCGCCCTGGGCTACATCCCGAAATCGTCGAGCACCGCGGTCGTCCTCAACGCGCTGCGGCTCGTGCTTTCCGGGGGCACCTACGTGCCTCGCGAGATCATGGGAGGCGCGCCGTCCGCGGCGCCCGGTTCCGCGCCTTCGCCCTCCCCCGCGCCGGGCGCGCCCGCGTCGGCCGGCGCGGCCGCCTCGCTCGGCCTCACGCCGCGCCAGGCCGACGTCCTCGCCCTGCTGATCGCCGGCAAGTCCAACAAGGAGATCTGCCGCGCGCTGGGGCTCGCCGAAGGCACGGTGAAGAACCACATCGCCGCGGTCTTCAAGGCGCTCCGCGTGACCACGCGCGTGCAGGCGGTCATCGCCGCGGCGAAGCTCGGCATCCGGGGCTGAGGCGACCGCATCATCCGAAAGTCCTGGGCCGTCCGGCCCGGTCGCGGAGCCCGAACCATCCATCGAGCGGATTTCCCGCGCGGGCGCGTTCGCCTATCGTGCCGCTACTTTCCAACGCGGGAGGGTCCGATGAAGTTCCTTGCCGAGCTGTCCGTGCGCGCGCGCCTCGTCGCGCTCGTCGTGTTCGTCAACGTGCTCATGCTCGCCGGCGTGGGCTACGCCTGGTACGCGATCTCGAGCCTCAACGCGCAGCTCGAGTCGGCCCTCGCCATGCAGGCGCGGCTCGCGGCCACGGGCGACCTCTCGCGCCGCGCGGAGGTCGAGTTCAAGATGCAGGTGCAGGAATGGAAGGACCTCCTGCTCCGCGGCCACGAGGACGGGCTCTACGACAAGTACCTCAGGGCCTTCCGCGACCGCTCCGCGACCGTGGCCGCCGACCTCAAGGCTTTCGCCGAGCAGGCCCAGCAGGTCGGCATCGCTCCGGGCCCCGCCCAGGCGGCGCTTGCCGAGCACGAGGAGCTCGACCGGCGCTACGACGCGGCGCTCCAGGCCTATCGCGCCGACGATCCCGGCACGACCTTCGCGGTCGACCGCGCCGTGCGCGGCATGGACCGGGCCCCCACCGAGCGCATCGGCGACCTGGTGAAGCTCGCGCAGGACCAGGCGCAGCGCCTCACGCAGGAGGCGACGCGCTCGGCTGCGGGCGAGAAGGCGAAGCTCGTGGCGGGGCTCGCGGTGCTCGCCCTGCTCGCCGCGGCCGTGAGCATCGTCGCCGCCTGGCTCACCATCGCGGCGATCCTGCGGCGGCTCGCGCGGGCGACGGAAGTGGCGCGCAACGTCGCCTCGGGCGACCTCGCCACGCACATCGACACCGGCCGCGACGACGAGCTTGGGCAGCTCCTGCGGTCGCTGCGCGACATGAACGATTCGCTGGCCGGCATCGTGGGGCGGGTCCGCGAGTCCGCCGAGAAGGTGAGCAGCGCCGCGACCCAGATCGCCGCGGGCAACACGGAGCTCGCCTCCCGCACCGAAGAGCAGGCCTCGAGCCTCGAGGAGACCGCGGCCTCGATCGAGGAGATGACGGCCACGGTCACGCAGAACGCCGCCAACGCGAACCAGGCGAACGAGCTCGCGGCCTCGGCCGCCCAGGTCGCGCGCCGCGGAGGCACGGCGGTCGAGCAGGTGGTGAAGACCATGGACGGCATCCAGGCGAGCTCGCGCAAGATCGCCGACATCATCGGCCTCATCGATTCCATCGCGTTCCAGACGAACATCCTCGCGCTCAACGCGGCCGTGGAAGCGGCGCGCGCCGGAGACCACGGGCGCGGCTTCGCCGTGGTCGCCGGCGAGGTTCGCGGCCTCGCCCAGCGCTCCGCCGAGGCCGCCCGCGAGATCAAGGCGCTCATCACCGACTCGGTCGAGCGCGTGGATGCCGGCGCGAAGATCGCCGGCGACGCGGGCCAGACGATGGCCGAGATCGTCTCGGGCGTGAGCCGCGTCTCGCAGCTGATCGGCGAGATCGCCGCGGCCTCCCGCGAGCAGAGCTCCGGCATCACGCAGGCGAGCCAGGCGGTGGGCGAGCTCGACAAGACGACGCAGCAGAACGCCGCGCTCGTGCAGGAGTCCACCGCGGCCTCGGAGTCGCTGCGCCGCCTCGCCCTCGAGATGGCGGAGGCGGTGCGCGTCTTCCGCCTGGCCGAGTCGACCGGCGCGATGCCGCAGGCCGCAGCCGCCGCGGCCCCGGTCCCCGCCGTCACCGGACGCCCCGCGCGGCGAACCCGCCGCATCGCGCCGCCCGCGGCCGGGCTCGGCATCCCCGCGAGCCCCGGTCTCGCGCTCGCGTCTCCCGGCCGCACCGAGGAATGGAGGGAGTTCTGACGATGCAAGCCGCTGAAATCCGCGAGAAGCGCGACGAATTCCTGTCGTTCCGCCTGGGCGAGGAGGAATACGCCATCGACATCCTGCAGGTGCGGGAGATCCGCCCCCACGAGACTCCGACACGCATCGCCGGGGCCCCCGACTTCGTGAAGGGCGTGATCAACCTGCGCGGCACGATCGTCCCCATCGTGGACCTGCGCGCGCGCTTCGGGCTTCCGCCGCGGGCCGCCTCCTCCGACCCCGTCGTCATCATCCTCGCGATCGCCGAGCGCCCCCTGGGCATCGTAGTCGACGGGGTGAGCGACGTGGTGGCGCTCGCGGCCGGCGAGATCCGTCCCGCCCCCGTGGAATTCGCGACCCTCGTGGAACGGGGATTCGTGCGCGGCCTCGCCCCGATCGACGAGCGGCTCCTCATCGTCGTGGACCTCGTCGCGCTGCTCGGGGACCCGGCACCCGCAGAGCGGCAGGCCGCATGAGGGCGCCCAGCGTCGTGAGCGCCGAGCTCGCGCTCGGCATGGCCCTCGCTCTCGAATCGAGCGAGTCCGACATCGGCCGCGCGCAGGCCCTGCTGCTCGACCCCCTCGCCGCGAGCGAGCCGGCCCTGCAGCTGCTCGCGAGGGCGCTCGCCCGGATCGAGACGGTGCGGCTCGCGCTCGACGAAGCCGGGACGCGAAGCCTCGACTGATGGCCGCGCGCGTCCTCCTCGCCGGGCTCCTGCTCGCGGCGCTCGCCCCCGCCGCCGAGCCCGCCGCGGCGCCCCCCGAGCGCCTCGTGGTGGTCACCGACGACCACTATCCGCCCTACCTCTTCCGGGACGGCAAAGGGCGCCTGCAGGGCATCGTGGCGGACAAGTGGGAGCTCTGGTCCGAGCGCACGGGCGTGCCCGTCGAGGTGCGCGGCAAGAGCTGGGTCGGCGCCCAGGCGAGCGTGCGCGACGGCGAGGCCGACGTGGTGGACCTGCTCACGTACGCGCCTCCGCGCGCCGGCGCCTTCGAGTTCTCCCGGGACTCGGAGCGCACGCAGGCGCGCGTGTACTTCGATCGCTCGCTCGGGGGCATCACCAGCGACGCCTCGAGCCTGCGCGGCTTCGTCGTGGGGGCGAAGGCCGGCGGCGCGTGCGCCGAATGGATGAGGGACCGCGGCGTGGAAGACATCCGCGCGTATCCCGACTCCGAGTCGCTCGTGGCCGCGGCGGGCGCAGGCCACGTGAAGCTCTTCTGCATGGACGAGCAGGTCGCGGACTACTTCCTCTATCGCCAGGGCCTGTCGGGAAAGTTCCGCCAGACGCAGCCCCTTTATTCCGCCTACCTGCACTGGGCCGTGCGCGCCGGCAACGCGCCGCTTCGCGACTTCGTCCAGGCCGGGTTCGACCGCATCCCGCGCGGCGACCTCGAGGCCATCGACACGAAGTGGTTCGGCAACCCGTTGCGCTCGGCGATCGACCTGCGGCTTCTCTACGCCCTCGGCATGGTACCCATCGCGCTCGTCGCGCTGTCGGCGGCGCTGATGCTGTGGAACCGGGGGCTGCGGCTGCGGCTGGAAGCGCGGGCGCGCTACTTCTCCACCCGCGATCCGCTCACGGAGCTCCCCGCCCGCGCGCTGCTGCACGACCGGCTCGCGCAGGAGCTCGCCCGCGCCGATCGCACCGGCGGCATCGTCGCCGTGCTCTTCGTCGACCTCGACCGCTTCAAGGCGGTGAACAACACCTTCGGCCACGCCTGGGGCGACCGGGTGCTGCGGGAGACAGCGAGCCGTCTGCAGCGCTGCGTGGGCGGCGCCGACACCGTCGGGCGCATCAGCAGCGACGAGTTCGTGATCGTGCTCTCCGACCTCGCCCGCGCCGACGAGGCGGGAGCTTTCGCGCGCCGCGTGCTCGCCGAGCTGCACCGCCCTTACGCCGTCGACGGACAGTCGGTCTACTGCACGGCGAGCATCGGCATCGCGGTGCACCCCGGCGACGGGTCCACCGCCTCCACGCTGATCCAGAACGCCGACATCGCCATGTACCGGGCGAAGGAGCGCGGGCGCAACGGCTTCCAGTTCTTCCTTCCCGAGATGCACCAGCGCGCGGTGCGCCGCCTGCGGATCGAGACGGCGCTGCGCGGGGCGCTCGAGCGCGAGGAGTTCCTGCTGCAGTACCAGCCCAAGGCGGACGTGCGCTCGGGGGCGGTGACGGGCTACGAGGCGCTGCTGCGCTGGCGGCACCCCGAGTTCGGCCTGCTCTCGCCGGGCGAGTTCGTGCCCGTGCTCGAGGACACCGACCTCATCGCCCCGGTGGGCGAATGGGTCCTGCGCGAGGCCTGCGGCCAGATCGCGAGCTGGCGCGCGAGCGGCCTCGACGTCCCGCACGTCGCGGTAAACCTGTCGGCGCGGCAGTTCCGCATGAAGGGCCTCGACGCGACCGTCGCCCGCATCGTGGAAGAAGCGGGGATCGGCCCGGGCCTGCTCGAGCTCGAGCTCACCGAGTCGCTGCTCATGCAGGAGCCGGAGGAGGCGGTGCGCACGCTCGCCAACCTCAAGCGCTACGGCGTGCGCATCGCGGTGGACGACTTCGGCACCGGCTACTCGAGCCTCGCCTACCTCAAGCGCTTCCCCATCGACGCGCTCAAGATCGACCGGGCCTTCGTCTCGGACGCCACCGCGAACCCCGACGACGCCGCGATCACGCTCGCCATCATCAACCTGGGGCACAGCCTGGGGCTCACGGTCGTGGCCGAGGGCGTGGAGAACGAGGCCCAGCTCGCGTTCCTGCGCGAGCACGGCTGCGACGAGATGCAGGGATTCCTCTTCAGCCCGCCGCTGCCGGCCGAGGAGATTGCCCGACGCACTCCCGAGTCTCCGCCGGCGGCCGCCGCGTCCCTTCGCGAAGCAACCGCCTGAAGGCGCGGGGGCGGACCGCACCCCCGCCCGGAGCTAGGCGGCCTCGCGCCGCAGCTCGCGGCGCACCCACTCGACGAACTCGCGCGCCTCGGGGCGGTCCTGCGCCCGGGGCGCGACGATGGCGTGGAAGCCCCGCCCCACGTTGCGCGGCGGGCCGAAGAGCGCCACGAGCCGTCCCTGCCGGATGTAGTCCTCGGAGAGACTCATGCGGCCGAGCGCCACGCCCTGCCCGTGCAGCGCCGCCTGCAGCACCTGGTCGTACTGGTCGAAGGCGAGCGTGCCCGAGGGCTCGAGCTCCTCCACGCCCGTCGCTTCGAGCCACGCGGCCCACGACAGCCACGGGAAGCGCCCCGCGGGATCGTGGAAGTTGAGCAGGAGGTGGTGGCGCAGGTCCGCGGGCCGGCGCAGGGGGCGCCCCGCGGCGCGCGCCTCCTTCGCGTAGCCCGGGCTGCAGACGGCGGCGAGATGCTCGCTCACCAGGTGCACCGCGCCCGCGGGCACTCGGTCGAGGGCGCAATCGCGGATCGCCACGTCGATGCCGAGGCGCTCCATGTCCACCACGTCGTGGGTCGCCGTGACGCGCACGTCCACGCGCGGATGCGCCTTGCGCCAGCGCGCGATGCGGGGAACGAGCCACATCGAGGCGAAGGAGACCGTCGTGGTGACCGTGAGGACGTGGCCCCCCCGCGAGTCGCGCAGCCTGCGCGTGGCTTCGCGCACGCCGTCGAGCGCGAGGGCGACGCCCCGGAGGAACGCCTGGCCCTCGGCGGTGAGCGCGAGCGCCTTGTGGCGCCGCTCGAAGAGGCGCGCGCCCAGGAACTCCTCGAGCGCCTGGACCTGGCGGCTCACGGCCGACTGGGTGAGGAAGAGCTCCGCCGCCGCCTTCGTGAAGCTCAGGTGGCGCGCGGCGGCCTCGAAGCCGCGCAGCAGGTCGAGGGGGGGCAGCTCGCGGTGCGGATTAGCCATTCCCAAAGCGCATGCAACGGATGCGGGAAATTCGTTTGCGGCCGCTCTGCACATGGCAAAAACTGCGGCCTCGAGGTTCCATTTTGCATGCGTGTGGATCATTCAGCAAGGAGGCTTCCATGGAGCTGCTCGTGAAGGCGCCGGTGCTCGAAATGTCGGAAGGGCAGGTCGTCACGCTCGTCGACGCGGCGGGCACCCGCATCGCCGCGCGTCGCGGCACGGTCTGGATCACCGAGGAAGGCGGTCGGGACGACCACATCCTCGCCGCCGGCGAGGCGCTCGTGGTCGGTCGCGCGGGCCGCACCGTCGTGCAGGCGCTCGCCCCCTCGCGCATCGCGATCCGCGAGGCGGATGCGGCCGCGAACGACGCGCGCTGCTAGCCCGGGAGCCCGCCATGGCCACCGCGATCCTCTCCGGGCGCGCCGGCGCTCTGCTGCGGGCCTGCGCGACCCTCCTCGAGCGCGCGGCCGATCGCCTCGAGCGCCCGGTCGCGCGGACGCTCGCGCTCGAGCGGGTCGTCCCCCGCGGCTCCGGCGCCGGGAGCGCGGCGTCCTACGCCGAGCGGCTCGCCGAAATGCGCGAGCGCCACCACATCCCGTACTACTGAGGATCGCTCGCGGGCTGGGGACCCCGCTCGAGCAGCATCGCGTCGCCGTAGCTGAAGAAGCGGTAGCGCCGCGCGATGGCGTGGGCGTAGGCCCGCCGGATGGTATCGACGCCGGCGAAGGCCGAGACGAGCATGAGCAGCGTCGAGCGCGGCAGGTGGAAGTTGGTGAGCAGCCGCTCGACCACGCGGAAGCGGTATCCCGGAAGGATGAAGAGCCGTGTCTCCGCGGTCCCCGCGGCGAGCGTCCCCGAGGCCGCCGCCGATTCGAGCGCGCGAAGCGTCGTCGTCCCCACCGCGAGCACGCGCCCGCCGCGCGCCTTCGCCGCGGCGATGGCTTCGACCGTCGCCTGCGGCACGCCGTACCACTCCGCGTGCATCACGTGCCGCGCGGGATCGTCCTCGCGCACCGGCTGGAACGTCCCCGCGCCCACGTGCAGCGTCACGGTGGCGATCGTCGCGCCCTTCGCACGCAGCGCGTCCAGGGTCTCCGCGTCGAAATGCAGGCCCGCGGTGGGCGCGGCCACCGCGCCGGGGACGCGCGCGTACACCGTCTGGTAGCGGCGCTCGTCCTCCGCGGCCGCCTCGTGGGTGATGTAGGGCGGGAGCGGCACCTCGCCCCACGCCTCGAGCACGTCGAGGACCGGCCCGTCGAGGAAGAGGAGCTCGAAGAATTCGCCCTGGCGCCCGAGCACCTCCACCACGCCGCCGCGCGCCAACCGGATCTGCCGTCCGGGCTTCGGCGCCTTGCTCGCGCGCACGTGGGCGAGCGCGCGCGAGGCGTCGAGGACGCGCTCGACGAGGATCTCGACTTCGCCCCCCGAGTCCTTGCGCCCGTGCAGCCGCGCCTTGATCACCCGCGTGTCGTTCACGACGAGCACGTCGGAAGGCGCCACCCGCGACACGATGTCGCGGAAGGCGAGATCCTCCATGCGCCCCGTCGCGCCGTCGACGTGCAGCAGGCGGCTCGCGGAGCGCTCGGGCGCGGGATGCTGCGCGACGAGATCGGGCGGCAGGTCGTAGTCGAAGTCGGCGAGGCGCACGCGCCATTATGCGAAAATTCGCGCTTCGGCCCACGACGAGCGGCCGGGATGGCGGAACTGGTAGACGCACGGGACTCAAAATCCCGCGGTGGCGACACCATGTGGGTTCGATTCCCACTCCCGGCACCACGACGCGAAGCAGGGCGGCCGCAGGAGGAGTCGGCGTCCGGCGCGGCGCGAAGCGCGCTACACTGCGCCTCGCCCAGCCACCGTCTCCGGAGGTGCCGTGCGCAAGGTGCTCTTCATCTTCAGCGTGCTCTCCGACGGCGACGTCGAGTGGCTCGCGCAGGCCGGCGAGCGCGTCCACGTCGACCCGCCGATGGTGGTGGTGCCCCTGGGGACGAGCCCCGATCACGTCTACTTCGTCCTCGAGGGACGCCTCGCGATCCGCACGCGCACGGGCGAGACGATCGCCGCGCTCGAATCGGGCGAGATCGTGGGCGAGATGACGCTCGTCGATCCCGCGCCGACCGTGGTCTCGGTCGAAGCGGCTGCGGAGTCCACGCTGCTGCGCATCCCGCACGCGGCGCTGCGCGAGAAGCTCGCCTCCGACCTCGCCTTCGCGGCGCGCTTCTACCGGGCGCTGTGCGTGTTCCTCGCCGACCGCGTGCGCAACACCACGCAGCGCCTCGGTTACGGCAGCGGCCCCGAGGAGCGCCACGCCCGCGACGAGCTCAACGAGGAGCTGCTCGACAACGTCCACCTGGCCGGCGCGCGGTTCGAGCGCATGCTCAAGCGCCTTTCGGGCTGAAGCGAGTGCCGGCCGAGGATCCGGAGATCTTCCGCAAGGCGGCGCTCGAGCGCCTCGCCTCGCCCGAGCGCCTCGACGAGCGCCTGCGGCTGCCCGGCTTTCCTCCGCTGCTCGTCGCGCTCGCGGTCGCCTTCGTCGCCGCGGCCGCATCCTTCGGCGCATGGCTGCTGCTGGCGCGATAGGCGCCGCGGCGGCTCCGGCCCCGGGGCCGGGGGCGCCGCGGCTTCCCGACACGCCCCTCGAGCGCACGCCCACGATCCTCCAGCTCGAGGCGGTCGAGTGCGGGGCGGCCGCGCTCGCGATGGTGTACGCGCACCACGGGCTGCACGTCCCGCTCGAGCGCATGCGCATCGAATGCGGCGTGACGCGCGACGGAAGCAAGGCGGGCGCGCTGCTGCGCGCCGCGCGCGCCCGCGGGATGACCGCGCGCGGCTTCCGCAAGGAGCCCGAAGAGCTCGCGGAGCTGCCGCTGCCCGCGATCCTGTTCGTGAACTTCAACCACTTCGTGGTGCTGGAGGGATTCCGCCGCGGACGCGCGTGGCTCAACGACCCCGCGCGCGGCCGCCGCCGCGTCGAGGCCGCCGAGCTCGACCAGATGTTCACCGGCGTGGTGCTCACGTTCGAGCCCGGGCCGGATTTCCGCCGCGGCGGCGAGGCGCCCTCCACCGTGCGCTCGCTCGCGCGCTACCTCGAGGGGCTGAAGCTCGCGGTCGCGGCCACGTTCTCGCTGGGGCTCGCCCTCGTCCTGCCCGGGCTCGCGATCCCGTGGATCCTCGGGCGCTTCGTCGACGAGGTGCTCGTCGCGCGCTCGGGGGCGGTCGCGGCTCCGCTCCTCGGCGAGCTCGTCCTTGCGGCGCTCGCACGGGCGCTGCTGCTGCGCCTGCAGGCCGGCCTCGTCACGAGCGCCTTCGCCCGCGCCGCCCGCGCGAGCGCGCGGCGCTTCATGGCCCACGCGCTCGCGCTTCCGATGGCCTTCTACGCGCAGCGCTCGCCGGGCGAGCTCGCCGCGCGCGTCGCCCTCAACGAGCGGGCGGTGGAGACGCTCTCGAACGACCTCGCGCGCCTCGCGCTCGACGCCGTCACGGCGGCCTTCTACCTCGCGCTCATGCTCCACCTCGAGGCAACCCTCGGCCTCGTGGCGCTCGCGTGCTTCGCCCTCGAGCTTGCCGCCTGGCGCGCGCTCCTGCGCCGCACCGCCGAATCGTCCCAGGAGCTTTCCGTGCAGGCCGGGCGCCTCGCGGGCCTCGCCACCGGCGGCATCTCGAGCATCGAGACGCTGAAGGCGGGCGGCCAGGAGGGCGCGCTCTTCGTCAAATGGATCGGCCTGCAGGTGCGCCTCGCGAACGCGGCGACGCGCGCCCGGCGCTTCATGCTCACCGTCGGCCAGGCGCCCGCGCTCCTCTCCCTCGCCGGGCAGCTCGCGGTGCTGGGGATCGGCGCGGCGCGCATCGTCCAGGGCGCCTTCAGCGTGGGCGACCTCGTCGCCTTCCAGGTGCTGCTCGCCGGCTTCACCGCGCCCGCGCACGCGCTCTTCGCCCACACGCAGCAGCTCCAGTCGCTGCGCGGCGACCTCGCGCGGCTCGACGACGTGCTGCGTCACGAGGCGGAGATCGCCGGAATCGCGCACGGATCGCCCGTTTCCGAACCGGATGGCGGGGACCGCTCCCGGCTCCAGGGGCTGCTCGAGTTCCGCGACGTCACCTTCGGCTACGACCGCGACGCGCCAGCGCTCGTCGAGGGCCTGTCCTTCACCGTGCGCCCCGGCGGGCGCGTGGCCCTCGTGGGCGCTTCGGGGTGCGGCAAGTCCACCGTCGCGCGCCTGGCCGCCGGCCTCTACGCGCCGTGGAGCGGCGCCATTCTCGTCGACGGCGAGCCCCGCGAGCGCCATGGGCGCGCGCGGCTGGCCACCGCCCTCGCCTGGGTCGACCAGGACATCGCGCTCTTCGAGGGCAGCGTGCGCGACAACCTCACGATGTGGGACGAGGCCGACGACGCGTCGCTTCACGCGGCGCTGCGCGACGCCGTCCTCGAGGAGGACATCGCGCTGCGCGGCGCGGGCCTCGCCGCGCCGCTCCAGGAAGGCGGGCGGAACCTGAGCGGCGGCCAGCGCCAGCGCCTCGAGATCGCGCGCGCCCTCGCGAAGGATCCGTCGATCCTGGTCCTCGACGAGGCCACCAGCGCCGTCGATCCCGCCACCGAGGCGCGCATCGAGGCGAACCTGCGGCGCCGGCGCGTCTCCTGCCTCGTGGTGGCGCACCGCCTGTCCACCGTGCGCGACGCCGACGAGATCCTCGTGCTCGACGGCGGCCGCGTGGTCGAGCGCGGAACGCACGCGCAGCTCATGGCGCTCGCCGGCGGGCGCTACGCGCGCCTCGTCGCCTCCGAGGGCGCCCGATGACCCCCTCGGACCCGGGCATCTCGCTCAAGGCCACCACGCTCGAAGCGGCGCTCGGCCTGCTCGCGCCCGCGCTCGGCGTCGCATTCGAGGCCGGCCCCGAGCTCCCGGAAGAGGCCGCCGAGGCGATCGAGGCGCTCGCGCTTCCCGCGGGCCTGCGCTCGCGGCGCACGATGCTCGACGCGGGATGGTGGCGCGAAGCGGGCGGGCCGATGATCGCCCGCGTGGCCGAGCGCAGGCGCATCCCCCGCGAGCCCGGCACCGCTCCTTCCGGAAGTCCTTCCCTCGCCGCGGGCACTGGATGGGTGGCGCTGGTGCCGGCCGCGCGCGGCTACCACATGAGGGCGATCGGCCTCGAGGGACGCGCGGTCGAATGGCGGGTCGACGCGCGCGTCGCCGAGCGCCTCGCGCCCTTCGCCTTCGCGTTCCACCGGCGTTTCGAGCCGCGCGCGCTCCGCGCCCGCGACGTCCTGCGCTTCGCGCTCGCGCCGGGCGCGGGCGACCTCGCGGCGCTCCTCGGCGCGGGACTGGCCGCCGCGCTCGTGGGGCTCATCCCGCCCGTGGCCACCGGGTGGCTCGTCGACCGCGCGATCCCCGCGCGCGCGCCGGGCCTCATCGTCGCGGTGCTCGCGGGGCTCGGCGTGGCCGGAATCGCGCTCGTCGCCCTGGACGCGCTGCGCAGCCTCGCGATCCTGCGCTTCGAGGCACGCGCCGGCGTGGCGATGCAGGCCGCGATCGTCGACCGCGTGGTCTCGGCGCCCGCGTCGTTCTTCCGCGGCTTCTCGAGCGGAGACCTCGCGCTGCGCATGGGGTCGGTCAACGCCGTCGAGCGCACGCTCACCGGGTCGGCCATCGGCTCCTTCGTCACCTCTCTCTTCCTGCTCGCGAACGTCGCCGTCATGCTCTCCTACAGCGTCGCGCTCACCCTCGGCGCCTCGGTCGTCGTCGCGCTGGTCGTGGCGGTGTCCACGCGGCTCGGCCTCGCGCGCGCGCGCCTGGGCCCGCGCATCGAGGCGCTCGACGCGAACGTGGCCTCCCTCGCGTTCGAGCTGTTCGCGGGGATCGCGAAGCTGCGCGCGGCCGCCGCGGAGGGACGCGCGCTCGAGCGCTGGAGCGCGCGCTACGACGAGCTGCGCCGCGCCGACACCGACTCGGCGCACCTCACCAACCGCGAGACGGTGCTGGTGAGCCTGCTGCAGCCGCTCGCCACCGCGCTCGTGCTGGCGCTCGCGTGGCGCGCGCTGGGGGGCCCGCGCGCGCTCACCGCCGGCGAGTTCGTCGGCTTCCACGCGGCGATGTTCGGGCTGCTGGGCGCCGTGCAGGCCCTGGTCGGCACGGGGCTCGACCTCGCCCAGCTCAAGCCCGTGTGGGACCGGGCGCGGCCGATCCTCGAGGTCCTGCCCGAGGACGGCTCCGCGGGGACCGAGCGCCACGATCCCGCCGGCGCGATCGCCCTCGAGGGCGTCGCGTTCGCCTACCCGGGCGGCCCCGAGGTGCTGTCCGGCATCGACCTCGAGGTGCGGCCCGGGGAATTCGTCGCGGTCGTGGGCTCGAGCGGATCGGGGAAGTCGACGCTGCTGCGGGTGCTCCTCGGCTTCGAGCGCCCCGCGCGAGGCGGCGTGCGCTACGACGGCCGCGACCTGCGCGCGCTCGACGTGCCGTGGCTGCGGCGCCGCATCGGGACGGTGCTCCAGGACGGACGGCTATGGCCCGGCGATCTCTACTCCAACATCGCGGGGGCGGCCAACGCGAGCGTGGAGGCGGCGTGGACGGCCGCGCGGCACGCGGGCCTCGGCGCCGAGATCGAGGCGATGCCCATGGGCATGTACACGCTGGTGGGCGAAGGGCTCAGCACGCTTTCGGGCGGCCAGCGCCAGCGCGTGCTCGTCGCGCGCGCGCTGGTGGGCGAGCCGCGCATCCTGCTGCTCGACGAGGCGACGAGCGCTCTCGACAACCTCTCCCAGGCGGCGGTGATGGAAGCGCTCGCGCGGCTCCGGGCCACGCGCGTGGTCATCGCCCATCGCCTCGACACGGTGCGCGCGGCCGACCGCATCGTCGTCCTCGAGCGGGGGCGGATCGTCCAGCAGGGAACCTTCGCCGAGCTCGCCGCGCGCGATGGGCCGTTCGCGGCCCTCCTCGCCCGGCAGGTGGCCTGAATCAGTCCTTCTTGGACTTCGGGTCGACCGAGGCGAGCTTCGCCCCTGCGAGGTCCGGCTTGTCCCGCTGCGCCGTGACGACGATGGTCTCCATCTTCACCACCTTGGTCTTCTCGGGCTCGCGGTGCGCGGTGACGACGATGGTCCCCATCTTCCGCACCTCCTGGCCGCCCGAAACGCGGTCGAGTTGCTGGTCGGAGAGCTCGCCGTCGCGGGCGCCGGTCTTCTTCGTGTCCTTCTTGTCGGTCATGGGACCTCCTTCGGACGAAAGGGCAGGCAAAGATAGCACGACCGCGGGATCGCCGCTCTGCCGAATATTCACGGTTCGCGGCGCCGAAAGCGCGCTTCGTCGCGCGCGCCGCACCGGCCGGGAAAATCGGGGACAATGCGATCATGCCGGAACCGGACCGCGACTTCGTCGAGCGCGAGTACAACAACCGCGCGCACGTGCCCGACTACCCGGCCTACTTCGCCCGCTGGGAGCGGGATTCGCGGTACGTGCGCTCGACGCTGCCCGCGCGCCTCGACCTTGCCTACGGGCCCGAGGAGCGCCAGCGCATCGACCTCTTCCCCGCCGCGGGGATGCGCGGCACCCTCGTCTTCATCCACGGCGGCTACTGGCGCTCGCTCGACAAGGACATGTTCTCGTGGCTCGCGGCGCCCTTCGTGGCCGCCGGCATCGGCGTCGCCCTGCCCCGCTACCGCCTCGCTCCCGCCGCGGGAATCGAGCAGATCGTGGACGACGCCATCGCCGCCGTGAACTGGCTCTTCGAGAACGGGCCGGCCCACGGGATGGCGACGGAGCGCGTGGTGCTCAGCGGCCACTCCGCGGGCGGGCACCTCGCCGCGGCGGTCTTCGCCGCGCCGCGCGAGCGCCTGCGCTTCGATCCGGCGCGCATCGTCGGGGGGCTGCCGGTGAGCGGCGTGTACGAGTTCGAGCCGCTGCGCCACTTCAGCTTCAACGCCGACTTCCGCCTCGACCCCGGCGCGGTCGCGCGCCTCGACCTCGCCGGCCGGCCGCGCGCGATCGCCGCTCCGCTCGTGGTCGCCGCGGGCGCCGCGGAGACCTCCGAGTTCCGACGGCAGTCCCGGGTGCTCGCGGAGGCGTGGCGACCGCAGGTCTCGGCGCTCCTGATGCTCCCGGGGCTGCACCACTTCAACATCGTCGACGCCCTCGCCGAGCGGGGCCAGGCGCTGCACGAGGCGGCCCTCGCCTTCTTCGCCCCGGGGGGCGCCGCCGGAACCGCCGCGTGAGCCGCATCCTCGCGACCTATCGCCTGGAGGTCGAGGAGGCCGCGGTCGAGCCGCGCGCCCGGGCGCTCGCCGTGGAGCAGAGCGTCGAGATGCCGCTCGAGGCGATCGGCGAGCGGCGCGTGCTCGACGAGGTGGCCGCGCGCGTCGAATCGATCCGGCCGGCGGATGGCGCCTTCGAGGTGGTGCTCGGCATCGCGGCCGCGACCACCGGCCCCGAGGCCTCGCAGCTCATGAACATGCTGTTCGGCAACTGCTCGCTGCAGCCCGACGTGGAGCTCGTGGACGTCGCTTTCCCGCAAGGGTACGAGCGGGCCTTCGCCGGGCCGCGCTTCGGGATCGAGGGCATCCGCCGCGCCGCGCGCGTCGCGGGCCGGGCGCTCACCGGCACGGCCCTCAAGCCCCAGGGCTCGAGCGTGGGTCAGCTCGCCGCGCTCGCCCGCACGTTCGCGCTCGCCGGCATCGACGTGATCAAGGACGACCACGGCCTCGCCGACCAGGGCTTCGCGCCGTTCGCCGAGCGCGTTCCCGCCGTGCAGCGTGCGATCGAGGCGGCCAACCGCGAGACGGGCGGACACACGATCTACGCGCCCACGTTCTCGGGAAGCCCCGCGGCGCTGGCGGCGCAGGCGCGCCTCGCGCGCGAGTGCGGCGTGGCGATGGCGCTCGTCGCTCCCATGCTCGTCGGCATCCCGGCGTTCGTCGAGTTGCAGGCGACGCTCGGCGTTCCCGTCATGGCGCATCCGGCCTTCGGGGGCGCGACCCGAATCGCCCCGCCGCTGCTGCTGGGCAGCCTCTTCCGCCTCTTCGGCGCCGACGCGGCCATATTCCCCAACCACGGCGGCCGCTTCGCCTACGACCGGGCCACCTGCCTCGCCATCGCCGGGAATGCCCGCCGCCCGTGGAGCGGCGTGCGCCCCGCGCTGCCCGTGCCCGCGGGCGGCATGACCGTCGAGCGCGTGCCGGAGATGATCGAGGGTTACGGGAAGGACGCGATGCTGCTCATCGGCGGGGGGCTCCTGGTCGCCCGCGAGCGCCTCCTCGAGCGCGCGCGCGAGTTCGTCGCCGCCGTCGCCCGGTAGAATCGATCCATGGACGAGGGGCGCAAGCCGCTGGTGCGGCACCACACGGGGCAGTTCCGCTGGGAGGCGGTGGACGTGCTGCGCTACAAGGACGAGGGCAGCGCCACCTTCCGCGACGTGACGCGCCAGGTCCTGTTCGAGGACGGCGGGCTGCCCGCGCAGCTTCGCTACTTCGAGGTGGCGCCGGGCGGATGGACCACGCTCGAGCGCCACGAGCACGTGCACGCGGTCATGGTGATCCGCGGCCGGGGCCAGTGCCTGGTCGGCGACCGGGCCTACGACATCGGCCTGCACGACCTGGTGAGCGTGCCGCCGATGACGTGGCACCAGTTCCGCGCGGCCCCCGACGAGCCGCTGGGTTTCCTCTGCCTCGTCGCCGCGGAGCGCGATCGCCCGCAATTGCCCCCGCCCGGCGAGGCCGAGGCCATCGCGCGACCGCTCGCCGGCAAGTGAGGCCCGCCGGCCGCGGTGTAACAATTTGTTTTTCGTGACCACCGTTCGCTCCCCGGCGCGTTGTTCCGGGTGACGGGACGAGCGGCACCCCGCCGCGCGCCCCGCATCACGACAACGGGAAGGAGAGCGACATGCTGAAGAAACCCCTGGCGATCGCCGGCACCGCGGCGGCACTGGCCGCGGCCACCTTTTCGACCCAGGCGTCGGCGGCGGATCCGCTCGCCGGCGCGCTCATCGGCGGCAGCATCGGCGCGGTCATCGGCCACGGCGCCGGAGGCCACGAGGGAGCGGCCGTAGGCGGGCTGCTCGGCGCCCTGGTCGGCTCGAGCATCGCGGCGAGCTCCGGCCCGTACTACGCGGGCGGTTACTACGCCCCGCCCCCGCCGGCCTACTCTCCGCCCGCACCGGCCTATTACGCGCCCGCCCCGGCGTACTACGCCTCGGTGCCGGTCTATTACGGCCCGACCGTGGTGTACAAGACCTATCCCTATCACTACGGGCACACCTACGCGGTCCGCCACGACGGGCATTACCGGCGCTAGCGCAGGAAACCGCCGCCAACGCCCGGCGGGCAGTCGCACCCGCTAGCGGGTGATGACCACGAGGACGCTGCAGGGCGAGTGCTCGATCAGGGTCTTCGAGACCGAGCCGCGCCACCAGCGCGCGGCCCAGCTGTCCAGGTGCTTGTGGCCGACGACGATCAGCTCGGCGTCCACCTCGCGCGCGTAGCGGGTGATCTCGTCCACGGCATCACCCATGACGACCTCCCCGCGCACCTTGTGGCCCGATTCCGTGAGGCGGTGCAGGCCTTCGCCGAGGATCGCCTCGTAGCGCTTGCGCTCCTCCTCCTCGCCCCGGCTGTCGTACACGAAGCCCTCTCCGCCGATGAGGGCGGCCGGCGGCGGCATCACCGCCACGAGGAAGAGCTCGGCCTTGGACCACTGCGCGAGCTCGTCGCAGTCGAGCAATGCCTTCTGCCCGGGCTTCGACCCGTCGTAAGCGAGCAGGATGCGCTTGTACATTGTGCCCTCCCCGTGCGTCCGGCCATTCTAGACGGCTCCGGGGGAAAGGGGCAGCGGGCTAGTCGGCGGCCCGGTCGAGGGCCTCGGCGAGCGCGGCGAGGGGCGCGGCTTCCGCATCCGAAACGGCGTGGAACGCCATGCCGCCGTGGACCCAGCGCACGATCGAATAGCCCTGGCGGATCGCCGCGCGCGGGGCCGTGTCCGGCGATCCCGGCGCGGGCCAGACGAAGACGTTGATCACGTGCAGGCGATAGCGGTAGGCGAGGGCGGCCACGGGCCGGCCGCCCACGTAGTCGAGACGTCCGCCGGCGAGCGGGAAACCCGCGGCCGCGAGGTCGTGGACGGGCGGCGAGAAGTCGAGCTTGCCGGCGAACCACGGCTTCACCGTGTGCTGGTCGGACGAGGCCACGTCCTCGAGGTGGCCCGGCATGAGCGACCTCACGTGGGCGGCCACGAGGTCGCGCTCCACGAGCGACTCGGCCGAAGGCGCCGCGTCGAGGAGGGCGAGGTTCCAGCTCACCGCCGCGACCGCCGCGAACGCGCCGGCGAGCGCAACGGCCCTCCACAGCGCCGGGCGCCGCTCCTCCCGCGCCGCGGCCGCGACCGAGGCGCGCACGCGTGCGCGCAGCTCCTCGGGGGCGCGATGGTAGGTCGCGTCGCGCGCGATCATCGGCTCGTCGTCGTCTTCGCGCGTCGCCATCTCAGGACGCCTTCCTCATCCGGATCTCCAGCAGCCGGCGCAGCAGCTCGCGACCGCGAGCGAGGCGCGACATCACCGTGCCGATGGGCACGCCCGCGATCGCGGCGATCTCCTTGTAGCTCAGGTCCTCCAGCTCGCGCATCACGAGCACCTCGCGATAGGCCACGGGCAGGTCCTCGAGCGCCTGGTTCACGAGCTTGCGGTTCACGCTCTGCAGCACGATCACCTCGGGATTGGTCTCGGCCGGCGCCGCGTGGCCCGCGACCTCGGCCTCCGCCGCGACCGCCGCCGCGTCGTCGAGCGCGAGCACTTCCGCCGGCCGGTTCTTCTGCAGCCACGTGTAGCCCGCGTTGCGCACGATCGCGAGCAGCCACGCCCGCGCGTCCCCGCCCCTCAGGCCCTCGAAATAGCGGAAGGCGCGCAGGTACGCCTCCTGCACCACGTCCTGCGCGTCCTGGTCGTTGCGGGTGAGCCACCGCGCCAGGTTGTAGGCGGCGTCGAGGTGGGGCAGGACGCTCTTCTCGAAGCGGGCGTGGAGGGTCATGGTCGTCGCAGGGGAGAAGACCTCCGGCGCCGCGATTCTATTCCCGGGAAATTCGCGCCGCAGCAGGAATTTCGCGGGGCCCGCGCCGGTATTGCGGGAACGGGGCCCGTCCGCCCCGGCCCTTCCATTCCCCGCGAGGAGACTCCTCATGAAGATCGACCGCCGCCGGTTCCTCCAGCTGGGCGCCCTCGGAGGGGGCGCCGTGCTCGCCTCGGGCCTCGCCGGATGCGCCTCCTTGGCCGACTCCGACGACGACGACTTCTACTTCGTGCAGCTCTCGGATTCCCACTGGGGCTTCCAGGGACCGAAGGTGAATCCCGACGCGCGGGGAACGCTCCCCAAGGCGGTGGCGGCGGTGAACGCCCTTCCGGTGCGGCCCGACTTCATCGTCTTCACGGGCGACCTCACGCACACGACCGACAACCCCGTCGAGCGCCGCCGGCGGCTGGCGGAATTCCGCGACATCGTTGCGGGGCTCGACGTGAAGACGGTGCACTTCATGGCCGGCGAGCACGACGCCGCGCTCGACCACGGCAAGGCGTGGATGGAGTTCTTCGGGCCGACGCACTACACGTTCGACCACAAGGGCGTGCACTTCATCGCGCTCGACAACGTCTCGGACCCCGCCGCGCGCCTGGGCGACGAGCAGCTCGCGTGGCTCGCGGCCGACCTCGCCGCGCAGCCGCAGGAGGCGCGCATCGTCGTGTTCGCGCATCGCCCGCTGTTCGACCTCGCGCCGCAGTGGGACTGGGCGACGCGCGACGGCGCGAAGGCGATGGAGCTGCTCCTGCCCCGCACGAACGTGACGGTGTTCTACGGCCACATCCACCAGGAGAATCACCACATGACGGGGCACATCGCCCACCACTCCGCGAGGTCGCTCATCTTCCCGTTGCCCGCGCCGCTGTCGCAGCCCAAGCGCGAGCCGATCCCCTGGGATGCGGACCATCCCTATCGCGGCCTCGGCTTCCGCGAGATCGAGGCGGAGGATGGCGGGGCGAAGCTCGCCCTGTCCGAAATGCCGATCGGGAGGGCCTGAGCCGTGCGCCGGGAACGCCGATTGTTCCTCGCGGCGGGGCTCGTCGCGCTCGCCGCGGGTGCCGGAGCGCTCGCGCAATCCAGGCCCCGCGTGATCAAGGTCGTCGCCCGAAGGTTCGTCTTCACGCCCAACCGCATCGAGCTGCGCAAGGACGAGCCCGTGGTCTTCGAGCTCACGACCGAGGACGTATTCATGGGCTTCAACGTCCCGGACTTCAGCGTGCGCAGCGACATCGTGCCGGGCAGGACCCAGCGGCTGTCGCTCACGCCCGACAAGTCCGGGACCTTCACCTTCCTGTGCGACGTCTTCTGCGGCGAGGGTCACGAGTCCATGAACGGGACGCTCGTCGTGACCTGACCCGGATCAAGCAACTTCCCGGCCGATGAAGTAGTCTCATGGCCACGGAGGTGCTTCGGGATGCGCTACTGGCTACTGGCGGCATGGATCGCGCTCGCGGGGGTGGGCCCCGCGTCGGCGCAGCTGAGCTTCGGCTTCTCGTCTGGCGGCGTGAGCATCGGCATCAACGTGCCCGTCTATCCCCACCTCGTGCGGATACCCGGCTACCCGGTCTACTACGCGCCGGGGCTGCCCACGAACTATTTCTTCTACGAGGGCCTCTACTGGGTCTTCCAGAACGGGCTGTGGTACGAGAGCCCCTGGTACAACGGGCCGTGGACCCTGGTCCCGCCCGACGCCGTGCCGCTCTACGTCCTCCGCGTGCCGGTACGGTACTACCGGCATCCGCCCCCGTTCTTCCACGGCTGGGCGGTCAACGCGCCCCCGCGCTGGGACGAGCATTGGGGCCACGACTGGGCCGAGCATCATCGCGACTGGAACCACTGGGACCGGCACCACGTGCCGGCGCCCGCTCCGCTGCCGTCCTACCAGCGCCATTACTCCGGTGAGCACTATCCCCGTACCGAGGCGCAGGCGCGGGAGCACGAGCAGCGCAACTACCACTACCAGCCCCACGACACGGTCGTCCGCGAGCACTACGAGCATCACGAACCGCCAGCGCCCCAAACGCACGACCACTCGCACGACCACTCGCACGACCAC